>Ga0070712_100000099_pt1 | contig 44062 bp, 31 predicted proteins | sample LARL81metaG_FD_71396 | JGI IMG/M metagenome (GOLD analysis project Ga0070712, IMG submission 71396) | Corn, switchgrass and miscanthus rhizosphere microbial communities from Kellogg Biological Station, Michigan, USA - LAR L8-1 metaG | ecosystem: Host-associated > Plants > Roots > Rhizosphere ...
GAAAGATCTGGGGACAGATACCGATAGGTCAGAAACTTCAGGAACACGTTAGTTCCACTTGGAGATGGGATGTACTTCTAAGTTCTTTCAGCCGGGTTTCAGATCATCCGACGATGAGCCGCTGTCCAATTTGATGGATTGTGAACCCCTCCGGTCCGTCGTCGCGTGCGACGGTCAAACTATCGCCATTCGAGAATCGCAGTCTCACTTCTCCTTCCGACGAGCCATCACTAGCTTCGATGGTCTGCTGTAGCAGACGCAGCACTGGTACTGCTTCGAATGGATGGTCCTCGGTCCAGACAATTTCGCTACCTTCGCTCGGTGCGTAGGTGACCCGTCCGGTGCACGAAAGGCCACCATTACCCCAGTTAAACTGGAGGTCGTACACTCCGAACGCAATTTGGCAAATCTCTTGTCCTTTGAGTTTGAAGATCGGGAGTTCATCAACTGTTGCAACATCTCCATTTCACTCGTTGACCCGCAAAAAGGCGAACAGACGGCGCAAGCTTGTGCAATGGCCATCTGTTAACGGAGTTTAGCGGTCCGGTGACCCGGCGTAATCTTCTATGGCTGCGATTCCCCTGCAAGAATCAGTCTTTCATCCATTCACCCAACGATGAAGAAAGCAGCCCTCGTATTCGCGCTGGTCGCAAGTTTTGTGGCGGCGTTCCCGCTCTCTATGGGCCTTGCCGATCCATTTTTTACATTTCCCTTTCGCAAGGACTGGTATCAGTGCGTGCTTTTGGTCTGGCCTGACCATGTCGAGGCAAGATCGTTCGATGACCTTTCCGAGGTTTCTCCGCGCCCTAAGAATGCGTCGTACAGTTTCAATGTATCGCCCGACCGCGAAACTTGGGTTAGGGAACAGGTGCGAAAGCTGCCCTCACCCAACGGCAGTGCAGCGTGGACGATTCATGTAAAGCAACTTGGCCTATCTCGGCAAGAAATCCGGCTCGAATTGATGGGAGATGGAATCACAGGACTGATTTGCGAGGCGCGACCGGACGAAATCATCCCATTGCGTCGTAATCTTGGCTGCCAATTTCGTTCTATGGGGCGCAGGTTGGTTCGTGCTATGGATCATGAGCCGCATCCTCCGTAGGCGCAAGCAATCTGTCGTGGTTTTGCAGCCGTAGTTGGCGAAACATTCCCCATTACACTCATTGTGGGCCCCTTTGTAAGCTCGTCAAACAGTTCGGTAGGAAAAAACAGGCGATATTTCTCTGAGCCGACTGGCACGACAACATTTACATCGAGGGAGTTGTCAAGCTGGCCACCGCTCGGTTTCGGAGCATGGCCCTTCTTGGGTTTAGAAAAATACACATAGCCCATTATCTGAGCGTTCGGCGCCAGCGTTTCTTTACCAAGGCCCAGGGCCTCTACGGTGTCGGCGTGCTGCGCTCTGCGTTTTTCCTCTTCTGCAAACCTCGCCAGCAAGATTGTCCGCGCTTGAACACACGCGGCGTCACACACGCTGTGCTCAGTTGTCACAGTTGCGTCAAGTGTCCCGCGAAATGCAGTCCCGTAAATCTGGCCGTTAAAATCTCCATTTACTTTGCTCGAGTCCTGCTGAATCGATTCCTGACTCGCGAGCGCTGCCCCGCGAGCAAAGCCCTGTCCGAAACGTGCCCACGCACTCGGGCTACGTGTTTTCTTGGCCAGAGTGGATGGAGAGATGTAGGTCAGATATTTCTTTGCGACTAGATCGAACGCTTTTACTTCGGAAGGATCGAAGGTGAACAATGTATCAGAAGTATTCTGAATGCTGATGGCCACGGCGAACACTTCTCCCAAATCTTCGCCACTCGCCAGAATCGCGGTCTTGTCTGTGGCTGCAATCCAAAACCCGGTTCCGTGCGAATAGAGCGGTCCCAACCCTGAGATCGAACCGTCAGCCAGCCGAATGATAGGTAGCTTTGGAGGAGAACTCTGTTGAGTCTGAGCGAAAGCTACGGGAAAGAGGAGTAGAGCTGCATACAGACAAAAGTGACGCATTGGCACCCCCTGCGCGCTGAGATTGCACCACCGGGGTTAGTCTGGCGCTGGGCTTAAGTGTACTAGGTTCTTCACTCTTCCTCTGGAATCGAATCGAGTAGCCGTTTCCGGACTTCTGGATCTTGCAGCGCGGGGGGGACGTTCAGGATGATTATTCCCGCCTGAGCCTCGGGTTGCCATAGCGACAGTTCCCGGTCTTGGCCCAATAGCTTTAGACTCTGCACCGCGTTGTCGCGATTCTGGGCCACATTCTCAAGCAATTTGTTTCGCACGATTTGCGCACGCACGGCAGGGGGAGGTACGAGGTTGTTCTTTAGTCGCTCAACCTCTTGGGCGTACGCCGCTGCAAGTGGCAATGAGCGCCTAATCCTTGCCATTCCTTGATTTGCACTCGCCTGCGAATACCCGGCATCGAGCAAGGCAGTCCGGATGGGCTTTCCTTCGACAAGAATACCCGTAGCGACGTTACGGTGACGGTCGGTGATGCCTGTCTTGAGGTGAGAGCCACGAGGCATATGTAAGCTTCAGAATACGCCCGATCTTTCCGCGATCAAGCAAGAAACTGTTGCCAGATAAAGTTAAGGTTTGTGAGGCCTTGGGCGTTGCCAGATGCGTTGCCAGATAACTGCCGTTCGAGAACGTTGGTCCCGATTTGTGGAGCCGAGTCCAATTCGCAAGTGGATGATCCAACTGAGGGAAGGATGGTAGCCCCAATTTCCTAAACCGAAGGTCGGCAGTTCGACTCTGCCCGGGGCCACCATCCTATTCCGCGCTTTCGATCTTCCCACAACGGTTCTTGCTGTCCAGCCGGAGGCCGGATTGGACTCCGTCTGTCCTGTTTCGGGAAGCGTCTGCCCCGTTTTCGGTGCATTTGCCGGCGACCTGTGATGACGGTCACGCTGACGCGTGACAGTGATTGCTGACCCAGATCACAGTCCAAGTTCTAATTTGGGAACGAGGTCCATCAGCGTGCCCGCCGTGCAACAAACTACCGACGTCCTCGATTTCCTTCTCACTCGCCTGCACGAGGCCCATGAAGTCTCCGTGTACGCGGCCATCGAGCGCTTGAAGGAAGGTGGCGAAGCAGTTGGCTTCGACGCCGACAAGTTGGTGCGAATGCTGGACCGAGGCGTCAGCCTGGAAGAACTGTTTCGGCTGATTGAAACTGAAATGCAGTTTCGGCAAACGTCCGAGGAAGCTGCGCAGCAAGCGGAACGTGCGGCATGATGTTTGCATTGTGAGGTAGCTATGAATTTCGTGGAGTGGTCCAAATCCAGCGTTGATTACGGTCAGAAACTTGTGAGCTCCGCGATCGAAGGGGCGCGGGAGGGAGAAGACAGATTTCTGCAGAATAAACGGTTCGCTCCCTATTTGAGCACGTCGGCCCGGCAGGCAGTCGTGCCGGCGATCGTCGGCGCGTATTTTGGAGCGTTCGGGGGCAGTCTGGGAAGACGTCGCAGCTCCGCCGCACGGACTATCGCTTGTGGCTTGCTCGGCGGCGCGATCGGGTTTGGCGCCGGCCTGATTTGGGACAACCGCGAACTGGGAGCAAGTGTAGCCGCCAGCGCGTGGAAAAAGATCAGTAGGACTCGTGACAACCGATGGTTCGAGAAAAATCCGATCGATTACGCATAGAGCGGGTCAGACCGCAGAGGCTCGCAAGCGACGAGCCATCGAAGCGGACAACAAAATGAACGCCACGTTAGCTGAATCGCAAAGGCGTTAACTTCGTAGTGCAAATCAGGGTGTAGACCGTGTTAGGTATCTATTCCCCTCATAACGTTGTCGATTGGCTGGTTCCCGGCCGGAATCTGTTTCTGACCCTCCACATCCTTGGAATTGCCTGCTTCTTTTACATCGTGTCGATGCGAATTGTGCCGTTGCTTCGCGCCCAACGCGATCCGCGCTTTGATCGGCCTCTAGAACGCCTCGGAAGAGTCCTGAAGTTCTGGCTGGGGCAGTGGAAGCATCCGCGTTACCGCCTCGCCGGAACTCTCCACATTCTGATCTTTGCTGGATTCATTCTTCTGGCGGCCCGGGCTTTCACCGTGCTGATCCTCGGAGTGAATGAGAACTTCGTGATGCCTGGGCTCTCTGGAAGAATCGGGCCCATCTACGAGAGGCTCACCGATTACGCGGCTACGGTTGTCTTCTTATGTATGGTGGTAGCTGTCGTGCGCCGTCTTGTGTTCAAGCCTGCGCGTTATGCAGTGCCTGCCAAATACGGCAAAGCACACACAGCCGACGCCATTTTCCTGCTCGGGCTCATCGCGCTGCTAATGGTCGCCGACAGCCTGTTTTCGGCTACCCGCTTCGCCGGGCATGTTCACAACGGTGAAATAGCAGAGACCCTTGCTATCTACTCTTTGCCGTGGATGCTGGCGACGCTTGTCGGTTCGACCTCGTTGGCGATGCTCTGGTTCCTGAACGTAACGGCCTATCTTGTTCATGAGGTCGCCTTCTATTTCCTGCTGTGCTACCGGCCTTTCGGCATCCAGTTCCACGTGGAGACGTCACTGTTCAGCATTTACTTCTCCAAGCTGAACCGCGGAACCATCAAGCCGGTGCGCTGGGACGTCCCGGACGAGCATCTCGATCAGGTGAAATCGTTTGGGGTGAAGACATGCGAAGACTTCACGTGGAAGCACATCCTCGATTTCTATTCATGCGCGGATTGCGGTCGCTGTGCCGATAATTGTCCGGCCAATTCTGTCGGGCGCCCGCTTGCCCCGCGATTCCTCACCATCAAGGCCAGGGACTGGGTGTTCCAGCACTATCCGGTGTTCGGCAAGGCCAACAACAGCAAGCCGCTGATCGGCAACATCTATTCCGAAGACGAAATCTGGTCCTGCACGACATGTGGCGCATGTGAAGAAGAGTGCCCACTGCTGGTGGAATACATCGACAAGATCGTTGACTTGCGTAGAGGCATGATCGATGACGGGAACGTTCCGCAATCGCTGCAAAAACCGCTGAAGGCATTGGAGAGCCGCGGTAATCCATACGGCAAGATGGAAAAGAAAAGGGGCGACTGGGCGAAGAGTCCGGAGGCTTTGAAACACGGTACCATTCCGGTCTGCGACGGCAAGAACCAGGCCGACACTCTGTACTTCGTAGACAGCATCACCTCCTATGACGACCGCATGCAGTCGATCGGGCGCGCTACTGCGCGCATCCTCAGCAACCTTGGGATGAAGTTTGGAATTCTTGGCGCCGCCGAGAAAGACAGCGGTCACGAAGTCCGCCGATTCGGCGAGGAACTTCTGTTCCAGGCGTTGCGCGATCAAAACACAGACGCAATTAAGGCATCAGGGGTTCAACGAATCGTCACCACAGACCCCCACGCTTACAACGCGCTCAAGCACGACTATAAAGACATTCCGCCCGTCGAGCACATAAGCCAGTTGCTTGTTCGGGAAGCGAGAGCCGGCAATCTCCACTTCAATTCGGTGGAACAGTGGCTTGAAGATCGGAGCCGCGTCTACACCTACCACGATCCCTGTTATCTGGGCCGCCACAATCAGGTGTATGACGATCCGCGCGACGTGCTCGACTCCATCCCCGGATTGCACCGCGTTGAGATGCAGCGTTCGCGCGACCGCTCTTTCTGTTGCGGTGGCGGCGGCCTGGCACTGTTCTACGAGCCAAAAGAAGAACAGAGGATGGGAGTGGTCCGCGTGCGAATGGCCGCGGAGGCCGGAGCCAACGTCATTGTGACTGCCTGCCCGTTCTGCATGGTCAACATTGAAGACGCCATTAAGGTCGCTGGCCTGGACGGAAAGATGTCGGTGATGGACCTGACGGAACTGGTCGACCAGCACATGGTTCGCGGGTCTTCCGACAAGGCGGCACAAAAACTCGCAGAGAAAACACAGGAATTAGAAACGGTAACTTCAGGAGGTTGAACGTGGAAATTATGGTATGCGCACGAAGAGTGCCCGACACCTCGGAGAACGAGATCGAACTCAGTGCCGCGGGAAACGACATTGAACGCGACGAGCTCGTGTACTCGGTGAACGAGGCGGACAACTACGCTGTCGAGGAAGCGTTGCAGATTCGCGGCCGCATAGGCGGGAATGTCACCGTGGTCACCGTCGACAACGAAGAGGGTGAGGAGATCCTGCGCCGGCAGTTGGCCATGGGCGCAAATCAAGCCGTTCTGCTCTCCGACGAAAGCTTCGAGGGTTCTGACGGAAAAGGTATCGCCACCATCCTCAAAGCCTTTGTAGACAAGGGACACTACGACCTGATCCTGACCGGTGTGCAGGCCGATGATGGCGCGGCCCAAGTCGGAGGAATGCTGGCGGCGATGCTCGACTATCCCTTCGCATCGCTGGTGAACTCCATCACGGTTGAAGACGGCAAGTTGAAAGTGAGTCGCGAGATCGAAGGTGGCAATCGCGAGATCAATGAGATCGATCTACCGTGCGTGCTCTCGATCCAGACCGGCATCAACGAGCCGCGCTATGTCGGAATGCGCGGCATCCGCCAGGTTGCCTCCGTGACGATTCCGACCTTGGGGGCGTCAGATCTTGGTGTTTCTCAAGGTTCCGCCGGAAAATCGGCCGCAAAGGTAAAGCGTGTCGACTACTTTGTCCCTGGGCTCAGCAAGTGTGCCGAAATCCTCAAAGGAAGCAGGGAAGATAATGCGCAAAAGATACTTGAGTTGGTAGAAGCGAAGGGAGGGTTGAACTAATGGCTCGCATTTTTGCATACATCCTGCACAGAGGCGGCGTGACCGATGACTCGGCTGCCGAACTTATCGCCGCGGCGAAAGCGATTGATCCCACATCTTCTCCTACTGCGATTCTCGCTGGCTGGGGGCCGGACTTTGATCTCGCGTGCAACTCTTTGACTGCTTCCTTCAACGACGTCTGGAAAGTCGCAAATCAAGCTCTCGCGTACCCGAACGCCGAACTTGTTCGACAGGCGCTAGTACGCATACTACCGCCGGAAAGCATCGTGCTCGCCCTTCATGACCATTTCGGAATCGATCTGGCGCCAGGATTGTCGATCAAGCTGAGTGCGCAATTTGTGTCCGATGTGCTGGCGATCGAAGGCGCCGATGGAAGCTCTTTGAAACTCATCCGCCAGGAGTTCGGCGGACAGGTGAGTGCACACGTCATGTGTGACATTTCCGCAGGCGCCGTGATCAATATTCGTCCCGGCGCCTTCAAGCCCCAGCCACGCCTCGTGACTTCCGGCAAGGTAATCGACAAGTCCGCCGAAGTAGGGGCGCTGACAGCACGGCGCCGCTATCTCGAAACAGTTGTCGCCGAAGCCGGCGATGTCGATATCACCAAGCACAGTCTGCTGGTGTCGATCGGCCGCGGCATCCAGGAAAAGGACAACATTACCCTCGCCGAAGAACTGGCCGAAGTGCTCGGCGCGGCCGTCAGTTGCTCGCGTCCCGTAGTTGATGCCAAATGGATGGAAAAATCCCGCCAGGTCGGCTCGTCGGGAAAAACCGTGAAGCCCAAGGTTTACCTTGCCTGCGGCATCAGCGGCGCATTCCAGCATCTGGCCGGAATCAAGGGGAGTCCGTTCCTGATTGCCATCAACAAGAATCCCAAGGCCCCCATCTTCCAGGTGGCCGACGTTGGAATCGTGGACGACCTCCTCGAGTTCCTCCCCGAACTGACCAATAAAGCGAGAGAATTCCGCGGCGTTGCTGCCAAGTGAGGATGAGCCAATGCTTGCACATAAAACACTGAAACTAAGCGTGAAGTCACTGAAAGAATTTGCCAAGAAGCGCTTGCCCGACGAAGTTCTGATCGAACTCGATGAGCGCGACGAGTGTCCCATCGACATCGTGCGTGACATGTGCAGCCCCGACAAGTTGGGAATTCAGCTTCTATTCATCCCTGAAGAATTCGGTGGAATGGGCGGCGGCACGTTCGATGTGTACTGCATCTGCGAGGAAATGGCTCGCATCGACCTTGGAGTCGCCACTTCGGTGCTGGCTACTTTCCTGGGGAGCGATCCGATTACCGTTGGCGCGACGCACGAACAGAAGAAGCTATGGCTGAGCCGAATTGCCGATGAAGGCTTGCTCTTCGCTTATGGCGCCACTGAACCCGAAGCTGGCAGTGACCTGGGCGCGCTTCGCACGACCGCCGACCGCGTCATGCAAAACGGACGGATTGTCGGCTACAAGATCAATGGCAACAAACAGTGGATTAGCAACGGCGGAATCGCCGGCGCATACACGGTTTTGGCCAGCACGCCAGCCGGGCCGAGTTGGTTTGTCGTGGAAAAGGATGCCAAGGGATTTACTCACGACGAGCCCGAAGACAAGCACGGCATTCGCCTGAGCAACACTGCCGCGCTTGCTTTCAACGATGTCTACGTTGATGCTGACCGCCTGATTGGTGGCGTTGAAGGTCAGGGATTGAATCAGGCGCAGGCAGTATTCGGATATACGCGTCTAATGGTCGCGGCTTTTGGACTGGGCGCCGGTTGGGCCGCCCTCGAGCGCGCCATCCCTTATTCCACGAAGCGTATTCAGGCCGGAGCACCGCTCTCGGAGAAACAAGGCTATACGCACAAGCTGATCGTACCTAACGTCGTCCGCCTCGAAGCCGCTCGTGCTTACATCGAGCAGACTGCCGAACGCATCGATGCCGGTGAAGGCAGTCTCAACACGGAAGGCGCAATCGCGAAGTACATGGCAACCGAAGCAGGGAACCAGGCCGCCGAGGCCAGCATTCAGGCTCTTGGCGGATACGGCTACACGCATGAATATCTGGTTGAGAAAATCAGCCGCGACGTGCGCATCACCACGATCTACGAGGGCACTTCTGAAATTATGGAGATGACTATCAGCCGAGATCGCTGGCAGCTTCACCTGAAGACTCGCGGCCAGCACTATCACGACAAGGCCCGCGAGCTGGAAGCCCTGCATGCGCGTCACCCAGACGTGGGCGCGAACATGGCTGCACTAGCCCATCACGCTCTGGCCGAATTGATGGAGAAAGCGCGGATCGCACGCCTGACACGATATCAGCACATTCTTCTGCGATTGGGAGAGTGGATTGCCTACGCCGAGTGTGCCGGCACCCTGGCGAGTCGTGCCGCGCTTCACGCCGACAACAAGTTGAACGAGAAAGCGAACCGGCGGTTCGATGCAACCGCGCTCGCGGCCGTGAGTCGCGTTTTCGCTCGCGATGCCGCGCTCAAGGTTGCGGAAGAAGGTTTGCGCTGGATCTGCGGGGCCGGAGCGATCGCCGACTGCGAGATGCCCGCTTTCGAAACAAGTTTGCAATTGCCCGCCATCCATCGTGCTCAGGCGGGTCTGATGTTTGACATGGATTTTATAGCCGACGTCCTCTACGCCCGTGCAGCCAAGCCTGCGCTCGCCGCATAAGTAAAGACGCCTGACTAATTACGTGCAACCTGCCATTGGTTGCATAGGAGCGTCCGATGCAAATGGAAGACACAGCCTATCGCGCAATTGCGATCGTAGGTGCGGGAGCCGTTCTGCCCGACGCCGCCAACGTCAACGCTTTCTGGGAAAACGTGAAGAGTGGCCGTTACAGCATCTCTGAGGTTACCCCGGACCGCTGGGATCCCGCGTTTTATTACGATGCCGATCCCAAGGTCCCAGACAAGACGTACTCGAAGATTGGTGGATGGGTGCGCGAATTCACGTGGGATCCGATGAAGTGGCACATGCCGCTTCCGCCCCGTGTCACTGATGCAATGGACCCGGCGCAGAAGTGGGCGATCGCAGCCACGCGTGAGGCCCTTGAAGACTACGGCTACCCCAAGCGACATCTTGATCCTGATCGCGTCGCCGTAATTCTCGGCAACGCTATGGCGGGAGAGAAACACTATCTGACCGCGTTGCGTGTGTTCTTTCCGGAGTACGCGCATGAACTCGCTGAGATCTCCAGCTTCGCTGCGCTCCCCGAGACGGTTCGCGCCGAAATCACACGTGAACTCCACGACCGAATCGGCAAACGCCTACCGGAAATCACCGAAGACAGCATGCCCGGTGAGCTTGCCAACTGCATTGCCGGACGCATCGCCAATCTCTACAACTTCCACGGCCCGAACTTTATTTGTGATGCTGCCTGCGCCTCGGCCATGGCGGCCATGACGGCCGCAGTAGAGGGATTAGTAGCGAACGATTTCGACGCGGTCATCACCGGCGGCATTGACCGCAACATGGGCGCTCAGACGTTCGTGAAGTTTTGCAAGATCGGTGCGCTTTCGGCGACCGGCACTCGTCCCTATGCCGAGGGTGCGGATGGCTTCGTGATGGGCGAAGGTTCCGCGATCTTCGTGATGAAGCGCTTGGCCGACGCCGAGCGCGATGGCGACAATATCTACGCGGTGCTCCGCGGAATCGGTGCATCGAGTGATGGGAAAGGCAAGGGGATTACCGCACCCAACCCAATCGGGCAGAAGTTCTGCCTGGAGCGTGCGTGGCAAAATGCGGGGCTATCTCCCGCTACCGCTACGCTCATCGAGGGCCACGGTACTTCTACTCGCGTTGGCGACGTGGTTGAAGCGCAGTGCATCGCTGACCTGCTCAAGAGGCAAGATCTTCCGGTTCACTCGGTCGCATTGGGCTCAGTCAAATCGAACATCGGTCATTTGAAAGGCGCAGCGGGGGCGGCTGGACTGCTGAAGACAGCTCTGGCCCTCCGCGACAAAGTCCTGCCACCCAGCGTGCATTGCGAACATCCCAGCCCAGATATCGACTTTGCCCATTCGCCTGTTTACGTCAACACCGAGCTGAAGCCCTGGACCGTTCCGGCCGACATTCCGCGACGTGCCGGCGTGAGCGCCTTCGGTTTCGGAGGCACGAACTTTCATATCGTGCTTGAAGAGCACATTCCCCACAGGCTGACCGGAAACGGGAAGCGGTCAATCGCTGTCAACCTCCCGCAAACTGCGATCGCAGAGGTAGTTATGAATGTAAAAGCAGCCCCCTCCTCCCCCTCAGCCTCAACCGCTTCGCCCGCCTGCAAAATTCCTCTGCGAGGAGCATTGTTGATTGGCGCTGCCTCCGACTCTGAACTTATCGAACGCTTATCCGCGGTCATGAAGGACGCACAAGCTGGCCGCGCCCCGGTACCCGCCGCTCCTGCTGAAGCCGACCTTCGTGCGCCGCAGCGTCTTGCCATTGATTATGCCGACGCCGCCGAGTTGGCAGATAAGTCTGCCAAGGCTCTGAAGGCCTTCGCGGCAAATCAGCCCGCAGTGTGGAAGGCTTTGCGGGCCCAGGGAATCTTCCGTGGCCAAGGTGTCGCGCCGAAGGTGGCTTTTCTTTATACGGGACAGGGCTCGCAGTACGTGAACATGTTGCGTCCGCTTTACAACGTGGAGCCGATCGTCGCTGAGACCTTCGCCGAAGCGAATCGCGTGATGACTCCTCTGCTGGGCAAGCCTCTGACTGATTTTGTATTCGTCGACCAGACCGATCCCGCTGCTGTGTCGAAAGCCGATGACGATCTACGGCAGACTGCGATCACGCAGCCCGCCGTACTGGCTATCGATCTCGCGCTTACCCGACTGTTGGCCGCATACGGCATTCAGGCGGACATGACAATGGGGCACAGCCTCGGAGAATACGGTGCACTGGTTGCGTCGGGAGCACTGCCATTCGAGCATGCTCTTGAAGCGGTTAGCGCCCGCGGGCGTGGCATGACCCGAGTCGCTGTCGCTGACCCAGGCAAGATGGCCGCTGTATTTGCGCCTCTCACGGAGGTGGAACGAATCCTGAAGAGCATCACCGGCTACGTAGTCATTGCCAATATCAACAGCGAGCACCAGGCGGTGATTGGAGGTGCGAGTAATGCGGTTGCCGAAGCCATGCAGGTTCTGCAGGAGGCGGGCTATGAAGCCTCGGAACTGCCCGTCAGCCACGCTTTCCATACCTCAATCGTGGCTCCAGCCAGCGAACCACTGCGTCAGGAACTCGCCCGACTGCGTGTGGAATCGCCGCACCTTCCCGTCGTGGCCAATGTGAACGGAGAGTTCTATCCCACAGGACCCGATGCCGTACCCCAGATGCTGGACCTTCTCGCCAAGCAGGTGGCCTCTCCCGTGCAATTTGTGAAGGGTCTGCGCACTCTCTACGAGGCGGGCGCTCGCATTTTCGTAGAAGTTGGCCCGAAGAAGGCGTTACAGGGATTCGCTGAAGATGTTCTCGGCGATCGCGGCGATGTCCTCGCACTGTTCACTAACCATCCCAAGTTCGGCGACATCGCCTCGTTCAACCAGGCTCTGTGTGGCTTGTACGCGGCTGGACTGGGCCGCGGCATCGCTGCCATCTCGCCAGAGAACCCAGCGCAGGTCGCATCGTTGTCGCCCGGTGCAAGACCATCTCCGGCCTCTCAAGAAACATCTCTCGGGTGGCGCAGCGCTTCTGGCGCTGCGATAAAGCCCAACCCCTCTCTAAGGGCTTCAGCCCCTGCGGACCGATACAATCCCGATCACTACGCCGAACTTGGCCATTTTTTCGCCGAGGTTCTTGAACGCGCCCGCCAGATTCAGGGCGACCCTGCCCCGGCAAATCGCCCTGTTGTCATCACCGGTGCCGCTCTGGGCCTTCCCGGGACCGATCGTATCTTCGACGATGCCAATCTCGCCCGCCTCCTGCGTGGCGATCAATTTATCGACCTCATCCCCACGCGCCTACGCAAGGCCATGCTCGACAAGCACATCACCCGCCTGGTAAAGAGCGACAACGGCGGACCGACTTTCGAAACCATCAGCAACATCTCTGACGTCATTAAGCTTGCTGGCCGCGGAGGAGCGTTCGATCTGGAGCAGGAATTCGGCATCTCCGCCGACCGCCGTGCCGCCCTGGATCGTGCTACACAACTTGCCATCGCGGTCGGACTCGACGCCCTGCGCGACGCCGGCCTCCCGCTGGTCATGCGCTACAAGACCACGACAAAAGGCACTCAGTTGCAGGATCGCTGGGTGCTTCCTGACGCGTTGCGCGACGACACTGGCGTGATCTTCGCTTCGGCGTTCCCCGGGTGCGACTCCTTCGCCGATGAGATGGCGCGTTATTACAACGACCACTCCCGCCGTGAGAGGCTCGGCTTGTTGGAGAGTTTGCTCGCCCGGGCTGCGAAAGGAAATGGCGACTCCGTCCTCGAACAGGAAATCGAGCGCCGCACAGAGGACTTGCGGGATGCGATCGAGAAAGAGCCGTACGTTTTCGATCGCCGCTTCCTGCTAAGAACGCTGTCAATGGGCCACTCGCAGTTTGCCGAATTTATTGGCGCGCGCGGCCCCAACACGCAAATCAATTCGGCCTGCGCCAGCACCACCCAGGCCGTCGCCCTCGCGCAGGACTGGATCAATGCGGGACGTTGTCGCCGAGTGATTATCGTCTCGGCCGATGACGTGACTTCAGATCATTCCATTGAATGGTTCGGAGCCGGGTTTCTTGCCAGCGGTGCGGCGGCAACCGATGAAGTAGTCGAAGAAGCTGCAACTCCATTCGATCGCCGCCGTCACGGTCTGATCGTCGGCATGGGAGCCGCGGGCCTCGTAGTCGAGAGCGTCGACGCCGCCCGAGAGCGCGGCATTCAACCTATCTGCGAAGTGCTGAGCACGGTCACTGCCAACAGTGCTTTCCACGGCACCCGCCTCGACGTACAACACATCAGTGGGATGATGGAGAACCTCATCTCGCAGGCAGAGCGGAAGCACGGCATCTCACGCCAGCAAATTGCGTCCCATGCGGTATTCGTTTCTCACGAGACCTACACGCCGGCGCGCGGCGGCAGCGCCTCCGCCGAGATCCACGCGTTGCGCCACGTATTCGGCGCCGCCGCCGATCAGATCGTCATCGCCAATACGAAAGGTCAAACCGGCCACGCCATGGGCACGGGGATCGAAGATGTTCTCGCCGTTAAGGCTTTGGAAACCGGCTTGGTTCCACCCGTTGCCAACTTCAAGGAGGTCGACCCCGAACTGGGAACGCTGAACCTCTCCAAGGGCGGCGGATACCCAATCGAATACGCGATTCGATTGGGCGCTGGATTCGGCTCACAGATCAGCATGTCGCTGCTTCGCTGGAACGCCCCGAAAGAGGGAGGTCACCGCCGTCCCAGCGATCTCGGCTACGCGTACCGCATCGTCGACGAGGACTGCTGGAAATGCTGGCTGAGTCAAATTGCAGGTTATCCCACGGCGGATCTGGAAGTCGTCCACCGCACGTTGCGGGTACGAGATCAAAAACCAGCGGCGCGCTTGGCAGAAGTCGCAAAGTCACCAGCGGAAGCGCCGGCCGTTCCAGTCCCAACGACCCCAGCGCCTGTGCCACAGTTACCGCTGACCGAACCGCCACATTCGATGGTTGAAGCAAAAGTCGAAACGAAAACCCCAACTCCCGTGCCGCTATCGCCCCCAAAGCCAGTCGTGCAAGCCGATTCGGTCAAGGATCGCGTTTTGGCTCTGGTCGCTGAAAAGACAGGCTACCCGGTAGACATGCTCGATCTGGATCTCGACCTCGAAGCCGACTTAGGCATCGACACGGTGAAGCAAGCCGAAGTCATGGCGACGATTCGTGAGGCCTACGGCATCGTGCGCGACGATACCATCAGATTGCGCGATTTCCCCACGCTGGCTCGCGTCATCCAGTTCGTGCATGACCGTGCACCACAACTTCGCGCCGCGCCGCCCTCAGTAGCTTCGGCCCCTGTATCCGAACCTGCGCCCAAAGTGAAAGGGAAGGCCGAGCAAGAGATCAAAGTCGCTCCGCCAGTTGCCGCAGTGGCGCCCGCACCGACCAAAGTTACAGAAACCGAACGTGATCTCGTGAAAGAACGCATCCTTGCGCTCATGGTTGAGAAGACCGGGTACCCACAAGACATGCTGGACCTCGATCTCGATCTCGAGGCTGACCTCGGTGTCGATACCGTGAAGCAAGCAGAAATGTTTGCGGCCATCCGTGAAATCTACAACATCCCCCGCGATGAAAACCGTAAGCTCCGCGATTACCCTACGCTGGCGCACGTGATTCGCTTCGTGTACGAGAAGCGTCCGGACTTGGCGAGTACTCCGACTGTAGCAGCGCCGTCGCAAGCCTCACCTCAGGCAAAGCTCCCCGAAGTCGTTATTCCGCTCCCGGCGCCGATCACGACCCCAGGCAGTGCCGATGACCCCATTCAAAAGAAAGTCCTGCAGATCGTAGCGGAGAAGACCGGCTATCCCGAAGACATGTTGGATCTGGATCTCGACCTTGAGGCCGATCTTGGCGTCGATACCGTAAAGCAGGCAGAGATGTTTGCCGCTGTCCGCGCCGCCTACAACATTCCGCGCGATGAGAATATGAAGCTGCGCGATTTTCCGACGTTGGCTCATGTCATCAAGTTCGCACACGAACGCTCTACCCTCGTAACGGCCGCTTCAGACTCTTCCTCCAAGGAAGATACGAAAGCAACGGCGGCGGGCCCCACGGAACGCCCAAGCTCAGTGCTCACCAGCTTCGAAGCTGCGGATCGTGTCCCGCGGCGTGTGCCCGTTGCGACCTTGCGCCCTCCGCTCACGTTTTGGAAGCCATCAGGAGGGCAGCTCGATCGCGCAAGCCGTATTGTGATCATGCCCGACAAAGGTGGCGTGGCCGAAGCATTGACCGAACGCCTGCGCGCCATGGGCGTCGACGTGCTCTGCATCGAAGGTGCTCTCGATGCCGACGTCCTCACACGCACTCTTAAAGCATGGATCACCTCTGGGCCAGTCGCCGGAATCTACTGGCTCCCGGCGCTCGACCACGAAGGCGACCTCCGCACGCTCGACTCTGCCGGTTGGCGTGAAGCGGTTCGCCTGCGGGTGAAATCGCTGTACATTGCAATGCGCACATTGGATGAGCAGATCGGCCGGCCAGACACGTTCCTCGTCACGGGAACGCGGCTTGGCGGACACCACGGGTACGACGACGCGGGCGCAACATTCCCGCTCGGAGGCGCCGTCACCGGCTTTGCTAAAACCTACAAGCGCGAGCGGCCAGAAACTCTCGTCAAAGCAGTAGATTTCGAGCCCAATCGCAAAGCCTCAGAAATCGCGGACCTCCTGGTTGACGAGACGCTGCGCGATCCCAGTGCCGTCGAGATCGGATACACCAGCGACCAGCGCTGGACCGTCGGTCTCGAAGAGCAATCCGCTACCGATGGAAACCCAGGCATGGTTCTCAACAAGAGCAGCGTTTTCGTTGTGACAGGGGCGGCGGGCAGCATCGTCTCAGCGATCACCGCCGACCTGGCCGCTGCATCTGGCGGCACTTTCTACTTGCTCGACTTGGTACCCAAGCCAGATCCGGACAATCCTGATCTCAAACGTTTCGTCATCGACAAAGAAAACCTGAAGCGCGATCTGTTCGCCCGCATACAGGCCCGAGGCGAACGCGCCACTCCGGCGCTCGTCGAGAAAGAACTAGCTGCTCTCGAAAGGGCGCACGCAGCGCAATCGGCAATTGATGCCGTTCGCGCCGCAGGCGGCACTCCACACTATTTCAGCCTCAACCTTGTCGACGCTGAAGCCGTCACGAGAGTGATCGATCAGGTTCGCCTGGGCGGCGGGCGCATCGACGTCCTCCTGCATGCCGCAGGTATTGAGAGAAGCCACTTCCTTCGCGACAAAGATCCCCGGGAATTTGATCTTGTTTTCGACGTGAAGGCTGACGGTTTCTTTAACTTGTTGCATGCTATCGGCGACATGCCTCTAGGCGCTACTGTGGCGTTCAGTTCAATTGCAGGCCGCTTCGGAAACGCGGGTCAAACCGACTACAGCGCCGCGAACGATCTGCTCTGCAAGATCACTTCGAGCTTCCGTACGGTTCGTCCCGCCACACGTGGCATCGCCATCGACTGGACGGCATGGGGCGGAATCGGCATGGCAACCCGCGGCTCAATCCCGAAGATGATGGAACTCGCTGGCATCGACATGCTTCCGCCGGAAGCCGGCATTCCCATGATTCGACGCGAACTGACCACGGGCGCCACGCGTGGCGAGATCGTCATTGCACAGCGCCTCGGGGTGTTGCTGAATGAATGGGACACAACCGAAGGACTCGATGCTGCAGTCGCGGGGGCTGCCAAGAAGTCCTTGCCAGCAACCGGGCCGATGATCGGCAAGATCGTATCCGCCAGCATCTCCCGCGGCTTCACGGTCGAAACAACTCTCGATCCCCAAGTTCAACCTTTCCTACATGATCACCAGATCGAAGGCACCCCGGTGCTGCCGGGGGTCATGGGCATCGAGGCCTTTGCCGAAGCAGCTACCTGTTTGCTGCCGGGGTGGAACGTTGCATCCATCGAGGACGTGAACTTCCTGGCGCCATTTAAGTTCTACCGCGGCGAAGCACGCGAGATCCAAGTGGAAACCAGGATCCGTCCACAAGGTGATGAGTTGGTCGCGGATTGTCGCCTGATCGGCCGACGCATTCTGCCGAACCAGAGCGAACCTCAAAGCACCATCCACTTCACCGGGCGGCTGCGGCTCTCGAAACAGCCGACACAAACGCCGGCTCGAATGCTAGGCAAGGTGGAAGGGCACATCATCCAATCTGCCGACATCTACCGAATCTACTTCCACGGCCCCGCTTACCGGCTTGTGGAGAAAGCGTGGTGGGACGGCAAGCGAGTCATCGGATTGATGGCGGCCCATCTGCCTCCCAATCACCACCCAGCTGGACTGCCTACGTGCGTGGAGCCGCGGCTGATCGAGCTTTGTTTTCAGACTGCTGGCATCTGGGAGCTGGGTGTGCAAGACCGCATGGGCCTGCCGCAGCAGCTGCGTCAGGTCACTCTATTCCGGATGCCGAAGGAAGCGGACGGTCCGTTGTATGCCGTGCTTACTCCCGAGGCTGCTCGGGGGAGCTTTGACGTAGAAGTTCTGGATGCAAAAGGGACCTGCTATTTGCGCATCACCGGATATCAGACCGTAGCCCTTCCCAGTGGCGCCGACGCGAAATCTCTGAGAACGCTGCATGAGGTCATGTTTGGCGATGCCGCCCTTGTCGCATGACCCATGCAGCCGATTAATTCTTAATCGTTTCATCGGGGTGTCTAATGCAAATTGATTTTCGACGTGTTGCGATAGTGAATCGTGGTGAACCCGCGATGCGTTTCATCCGCGCAGCCCGCGAGTTCAGTTACGAGCAGAGCATTCCGTTTCGCACTATTGCGCTGTTCACTGAGCCCGATCGTGATGCGATGTTTGTTCGGGAGGCCGACGAAGCGTTCTCGCTGGGTGCTGCCCAGTTCATGGATCGCGATGCCCTGCGAACCAAGAGCAGCTACCTCGACTACAAGCGCCTCGAACAGGTGCTGGGTGCCGCGCGTGCCGACGCCGCATGGGTTGGATGGGGTTTCGTGGCGGAACACGCAGCCTTTGCCGATCTTTGCCGCGAAATGGGTATTGTATTCATCGGCCCCTCTGGCGACGTCATGCGGCAACTCGGCGACAAGATCGCCGCCAAGCATCTGGCAGAACAGTCGCAAATCGCCGTCGCCCCGTGGAGCGGCGGTCCGGTCGAAACCATCGCTGATGCACTCACGCAAGCCGATCGTTTGGGGTTCCCTTTGCTGATCAAAGCCACGGCTGGCGGAGGCGGCCACGGGATTCGTCTGGTTCACTCGGCGAGTCAACTCCCGCAGGCGTTCGAACGGGCACGCGCCGAAGCATTCAAGGCCTTTGGCGATCCTACTGTTTTTCTCGAACACATGGTCGAGGGCGCACGTCACATTGAAGTTCAGATTATCGCCGACAATTTCGGAACCACGTGGGCAGCAGGGGTACGCGATTGCAGCATTCAGCGTCGTCATCAGAAAGTGCTTGAGGAAGCGCCTTCTCCAGCCCTTTCTCTCGAGCAAGATGACGATCTTCGCGCAGCCGCAATTCGCCTCAGCAAGGCTGCCGGGTACTCCAACGCCGGCACCGTCGAATTCCTGTACGAACCCCATCCCAGGCAGTTCTTCTTCATGGAGGTGAATACTCGTTTGCAGGTCGAGCATCCGGTCACCGAATGCACCACCGGTCTGGATCTTGTGAAACTCCAGATTCACGTTGCACGGGGAGGACGCCTCACAGGCGACTGTCCCCGCTGCGAAGGTCATGCCGTTGAAGTGCGGCTGAACGCGGAAGATCCCGACAACAGTTTTGCAGCAGCCCCGGGACTCCTCGAACGTTTCCGCATGGGGACTGGGCCCGGTGTGAGGATCGATACGGGGGTCGCCGAGGGCGACAGCATTTCGGCCGATTTCGATTCGATGGTCGCGAAGGTGATCGCGTACGGGCAGACTCGGAAAGAGGCGCTATCCCGCCTGCACCGCGCATTGCGCGAAAGTGTCATCGTCCTGAAGGGCGGCGCCACCAACAAGCCGTTTCTGATGGACCTGCTCGAACGTAACGAAGTGCAGGATGGAACCGTCGACGTTGGTTGGCTCGACAGATTCGCGATGGAAGATACAAATCTCTGCCGCAAGTACGCCGATGCGGCCTTGGTGCAGGCGGCAATTAATGCTTACGACTCTGAATTGGCGGTGGAACAAGCTCAGTTCTATGCGTCCGCCGCCCGCGGGCGTCCACAGGTACGGGGCGATATCGGCCGTACGCTCGCGCTCCGTCATCACGGCCGTCTCTACTCCATGAAGACCGATCGACTGGGTCCGAAGGATTACCGCCTCGAGGTTGACGGAGTGCGCGTTGAAGCGCACATCGACCGTCTCGACGAGTTTGAATGCTGGCTCAGCGTCTTCGGACGTAGGTTCCATGTAGTTTCCGTCAGTCAAGGACTGACCTCACGCATTGAAGTTGACGGCGTTTCACACCAGGTGGATCGTGACGACGGAGGCGTCGTGCATGTTCCCGCGCCGTCAGTCGTTGTTTCCATCGCTGTGAAGGTGGGCGACACCGTGGAAATCGGGGACCGTCTGGCCGTGCTCGAAGCCATGAAGATGGAGACTCAAATCGTCGCGCCCTTTTCCGGCAAGGTCCGGAAAATAATGACAATGGCAAACGTGCAGGTTGACGCGGGCGCTCCGCTCCTTCAAATCGAGGGTAGCGGTGGCGATGCGGAGGTCGCGCCGCAAAATCGCGTGGTCTTTGGGGAAAGCTACACTTGGCAAAACATTCGGCAAGCCACCTGCATCGATACGCTCAAAGAACTGCGGCAGGTCATGCTCGGCTTCGACCTCGATCCAACCAACAGCGCACGCCATCTCGCCGCCTGGACCCAGACCTGCCCTGCGCAAGTCGACGATATAACTCAGCACGAAGACGAAATCCTCAGCATCTTTGTGGATATATGTTCGCTCTTCCACCGAGAACCGGAAGTGAACCACCGCGCCTCCGGGGAGGAGCCCAGCGCCGAGTCGTATCTCTTCTCTTATCTCCGGATGGTCGAGACCACTGCCGAAGGACTTCCTCCGGCATTTGTAACTGCATTGCGCCGCGCACTAGCCCATTACGGCGTTCTTGCGTTGGACGGATCTGCCGAACTGAAAGAGACCTTGCTTTGGATTTGTAAGTCGCACCAGAGAATGGCCGGGCAGACAACCTCGGTTCTCGACATTCTCGAGCGTCGCTTGCGCCAGGCAAAGGTCCCGGGGCCGGCTCCCAGTAGCGCCTTCCGCGCTCTGCTCGATCGCATGATCGCAATGACGCATGAACTCTATCCCGCAGTCAGCGACCTTGCCCGCGAAGTGCGTTACCGTTACTTCGATGAGCCATTGTTCGAGCGCGCGCGCGATCAGGTCTTCACAGAAGCGACCGACAATCTTAAATATCTCCAGGAGCATCCTGACGCGCCCGACCGTCGCGCACGGCTGCACGCGCTTGTCGAGTGTCCGCAGTTGCTCGCTGGCCTGTTTGGGGCTCACTTCCCATCGGCAGACAACGCATTGCGCGGCACCATGCTCGAGGTGCTCACGTGGCGGTATTACCGCAACTGCTCGCTACTTGATACGCATTCTTCAATTGTGGACGGTCACCCCTATTTCTCAGCGCAATACGATTCCGAGGGCACACCGACGGAGATAGTCGCGGTGTATGCGGAGTATGCGCGACTTGCGGCAGCAGCCCATGCACTGAGCCCGATGATCGCGCAAATGCCACGAGACCATGATGTCGTCATCGATTTTAATGTTGGCCATTCGGCTAAACTCTCGGATCCAGACAGTACACAGCAAGAAGTTCAGGCGATGCTGAACCAAGTTGTATTCCCACGCGCCATCCGAAGGATTGTCGTCTCAGTGGCGGGCCCGAGCCAGGGATCTCGGGGAAGCTCCCTGCAGCACTTCACCTACCAGCACGGCGGGAATGCCTATGCGGAAGATCCGTTCTATCGCGGCCTGCATCCGATGATGGGGAAGCGCCTGCATCTCTGGAGGCTCGGCAATTTCAAGATTGATCGCGTGCCGTCAGTCGAAGACGTCTATCTTCTGCATGCCGTTGCCCGCGACAACCCGAAAGATGAACGCCTATTCGCGGCCGCCGAAGTGCGCGACGTAACTCCTGTGCGCGACGAAGCGGGTTGCATCGTGCAGTTGCCGCATCTGGAACGTATGCTCATGGAAGCTCTTGCCGCGATCCGTTTGTTTCAGTCGCGTCGTCGTCCCCAGGAGCGCCTGTACTGGAACCGAGTCTTCCTGTATGTCTGGCCTCCGCTCGATCTGAAAGCCGACGAATTGCGCAACATCGTGCGCCGCCTTATGCCTGCAACCGAAGGCCTTGGTCTCGAGCAGGTCGCCGTCCGCGCCCGCATACCCAATCCCGCAACAGGCGAACTTCGCGATCTGGTTGTGCGCATTTCGAGCCCGGTCGGCAGCGGCCTGCTCATCACCTTCCGCCCAGCTGACAAGCTACAGGCGCTCAAATCGCTCTCCGAATACGACCAGAAAGTCGTTCGCGTACGCCAGCGCGGACAGGTCTATCCCTACGAGATCATCAAGATGCTCACTCCCGCCCGCGAGGACGCCCGCGGCGAGTTCCCCCCAGGCGATTTCGTGGAATACGATCTGGACGCCCAACATAAGCTCGTTCCAGTCGATCGTCCCTACGGAAAGAATCGTGCCAACATCATCGTGGGAGTCATCCGCAATTTCACAACTCGATATCCAGAAGGCATGACCCGGGTTTTACTGCTGGGAGATCCCAGCCGAGATCTGGGAGCGCTCGCTGAAACCGAATGCCGTCTCATTATCGGTGCGCTCGATATGGCCGAAGAAAAAGGCATACCCGTGGAGTGGTTCCCAATCTCCGCCGGTGCCAAGATCTCGATGGAGAGCGGCGTCGAGAACATGGACTGGATCGCTCGTGTCCTGCGCCGGCTGATCGAATTCACGCAAGCCGGCGGTGAGGTGAACCTCCTGATCAACGGCATCAACGTTGGAGCCCAACCCTATTGGAACGCCGAAGCCACCATGCTTATGCACACGCGCGGCATTCTGGTAATGACACCGAAAGCCGCAATGGTCCTTACCGGCAAGAGAGCGCTCGATTATTCAGGTGGGATCTCAGCCGAAGACAACCAGGGCATTGGCGGCTATGACCGTATCATGGGCGTCAACGGCCAGGCGCAATACTGGGCCGCAGATATCAATGATGCGTGCCACATTCTGTTCCGCCACTACGATCACACTTACGTGATACCGGGCGAACGCTTTCCCCGTCGCGCGGAAACAACAGATCCCATCGACCGCGACGTTCAGACATTTCCCCACCGTGAAAATGGTGAAGAGGGATTCGCGTTGGTCGGCGAGATCCTGTCGGACGAAACGAACCCCGGCCGCAAGAAGCCCTTCGATATTCGGAAGGTGATGATGGCTGCGGTCGATCAAGACCATGCCCCCCTGGAACGCTGGGCGGGGATGCGGGCTGCGGAAACCGCCGTTGTGTGGGACGCCCATTTAGGCGGCTATCCAGTATGCCTCATCGGCATTGAATCACGTTCCGTACCGCGTTTAGGATTCGTCCCGGCTGATGGCCCTGATCAGTGGTCGGCGGGCACACTCTTCCCGCAGTCTTCCAAGAAAGTGGCGCGCGCCGTCAACGCCGCCAGCGGTAATCGCCCTGTCGTCGTTCTGGCGAACCTTTCAGGCTTCGACGGTTCCCCGGAATCGATGCGCCGCCTGCAACTCGAATATGGTGCCGAGATCGGCCGTGCCGTGGTGAATTTCAAAGGCCCGATCGTGTTCTGCGTGATCTCGCGCTATCACGGTGGGGCCTACGTCGTTTTCTCTGGCGCTCTGAACGAGGGCCTCGAAGTAGCCGCGTTGGAAGGAACCTACGCCTCCGTGATTGGAGGCGCTCCGGCAGCAGCGGTGGTGTTTGCCGGAGAAGTCGAATCGCGCACCCGAAAAGACGAACGCCTTCAGGCCTTGAACCAGGCCATGCTTCAGGCAGACGCTACCGAAAAGGGCCGGCTACGCTCGCAGTGGAACGAACTTCATGACGTCGTCTATTCCGAGAAACTTGGCGAGATGGCCAGCGAGTTTGACCGTGTACACAGTGTCTACCGCGCGCTGAGCGTGGGCGCGCTCAGTCACATTATTCCTCCCGCGAACCTTCGCTCCTACTTAATCGATGCGGTCGAGCGGGGCATCCGTCGCGAGGAACATCCTGTAGAGAAGGGAACGCTCGAGATCGTGGAAGCAGCGTAGCGGCGGAAGAAAAGCGAGGGGCGAGTTCTCCGTGGAGATTTACTGGCTGGAACAAACCGAACCTGACGTGCCCGCCGACGATCATTGGCTGAGTCCGGAGGAATCGATTTGCCTTCACTCCATGCGCTTTGCCAAACGACGCAATGACTGGCGTCTTGGCCGCTGGACCGCGAAACGAGCTCTCGTCGCCCACCTTCGGTTGCCCACCGACATCCGTGCACTCGCGGACGTGGAAGTCCACGCCGCAGAGTCTGGCGCTCCAGAAGTATTCCTCTATGGTGAGCCCGCCGACGTCGCAATTTCTCTCAGTCACCGCGCTGGCACCGCCTTATGCACGGTGGGGCCGCCACTCAGCAACTTCGGCTGCGACCTGGAACGAATCGAACCGCGCAGCGAAGCCTTTGTAGCCGACTACTTCACAGCGGCCGAGCAAGGCCTCATTGAGCGCACGAATCTGCCAGACCGGTCACTGCTACTCGCATTGCTCTGGAGCGGCAAGGAGAGCGCTCTCAAAGCCCTGCGCGTCGGACTTCGACTCGATACCCGGCGCATCAGTGTCGTCCTCAGTGACGATTGGTCGCAAGGGACAAGCCATCCCGAGAAATGGCGCCCCTTCCAACTCCATCACCCACCCGCAGGTAGCTTCGAAGGTTGGTGGAGAGCTCAGCACGACCTTGTGCGAACCGTTGTCGGCGATCCCCCGTTATCTTCTCCGCTTCATGCGATCCAGGGCCACCCTCTCGCACTAACCGCAACCTCTTATTTCTGGAAAGAAAAAGGCCGCCGGTGTTTCTCCAGCGGCCGAAGTACTTTGTCCTAGTTGTTTCGACTATTGTCCCTTGCCGGTCAGCGTTAGAACTTGCGGGCTGCCGACACTATTGTCAAATACCTTGTAGGTCGCATTCTCAGTACCAACCTTGCTGGGGAAGAAACTTACCGTGATCTGGCAAGTCGCCCCCGGCTTCAGCGGATTGGCCGAATTGTTCCCACAAGGCGGGTTATCGCCATAATTGCTGCTGAAGTCCGCGCTATTGGTTCCGAATATCTCACCACCGATAAAGTAGACATTCGTCGTCCCCACGTTGGTGATGGTAACCGTTGACGAAACGGTTTGACCTCGCGTAACCGTCCCAAAATTCACCGTGCTGGGCGCGAACTTAATGCCGGTTCCATACCCTTGCAGAGCTACTGTCTGTGGGCTGGTCACGTCACTGTCATTCACATTGAGGGTTCCCATCGCAAAGCCAACCTTGGTGGGTTTGAAGTTGACGTTGATCACGCAGGTTCCGTTGGCTGCGATGACCAGGCTATTGGTGCAGGTTGTGGTGCTTGCGCTACCGAACGTCCCGGTTAACGTAATCGCCGGATTCCCCAGCGTGATCGATACACCCGTGTTGTTGGTGAGAGTTATCTTTGTATTCGCACTGGTCACACCTACCGCCGTAGTTGCGAAGCTCACTGAGGCTGGGTTGAGAGATACATTACTGATTCCGGTCCCGGTTAGCCCGATGAGCTGCGGCGACGAGGGATCGTTGTCATTGATTACCACTGAGCCTCGCTTCGCGCCTGTGGACTTCGGCCCGAAGGTCACGCCGATACTGCAACTTGCTCCTCCTGCCAGCGTGGAACCGGAAGCTGGGCAAGTGTTGGTCGCGATCGTGTAGTCCGTGGTATTGGTCGACGTGACCGTCCCCATCGTGATCGCAGTCGTTCCGCTGTTCTTTACGGTTACGGTCTTAGCCGCGCTCGTGGTTTTCACAAGTTGGTTGCCAAAGCTCAGCGGAGCGCCCGCCAGCGATATGGCGCTTCCCAGACCTGTCAAGCTGACCGCATTAGTCTGGCTGAAGTAGCCGTTCGAGTTGATGGTGACGTTCCCATTCAGGCTTCCTGAAGCTGTCGGCACGAAGTACACGTACATCGTGCAAACGGTTCCGTTCGCCATCGTCGACGGACAGTTGTCCGCCTCGCTGAAGTTCGTGCTGGTCGAAATGTTGCTGATGCTGACCGGACCGTAGGCACTCACAATAAGCGTTTCCGGTGAACTGGTGGACCCGACCGAAGTAAGTCCAAATGACAGGCTACCGGTGTTGGTGCCCACCGCAGCGAATGCCGAGATGCTGCGCACCCGGAAGTTGTTGTAATCGGAAACCAGAACGTTGCCCGAAGGATCGAGCGCGATTCCAGTTGGTTCGTACAATGCCGCGGCTGTTGCCAGGCCGCCGTCTCCGTTGTAGCTGGCTACGCCGGTGCCCGCGATTGTCGTCATGACCCCATTCGGACTGACCCACCGCACCCGGTTGTTGTAGTCGCCAATGAAGAGGTTGTCGTTGGCATCGACAGCGATTCCTTGTGGGTAGCTGATGCCATTCGCGATCGCCAGTCCATCACCCGTGAAGGCGCAGTTGCCGGTTCCCGCCACGGTGTTGATTACGTTTGTGGCGACATTGATCTCGCGTACCCGGCAGTTGTTGGTATCCGCGATAAAGACGTTGCCTGCGGGATCAACAGCGAGCGACGTCGGTCCGTACAGCAGCGCGCTGGTTGCCGGTCCCCCGTCTCCAGAGTACCCTTGCAGACCGCCGATACCGGCGATGGTTGTGATGACGCCACCGGAAACTTTACGGACAACATCCTCAACATAATCCGTAATGTAAACATTGCCCTTGCTGTCCACGGCGATTCCGTAGGGGTTATAGAGTTCTGCACTCGTGGCAGAGCCTCCATCGCCCGTGTATCCGCACCGTGGGCTATTGTTGACCACCAAACCTGCGAACGTTGAGATCGTTCCGCCCGCGGTCACCTTGCGTACCAGGCAATTGTTGGTATCAGCGATGTAGACGTTCCCCGCGCTGTCCTTGGCAACTCCGTAGTTGTAAGTAAGCTCCGCACTGGTCGCGGCTCCGCCATCTCCGGAGTAGCCGTAGGCTCCATTTCCAGCGAAGAAGTTCACCAATCCGCTGGACTTCACATCTTCGCGAACCATGAAATTGTGGCTGTCGTTGATGTAGACGTTCCCGGCGGAATCGTCAAAAATTCCATAGGGATAGTTCAACTCCACGCCCGACGCGGGTGCGCCGCTGACCAGCGTCTCAAGATTGTAGGAGTGGTTGCCGGCCGCCAGGTTCAGGTTTCCACCGGCGGTGAAGCTGTCGATGACGTAGTTGTCGTTGTTCGCGATGTAGATTAGCCCGCTACTGGTCTCAGCAACGTCTACGGGATAGTAGAGTTGGGCGCTCGTAGCCGAGCCGCCCTCGCCGCACGTACCGGCGCAAGCAACGCCGTTACCGGCAACCGTGTTCATATTTCCACCGACTGTGAACTGGCGAACTCGCTGGTTGTAGTAATCAGCAAACGTCACCGTGGTGCCAAGCACTGCCAGTCCAAATACCTGGTTCATCGACGCACTGGTGGCGGCTGCTCCATCCCCTGAAAAACCGCAGGTATGGTTCCCGCCGACCGTCAGGATCTTGTTGGAGGTCTTAATGACTTCTCGGATCACGCAGTTCGAAGCGTCCGCAATAAACAGATTTGACGAACTGTCGGTCGCTAGTCCGGAAGGAGTGTACAACTCCGCGTTGAGCGCTGGGCCGCTATCGCCCGAATAACCGCAGGTGTGATTTCCAGCATAGGTCGAAATCGTGTTCGTCCCAAGAACCAGCTTGCGCACCACGCAGTTAGCCGAATCACCGATGAAAAGGTTTCCGGAGGTATCCAATGCCAAGCCCTGCGGAAAGTAAATCTGGGCGGCCGTTCCTTTCCCGCCATCACCCGAATATCCGCACGAACCGGCAATACCGGCAATGGTCGTGATCGTCTTGGCGGTGTCGACTTTTCGGACCACGCAATTGCCCTGGTCCGCGATGTACACGATTCCAGTACCATCAACTGTCACTGCGAACGGATGGTACAGGCTCGCATTTGCCGCGCCGCCCGTTACGCCGTCTCCCGCATATCCCTGTGCACCGCTGCCGGCGACCACGGAGATGGTACCGCTGGCGTTCACTTTGAATACGCGATTCTGATTATAGGCGGCGATGTAAAAGTTGCCGGAGGTGTCCACGGCAACGCCGTAGGGGTTGTAAAGGTTGGCGTTGGTGGCGGGGATGCCGTTCGGACCGCCACCAATTGCGGTAGTAATCACATCTTGTGCGACTGCGGGAACACTCACCAGCAGCGCGGCCAGCAGAAGTAGAGTCGACGAAGTGAAGCGGCGCATCATATTTTCTCCTCAGAGGTCGTGATTTCAAGCATGTTCAGCCTGCAGCAGTCCTGCTGGTTAAAACACCAACGGGCGGCGGCTGATCTGCGCACCCTTCTGCCAACTTTTTCCTTTGCTGTCCTGGAAAAGAATGATCAGGTTCGGTTGGGCCGGAGGCGCCATCCATTCGCGGAACTCGCGCTTGGTTATGGAAAACTCTTGGCTCATTTCAATGAAGTGCTGGCTCTTCCAAACCTTCACGGGTTGGAAGTTTCCGCGAAACGTCATGGCCGGAGAAGAATCCATAAGCGCGACAATCACGCTCTTTGCGTCTGCGTCACTGTGGTTGAAAAGCTTGAGGTGAAGGGTGACCTGTACCACGTCTCCTTGTTCTTGCACTCCGCTGACATCGAAGTAGCCGGAAAACTCTCGTCCGCTTTTAGTGGTAGCGGCCACCGTGGCCAGAGATAGGACAGCAAGCAGGGCACAGACTACCCATGCGCGTGATGGGCGCAGCGATCGCATAAAACTCCTCCTTGAATCGAATCGTTCACAACTCTACCCGCGCCCAGGCTAGCCGCACAAAAATGCGGCCTCTCCTTAGCGAGAACCGTTGTTTGAATTGATATTGCTGGGGCCTTACCGCTTTGGCACCTGGGAAAACGACGACCGGTACAGACTGTTTTTTTAACTGGACTACGTTACTTGGTTCGTCGTCGGTGGGGGCTCGACGCCCCGAGGCAGACAAGAAATCGCCTTCCCCAAGGCGGCGCAATTGTGGCCTTATCCAGGAACGTTGTCAAGATGAAGAGTTTTTCACAGTGCAAATGAGTGCAGAATGAGTGCAAGTCTCACTCGATTCTTTGAAGCAGTCGCTCATCTCTTTGCTCACTAGGCGGGATCGTTTGGGCAGGTCAGGAGGAGGGTGGCAGTTGTTCCGCTTCCTCGGCGCGGTGACTCTCCACCGACAATTTGCGCAACGATAAACGTTCTCGATGGGCGAGCACCAGGCCCGTCGGCACTACCGCGGCAAACGTCACCAGCCAAAGTAAGATTCCACAACTCGCTGCCATTTCCGGAGGCACATCAAACACACTCGAAAGCGTAGCGATGGTTGCCATCTGCGAACCGCCACCCACTGCCGGCAATTGCAGCATCGAACCCACCATGCTCGATCCCATCAGGATCAGCAATTGCGAAACGGGGATCTCCAGCGCGTCGACACCATAAGAGTGCGTCACTTCCTGGTAAGAGAGCGCGATGAGGTACCACATCCCGACCGATACCAAACTGAGCCATAGCATGGAAGCCGGCCCGTGAATGGTGTTGAGGCCCATCCCGAACTCTCGCACCTTTTGGCCAAGCTTGTGACCGATATTCGAGGACAGGTGCGAGAATCGCCTTTCGACCCACTGGGCGGCAGCCTCTCTATTGCGGCCGATCAAGACCGCTCCGACAGCGGTTGCCACCACGACCGCAATCAGGAAAAATCCCGCCTCGCGAAAGCGCGCATAGTATTCCGGATGCGGAATGGACGGTAAGGCGCTCGGCAAGAAAATTGCCAGCACAATCAGGAATGCGAACGCGCCAACGTCAAAGATGCGTTCGACTGCCCATACCGCCAACTGCGAAGAGAAAGAAAGATCGGTTCGCCTCGCTATCAAATAGGGACGAATAAATTCACCAGCCCGCCCCAATAACGCCAGCCCGGTAAAACCAACTAGCGTGGGCGACACCATTTCGGTCACGGTTGTTCTTGGCCGCACTGGCTTCAGGAATATTTTCCAGCGAAGCGCCCTCATCCCGTACCCGATGTAGATCAGTGCGATCCCGTGCAGTACGTGAATTTTGTTGATCCGATGCGTCTGACTCCAGAACGTCCCCCAATCGAAGGTTCGCCAATGCCGATATTGGAGGTAAATCAGGATGGCCAGTATGAGGAACACCACAACGCTGGCCAGAATTCGCTTTTTGTCCATGAAGGGGGGAGAACTCCGCGCCGCAGCCTCAGCAACGCGACGCGGCAAACGGCACGTTCAAAGGTAAATGACCACGTCGAAGGGGTCAATCGATTCGAGGTGACGCGGACGATCCGTGTGTTTCTTCCTCGCAGTCTGGCCGGGAGGGGGTTGCTTACAAGCCCAATAAACGCAGGCTCATTCGGTGGCCGACGCCGTGCTTGCGGTCGCCCGAGTCGTTGGCCGCCGGTTGCTTGTCTTGGTGCTGGCCTTTTGAGTGCTGGTGCTCTTCTGTGTGGAACCCGGTTTTTCCTCGGCTGCTTTCTTCTTATTGAAGTCCTTCACGATTCGCGCCACATAAAGTCGCGTCTCGTAGTAAGGAGGCACACCGCCGAATTGTTCGACGCGTTGCGGTCCTGCATTGTAAGCCGCTAATGCCTTCACCAAATCAAAGTTATAGCGCTCCAGAAGTTCCCTCAGATATTTCGTCCCGCCTTCGATGTTCGCTTGCGGATCGAACGCATTGGGTACGCCCAATTGCGACGCCGTTCCGGGCATCAACTGCATCAGCCCCTGCGCGCCCTTTGGGGACACGGCCCGAACGTTGAATCCGCTCTCCGCCTTGATCACGCTGTTTACCAGGTCAGGATCCAGCCGGTAGCGGCCGCTCGCTGAATTCACCGCCTCATTCAAGTCCACCGAATGCGATCGGGAGAAGCTCGCCGGCGGTTTCGAGGAGAGACTTTGCGGGTGGTTCCCAAGAAGGCTCGACTGCGCTTGCGGTGACGAAGCTGGCAAATCCGGCGCCGCCTCGTAATGCTCAATTTCCGCCGTTGGCACATCGACGAAACTTGACCCGTCAGCATTTACATACAAGCGAGTCGTATTCCCAACGATTTCGCGCCGCTCATGCCGGATGGAGAATCCATTCTTCAGCACCGCCACTTCGCCCGCAAAGCAGGGAAGCGCCGCGCCCGCCAGCACCGCGATGACGACTACTCGTAAATGGAAATTCAACCGTTTCATCTGCAACGTGGTGCGGCTAGCGCTCTGCCATCACCGCACCCAAGACTAAGTCTACCGCCGCGGCTATACCACACGCATCATTCCCGCGAGTCACGGTCCACCCGCGGCTGCGCAACTCCTCGCACGCATTCCCCATGATAACCGGATGTCCTGCAAACTCAAGCATTTCGACGTCATTGTGGTTGTCACCGATGGCCATGACCTCTTCGCGGCCATAACCGCGAAACTTGGCCCACCGTTCCAAAGCGTGCCCCTTGGAACATCCCGCGTTTAACACGTCAATCATCGACAAATCCCGTGGCGGATACTCCGTTCGCAACACGGTGACTGTTCCATCCATGCCAGCGCCCTCAAGCGCCCGCAACGCTTCCTTCATTCGAGTCATGGTTCCGCAAAACATGGCCTGCACCGGATCACTCATCAGCGCGTTTTCAATCGGGATCACGAACTCGATGAACTCCATATTCTTCTCCAGCCAACGCCGGATGCTAGCTCCCAGTTCGTCGAGCCGTTCGAGTACGATTGCACCCTTGGTCTCCTTGTCGAACGTAAGAACGGTGTTGCCTCGGAATTCGTGCATAGCCCCACATAGCTTGCGACAGGCTTCCGCAGGCATCAAGTCGCGATGAAAGGTCTCGCCGGCAAGCGAACGCGTCACGGCGCCATTCGAACTGATCAGCCAAAGATCAAAACCAAGCTGTTTCGCAATCGGCAGGGCGAACGTATGCCTTCGTCCTGTCACCAGCACAATCTCGATGCCTGCGGCGTGGGCGCGCCGCAGCGCCAGCAGATCGCCCTCGGAGATTTGGAATTGTGGATTGAGCAGTGTGCCGTCGATGTCGGTCGCCAGCAGGCGGATAGAACCTTTGGAAATCGTCACTGCTACGATCTTAGCATTCGTGCATGCTTAAATCGCCGCTGTCGGCGTTTGCTCAGGAAGCGGGTAGACGTGCGAGCAGGCTGCTCGCCTTGCGAAACCACGGCCGTTCTCGACGTCGAAGGTATCGCGGCATGGTCGGCTTCTTATCGAGAATCTTCTGCGACCACACGCGCGCCTCGGCCGCTCGTCCCTGTGACTGCAGGAACAGCGCGTAGTGATAATAGGTTTCTGAAATCGTGGAAATCCGTGTCGCCTCACGGAACATGGCGTCCGCTTTGTCATTCTGGCCCGTCTGCGCGTAGGCCCAAGCCAGCAATCCCTTGGCGCGATGGAAATCGTAGTCCGGATCGGAACTGACCGCCCTCTCCAAGTCCGGCACTGCCGACGCGAAGTCGCCGAGTTCGACCTCCGCAATGCCTCGACGATAAAACGGGTCCGCATGATCGGTTCGCGAGGAGATTGCTTTGTCGTAGGCCGCACGGGCGCGCGCAAACTTTCCATCATCCAGGTATAGCAGCCCGAGTTCTTCGTAGTTTCCGGCCGAAGGATTGTCGAGAACAATGCGTTCCAGTTCCTGTATGCGCCGGCGGCGCGGGAAGACCTGAAACGAACTCCGCAACAGCCCGGCGTCGGGAATCACTTCTACCAGGATGTAGATTAGTGCTCCCACCCAGTGAAACAGGATCACCCAGATCCAGAAGAAATTCGGTCGCCGCCGAATGAAGTGGATGATGGCCACAATTCGGAGCCCAATCGACCACCACGAAAACATGAAGAACAGAAAGGATCCCATGTCGAAACCGCACTATAGCATGCGCGGCGGCGTCGAACTTCGGCCATGTTCAGGGGATCTTGGCATCCCGTCGGCTTCGGGCGAGGCCCGCACCAGTTTGATTTTTCCGGTAGCGCTCCTCGAAGGCATGGCGCACGGCGCGCCACTCAGATGCTTCGATCAGCAATTCGTTGTGTTGGTTGGACGGAGGCACTATGTGAGGCCGGGGCCGCATCGCTGGTTGAACTTCTCGGGGTTCTACTGTCTCTACCCATGCCACCAGACGCTCCAGAGTCCAGTTCTTCTTTACCATAACGTGGTAGTCGAAAAGATGTGCGATGACTTCCTTGATCCGCATCTTGCGCCGTATCCAGATTCGCCAGCAGTCGCAAGGGCGCGGCACCTCCTTTAGCATCCATGGCCCCCAGACTCCTTCCGCACCTAGTGTGCGTCGATCCTTCTCAGCAAACGGCGTCGCCACCTGGTGAAAACTGCATCCTCTCGCTATGGCTGCCATGCCAAGAGCACAACCCTCCTGCGTTTCGGAAAAATGTTGTCCCCCGGCCCTGGGAGCCAGGACGGTACTGCCCAATAGAATCGCTTCGCTGAGTTTCATATCGATATCAATTCTTTCTCAACCTGGCCAGCTGTATTCGATGGCGTCGAGTCCGATTGGACGCATATTTGATCATTCACGAGATCCGTTCTCACTTCGATACCGATCGAGTGAGTCCTTGTGCTTCCAGCCAGTAATAAAATTCCTCGATCCAGTGATCGCTGGTGGTGCCTTGCTGTTTCATCCCGAAGCCATGATGTCCCGCACTGTAAATATGAACCTCGGGCTTGATTCCCGCCGCCTTCAACGCCTCATAAAACTTGTTGACCGGTTCGAGGGCGGTTTCATCATCCTGCGCCCACGCCATGAAAATCGGCGGCAGCTTCGTCGGTATGGCCGGCATTACGCCAAATGGTCCACCGTAAATTAGCGCAGCCAAATTCGGACGGGCCGCCGAGTCCTGTTGCAGCAGCACTCCGCTGGTCACCATAGCTCCGGCCGAGAAGCCGAGGAATCCGACCTTGTCGGGAGCAATGCCCCACTCGGCCGCGTGTTGCCGAACCACCTTGAGAGCCTGAATTCCGTCGTCGATCCCGTATTTGCATGCCTCATCCATATTGAGATCTTTTGGAATGCCTTCGCCTTTCTTTTCAGGAATACGATATTTCAAAACAAATGCCGCAATGCCTCGGCCCTGCAGCCATCGCGCCACGCTGTAGGCTTCTTGCTCAATCGCCAGCGCGACACACGCCCCACCGGGCGCAACAATGATCCCGGTTCCGGTAGCCTTGGATTTCTCGGGAAGATAAAGCGTCAGCGTCGGCGTGACCACATTCAATATGACGGTCCCCACAGGAGTGTTTTCTATGGTTACTTCCTTCTGGGTCCAAAGCTCAGAGCCTGGAGCGACGCCGGGCCATAAATTCACCGTCTGTGCATCCGCAGAATAAGACACCAGAATTGTTAGTGCGATTGCAGACGCCAGGAATGATGTTGAGTGCCGCATTCTTTCTCCTTGAGATCCCGGGACGAACCGGGCACCCCCATCCTACCGTCGCATCTTTTGCCACGCTAGAGGCGGCATCCTGTTTTCGAATTTCTGCAAGGTAGTCGATTGAATTGAAATGAATGAGAGATCCGGCTGGAAGATGCGACGGCCCTGTCCTGGGCCCGCGTGAAATCACATCTTTCGACCTTCAGGTTGTGCTAAAGGATGGAGGGTACGCCTGACTGGCGACACTTCTACCCCAGTTCGATCTGAAGTGAAGGAATTTTGCTCGCGAGAGGACAATCATGGCTGAGATGACACGAAACGAGTTCTTAAAGAGCTGTGCATTGGGCGCGTGTTCCTGTTCTCTGGTGGCACTGTCAGCGACCGAGACAGCAGTGGCTGAGTCTGGCAACTCTGAGGTCGATACCCTGAAAGCGCAGCGTGACGCAATCCGAATCCGGTATGCGAAATTGCTTGGCATCCTGGACGAAGAGATCGACCAACCCACCAGAAAGCGCATCTTTGAACGCTTGGGACGCGTCTGTGCCGACCAGTTCCGCGCAATCACTTACGACAAGTACAAAAATGACATCCGCGGTTTTCTCGCTGCGATTCAGGCTCCGGGCGGATGGGTGGAAAAAGCCGAATACAACGAGAAGACCGGCACCATCCGGATCTTCGACCGATCCAAGAGTTGCACCTGTCCGTTGGTGGAAAAAGGGCTAACCCCGTCCGACCAGTGCGAGTGCACTCTGGGATGGCAGAAACAAACCTATTCGGCCATTCTCGGCAAACCGGTCGAAGCAGAACTCGAAGAGTCGATCTTGCGTGGTAGCACGCGCTGTGTCTTTCGCATTCAGGTTGTGTAGCCTGGGGTAATCGGGGCTGTGACCAACCTTCCGATGGCCGCGGTGTACACGGTCTGGCTCATTCCCGTCCATCGGGCGTTCCGATAGCGATTTTCGCGGGTTGGATCCCACCAAGCAAAATCCCAGCCCTAGCAAAGGTTGGACGTGCACGTCTAGAGTCGACGCGTACGTGTTCCTCGAGCGTTCGGCCCGACGCTCACTTAGCTGGGATCAGTACCGCCACCGAGGCCACGCACCTCCACGTGCGGTTGATGTTCACCCACGTGTCGACGAAGCGCTCGCGCCGCGTCACCGCTTTGCCTTTGTGCGTGCTCTGGGTGCGAAACACTCCCACGACCACCGCCGAATCGCCATAAACATCCACTTTGCTCTGTTCCGTGACAGCCTGCGCGGGAGCCTGATAGTCGGGAGCTTTCAGGCTCGCCAGAAATTCGCGCTTGGTCTCGATGCTTCCGTCGACATCGACGGACACGAATGTGTCCGCCAGAAGCATGTCGAGCGCTTTGGTGTCCTTGGTCTCGAGCGCACGGTTCCACGAATTATCAAGCGCCAGCACGTGCGCACCTTCATCGGAGGACGAACTCTGCGCCGCTGCCAATCCCGCGCTGATCCAAAACGTAAAGGCAATTACCACGAAGAGCTTCATCGTGCAAGATCTCCAGTTCTCCGGGACAGATTCTACATGGAGCAGAAATCGCGTCTGGCGGACTGAATAAGGAGGACTTCGCGATGGCCCATCCTTCGTTCTTTGAAGGGTGGGATTCCCGGCAATCATGCGCAATTTGTAGAGAAATTGCACTACATTCATTGGAACCTGGGCCACCCGCTACCCGCCAATTTTATGACTTCTGTCGTTTGAAGGTGGGCACCCGCCGGTTGACAACACATTCCCGCCCGTCCGCGACTTGCCGCGCAGATAGCGATTCGCAGGTTCTGAATAAAAAGTCGCCACCGCAGCGCCTAACAATCCTGAAACCAGAATGGCGGAGACGAACAAGAGTGGCACGCCACGCATGGGCTTACCAGCATCAAGAAACAGACCAAAAAACGTGAACACCACAAACATGTGCGTGAGATAAATTTCGTAACTGTAGCGCCCCATCCGCACCAGCGGAGCCAGTACGCGCGGATTCTTCCATTCGCTCTGGGCCGTGGCAGTGATGAACATGCAGGTTCCTATACCGAGAACAGTAAAATTCAGTCCTGTCTTTCCCAGCCAGTCGCGATAGGCCTGCCATGAAAAGATGAGGCTCGCAGAAACGATCCCGGTCCCCACCATGCCAAGAATCCAAAGCGCGCGCCGCGAGAAGCGCCTCCTCGAAGCGACCATGGCTGTGAGGCAGCCCAACGAGATTCCTTCCATGCCCCCAAGATAGGAATAGTCTTCTGCGATCTCGTTGCCATGAGCGAATAGCGTTCGGCCAAAAGTGCCAAGAATCACAAAGACGAAGAGAAGAGCGGGGAGTACGATGCTGCGGCCGAACAACCTTTTGCCGCCAAACAGCAGACAGGTCAAGGGGAAAAACAGATAGAACATCTCCTCGATCGAGAGAGACCAGAGGATGTCCCAATTGCCGGGCAAGTATCCACGATGAATTTCCAATTCGTTCACGTGGAAGGTTAAGACGGCGAGCAGGGCGCGGCCAAGTCCCCCGGTCTCCGCCGTGACCACATATCTGTGAATATGTGCGAAATGCAGGCTACAGAGAACCGCAAGCAGGAGAAACAACAAGGGCGCGATACGGGCAAAGCGAAAAAGATAGAAACCGCGCAGAGAAACCTGCGGCAGCGAACCCCAGCGCCGGATCGTGATGGAAGTGATCAGAAATCCGGAGACGACAAAAAAGATCTGCACGCCGAGTTGCGCGTTCCAAACGAGAACGTGCACGAGTTGCGCAGGAAGAAAATCAGTGTAGGGTACGTCCGCCCCGAGCAATCGGATATTGATGTGGTTCATCAGGACGAAAACAATCGAAAGACCCCGGAGTAGGTCGATACCATCGAGACGCTTCCAGGGGGTCGGAGACTTGGAGTCGGACGAAGTCACGTCTCATTGTTGCATCAAAATCAAAATGGCAGGTCGGGCGGGTGGGCTACCTGTCAGGAGCTAGGCTTCGCTTGGCTGACGCCTGACAGCCGATAAGACTGAGATCCTTCGCTCTGCCTGAAAAACCGCTTCGCTCAGGATGACAAGGCCCATGACAGTGCTGATGACAGGGCGGATGACAACGCGGGGACGAATGCCTCCGTCGCTACACACAAAGAAGCCCCGCTCTCGCGAGCGGGGCTTTTGTCGGACAGGAGTGTCCGACCTACACGGTCTAGCTAGAAGCTAAGAGCTAGAAGCTGTTCTTAGTACATGTCGCCCATGCCGCCGCCACCGTGCCCGCCCGGCGCCGGAGCTTCCTTCTTTTCAGGAATCTCGGCGATCAGGGCTTCGGTGGTCAGCATCAGGCTGGCGATGGAGCCGGCATTCTGCAGGGCGGTGCGCACGACCTTTGTCGGATCGAGCACGCCAGCCTTGACCAGATCCTCGTACTCGTTGGAGAAGGCGTTGAAGCCGTAGTTGTTCTCCTTCGAATCGAGTACCTTGCCCAGAATCACTGCGCCTTCTTCGCCGGCGTTCTCGGCGATCATGCGCAGGGGCTCGGTGATGGCGCGCTTCACGATGTTGATACCGATCTGCTCATCGCCTTCGGCCTTCACCTTGTCGAGCGCTGCGGCGCAACGCGCCAGAGCAACTCCGCCGCCGGGGACAATGCCTTCTTCCACGGCTGCGCGAGTTGCATGCATCGCGTCTTCCACGCGGGCTTTCTTTTCCTTCATTTCGGTTTCGGTTGCGGCGCCGACTTTGATCACGGCCACGCCACCGACCAGCTTCGCCAACCGCTCCTGCAGCTTCTCGCGGTCGTAGTCGCTGGTGGTCTTGTCGATCTGGCTGCGAATTTCCTTCACGCGGCCTTCGATCTCAGCGTGCTTGCCCTTGCCTTCGACCACCGTGGTGTTGTCCTTGTCAATGGTGATCTTCTTGGCTTGGCCGAGGTCCGAGATCTGGACGTTCTCGAGCTTAATGCCGAGATCTTCCGTGATCGCCTTGCCGCCCGTCAGGATTGCGATATCCTGCAGCATCGCCTTGCGACGATCGCCGAAGCCAGGAGCCTTTACGGCCGCGACTTGCAGCGTGCCACGCAGCTTGTTGACCACGAGGGTAGCGAGCGCTTCGCCTTCAACATCTTCCGCGATGATCAGCAGCGGCTTGCCGGACTTGGCAATCTGCTCGAGCAGCGGGAGGAGATCCTTCATCGAGCTGATCTTCTTTTCGTTGATCAGGATGTAGGCGTTCTCCAGAGCCACTTCCATGCGCTCGGGATCGGTGACGAAGTAAGGCGAGAGGTAGCCGCGGTCGAACTGCATGCCTTCGACGACTTCCAGTTGGGTCTCGAGAGTCTTCGACTCTTCGACGGTAATGACGCCGTCCTTGCCAACCTTCTTCATCGCCTCGGCAATGATCTTGCCGATGGTCTCGTCGTTGTTGGCGGAAATCGTGCCAACCTGCGCGATCATGGAGTCGTTGTTAACGGGCTTGCTGAGTTTGTCGAGTTCGCCATTGACGCGGTTGCCTTCTTTGTCGAGCTTGCCGGTGATGATGGTGACGGCTTTTTCGATGCCGCGCTTGAGGGCCATCGGATTTGCGCCGGCAGCGACGGTCTTGACGCCTTCGCGGAAGATCGCCTGGGCGAGAACGGTGGCGGTGGTGGTTCCGTCGCCGGCGACGTCGGAGGTCTTCGAAGCGACTTCACGAACCATCTGGGCGCCCATGTTTTCCAGGCCGTCCTTCAGTTCGATTTCTTTTGCCACGGTGACGCCGTCCTTGGTGATGGTCGGCGAACCGAATTTCTTTTCGATGACTACGTTGCGACCCTTGGGGCCGAGGGTGACCTTCACGGCATCGGCCAGAAGGTTGACGCCGCGGAGGATCGCCTGACGGGATTCTTCTCCGTGAACGATGTGTTTTGCCATTGCTGTAATCTCCTTCGATAATTTCTTTGCAGGACTGGCCTGCTTGAGTTCTCTTGGCTGGAGCTGTCAGCTATCAGCCGTCAGCGCTCAGCTTATGTCCGTCGCTTGTCAGGATCAGGTTCTAGCTGAGCTGACAGCTGAAAGCTATTTCTTGCTGCCGGTGAGTTCTTTCTTGGCCGGGGTGGAAGCGCCGGCCAAGGTGCCGAGGACTTCTTCTTCTTTCATGATGATGAAGTCTTCGCCATCAATCTTGATTTCGGTGCCGGAATACTTCCCGAACAGGATGCGGTCGCCTTCCTTGACTGCCAGAGGAAAGGTCTTGCCTTCATCGTTGGTGCGGCCTTTGCCGGTGGAGATGACTTCGCCCTCCTGAGGCTTGTCTTTGGCCGAGTCTGGAATGATGATGCCGCCACGAGTCGTGGAAGCTTCTTCCACGCGACGGACCAGAATGCGGTCATGGAGTGGTGAGAATTTCGCCATGGTTTGTTGCTCCTTTCAATTAGGTAGAAGGTTGTCTGCTGGAACTTATTCCGCGTAAACCTATGATTTGGTTGGGTTAGGCAATGCTGTTAGCAGTTGCGTCCATCGAGTGCTAATTCTAAGATGTGAGCCCGGAATTGTCAAGTGCGGTAGGGACGGTCTTAGAAAGCTAAACTTGGAACCACAGAGGACACAGAGGATCTCGAAGGGAATGCAAGCCCGAATTCAAACTCTCTCGCCAAGGGGCGGGAGAAGGGTGGGCACTGAGCGGCAGGAGTAAACTGATGCCCTATGCCTCCCACGCTAGGCCACGGCAAGATTTGTTACCTGCAGATTCCCGCGACGGATATTGCGCGTTCCGCTAATTTCTATGAACGCGTCTTTGGCTGGAACATCCGGCAACGCGGAGATGGACACACCGCGTTTGACGATGGCGTGGGGGAAGTCAGCGGCGAGTGGGTCTTGGGACGCAGGCCAGCGTCCGAGCCGGGGCTGCTGGTGTACATCTGGGTGGAGAGCGTGGCAGCAACACTCGAGGTGATCGTCGCGAATGGCGGCGAGATCGCGCAACCCATCGGGGGCGATGCTCCCGAGATCACAGCGAGATTTCGCGATCCCGCCGGAAACGTGATCGGCATCTACCAGGAGCCCGACTAATTTCCGCGTCTCTATTGCGACTTCTGCTCGGTGTCCGCCGACTTCTTTGCCAGGGAGCGGACATAGTTCACTAAGTCCCAATTCTCTTCGGGCTTCACCCGCTGGCCTTCGGGAGGCATATCCTCGTGGCCGTTCTTGATGATGTAAAAGATCTCGCCATCGGTGCGATCCTTGAGCGTCGCTGGATCGGTGAAGTCGACGATCTTCAACTTCATTTCTGCAGCGGTTTCGCCCTTGCCATTGCCGTCTTTCCCGTGGCACATGACGCAATCGAGCGTCCACCACTTTTTGGCGCGGGCCAAAGACTCGGGCGTCGACTTTACCGGATTCGGCTGCTTGGCGGCCTCGACCGGGATGGCTGCGTAAGACGGTGTCTTTTGGGTTGATGGGGTTGAGGACTGCTGCGCGGGAAGCGCGGATGCGAAGAAGAGAAGTGCGGGAAGAACCAGTGTGAATCTGGACACAGGAACCTCCTCTTAGATTTAAGAGTGTGTGCTAACACGATTGTAACACCGGGGCTGGGCGCAGCTCTCAGTCGATGGGACGTAGATACCACATTTGCGACGGATGCCTGGAGCAACGATGGCCCATGCGCAGACGTAGCTATGTCTCTAGGACGTGCGCATTCGGGCACAGCGTCGCCGCGCTGATGCGCGATCTTCTTCGCTAGGGATCGCTGTCGCGTATGATATTTTTCATGGTCCGCGCTGTGGGCGGACGCGATGCTTTCCGATCGTATTCCTAAGAAGAAATTCCCCAAATCATGGATAAGAAATTTCGTGTGTTTGCCACCTGCGACATTGGAGAAGCGATTGATGTGCTGCGCAAGCGCGGGTACGAGGTGGAAGTGTATCCGCATCCGGAGGCGCCGCCTAAGAGCCTGATACTCGACAGAGTGAAGAATGGTGTGGATGGCTTGATTACGACGCTGCGCGACCCGATTGATGCCGAGGTATTTGAGGCGGGCAAGGGCACGTTGAAGGTGGTGGCGCAGATCGCGGTGGGTTTCGACAATATCAACCGCGCGGACGCGAACCGCTACAAGATTCCTTTCACACACACCGCCGATGTACTCACCGAGGCGACGGCGGAATTTGCATTTTTCATGATGGGGACGCTTGCGCGCAGGATGTGGACGGCGGAGCACCTGACCCGCGACAACCAGTGGGGATATTGGCACCCTTATTTGCCTTTTTTGGGGGATGAGGTTACCGGCAAGACGGTTGCGGTGATTGGCACCGGTCGCATCGGGCTGGCATTTATCAAGAAGTGCCTCGGGTTCGACATGAACGTGTTGTGCTATGACCCCGCATACGAAAACCATGCGTTCGTAAATACCATTCAAGAGATGAACGACCTGCGGCACGCGCGAGGATTGACCAAAGAGAAGGCGTGGATCAAATACGTCCCGTTTGAAGAGGCGTTGCGGGGAGCCGACTTCGTCAGCGTGCATGTGCCTCTCTTGCGCGAAGGAGAGAGTGCCACCCCGACATATCATTTGTTCAACGAAAAGACACTGAGTCTGATGAAGGCCACGGGTTATCTAATCAATACGTCGCGAGGTCCGGTGGTGGATGAGCAGGCGTTGGCTCGGGCGTTGCGCGAGAATTGGATCGCCGGAGCGGCCTTGGATGTATACGAGAAAGAGCCTTTGCCAGCCGATTCTCCGTTGCGTGATCCGGCTATCGCCGACCGGTGCCGTTTGTTGCCGCACTTCGCCAGCGCCGCAAGGATTACACGATTGTCCGTCGATCCGAACAAGGGTATGGCGGGTCGATGCGCGCAGGGATTGATTGATGTGCTGGAGCAGAACTACAGCGGAGATATCAGCAAAATGCCTTATGTGGTTAATAAAGAAGGCTTTACGGAATAGTTGCCGTGGCAGAGGAATCTGCATTGCTACGGGGTTTGAATAGTACGTATGAGAAGGATTGATAGTGCTCTGCGACAGCGATGCGGTTACAATGTGAGCTCAAGTTGTGACGCTCAAGGATCCGAATGAATAAAAGACTTTTGTGGATTGTTCCGAGCCTGCTGCTTTGTGTATCGGCAGTTTCGGCGATGGACTCCGACGGGCAGCTATCGAAGCTCGTACCTACTCCCAAGGAAGTTCAGTTGCGCAACGGAGGGTTCGAAGTAGGTCCGCGAACCAAGATTTTTGTGCAACTCGGGCATCAGTCCGAGGACCGCATTGCCGCCGAGACCTTGGCAGAGGAAGTCGCGGACCAGTCAGGACTGAAACTCGACATTCTGGGCATGAAGGCTGCTAGCAAGGCCGAGGATGGGGCGATTGTGCTGGCCCGCCTTCAGGATTCGCGGGTGCGTCGATTCCTGGCGCGCAATGGGCTGAAAGACGACTTGGTCGGCGAGAATGGCTACCTGCTCTTCTCCGATAAATCCCACTTGATTGTGGCGGCGAATACGGGGCAGGGATTGTTTTACGGCGTACAGACCCTGCGACAGTTGTTGCGGCCAGCAGGCAAAGGCGTAATCTGCCCCGCCGTCGGAATTCGCGATTGGCCGAGCATGGAGATGCGCAGCACGCGGGGCGACCTGAGTCAAGATATGCCACCCGCGGCCTTAAACAATATGTTTCACCGGCATTGAGATCAGCGTTCTTCGGGACGTTTTTCGTTCCTTCCAAACCGATCCCGGCGCTAAGGCGCCGGGATATTTGTGCTCGGCTGAGCGCTTCGACTCACCGGATGTCTTCCTGCAAACTGGCAGTTGAACGATTCTTACGGCCTATCGCATAGAATCCCTCCATGTTTTCCGATCGGACCAATTGGAAGCTGGCGCAGAACCGATTTACGGTTGCACTGGAACAGGTGCAGGCGAGCGGAGGGAAGGTTCTGGATCTTACGCTTTCGAATCCCACTCGAGCGGGTCTCAATTTCGACGGCGCCTCGATCTTGCAGGCGCTAGCCTCACCGCGGGTACTCGACTACGATCCGCAATCAAAGGGCCTGCGCGAGGCCCGACAAGTGGTAGCTGGTTACTACTGCAACAAGCACGCAGTCAACGATCTCGATCCCGAGCAAATCGTGCTCACGACGAGCACCAGCGAAGGATATTCGTTCGTTTTTCGTCTGCTATGCAATCCCGGCGATGAATTGCTGGTGCCGAAGCCGAGCTACCCACTGTTTGAGTTTCTGGCGGATTTGCAGGATGTAAGGCTGGTGCCTTATCCGCTGATTTACGACCACGGATGGCAGATGGATTTTCCGTCGCTGCAGAAGGCGGTCACCGAGAGAACACGAGGCGTTGTGGTGGTCCATCCGAATAATCCAACAGGATCATACGTACACGATACCGAATTCAAAATGCTGAACGCGTTTTGCAGAGAGCACAATCTGGCAATCATCGCAGACGAAGTGTTTCTGGATTATGAGCTGACTGGCAGCGCGCACCGAAGCTTTGCCGGCAATCGGGAGGTGCTAACGTTCACGCTCAGCGGCTTGTCGAAGATTGTGGCCTTGCCCCAAATGAAAGTGGCGTGGGTGGTGACCAGGGGGCCGCGCGAATCGGAATCCGAAGCAAGTGGTCGACTGGAGGTCATTGCCGATACTTACCTCTCGATGAACGCCCCGATTCAGTGGGCCATCCCGGCGTTGTTGGCACAGCGTACCGACATTCAAAAGCAGTTGCAGGAGCGGGTAAAAGAAAATCTTGCGGAACTCGATCGGCAACTGGCGGGGCAGGAGGCCTGTGCTCGGCTGGTCGTCGAGGGCGGATGGTACGCGGTCTTGCGCGTTCCAGTCACGCGGTCTGATGAAGAACTGGCCATCGAGTTGGTACGGGAGAAGCAGGTGCTGGTGCATCCCGGGCATTTTTATGATTTTCCCAGAGATGGATATCTGGTCTTGAGTTTGATTACGCCGCCGAAGGAATTCGCGGAAGGAATACGACTGGTTCTCGCCAAGCTGAACTCCTGATTGCCGCCAAATACCGCTGGCAGCGCGGATTTAGCCCCAACCCAGCACCCGCCAGAGGCATCCTAGTAGGCCACTGCTGGAGGACAAAACATG
>Ga0070712_100000102_pt1 | contig 43637 bp, 30 predicted proteins | sample LARL81metaG_FD_71396 | JGI IMG/M metagenome (GOLD analysis project Ga0070712, IMG submission 71396) | Corn, switchgrass and miscanthus rhizosphere microbial communities from Kellogg Biological Station, Michigan, USA - LAR L8-1 metaG | ecosystem: Host-associated > Plants > Roots > Rhizosphere ...
GCGCCCCTGGTGGCAGCGAACTCCCTGCCCAAGGCAGCACGGAACCTCCGTGCCCGTGCCCTATGGGTGACGCACGCGGACGGATACCACCTTATCGGTCTGAAATTCTCTCATCCCCTGCTTGCTCAGAGGGCGGGAACTCGTTCCAGGCCAAGGAAAGTTACTTCTGTTCTGTGAAAAGTTTTTCCCATCGGCAAGCCTGTGGCGAGCTTCTAAGCCTCGAACGGGCTGAACCGCTCTGAGGCCAAAAGAGATACCCTCATCTGATTGATTAGACGGTGATTAACCGGTAATCAAGGGCCAGTTTCCCGACTGTGCCCAGTTTGGCTCTCGGGGTGCACTGTATGGTTCCGTAACAACGGGCCCCGGGCCAAACATACTCATGACAACCACACCTTCGTTTTCTTCGCTGGCAACTTCTTTAGGAGAGTTTCCTCCTGAGACGGTAATTTTCGGTCACTCTGAGGTGATGCAGTCGCTGCGCACCCGCATGGACAAAGTTGCAAGTGCCAACGTACCTGTTCTCATTCAGGGTGAAAGCGGAACTGGCAAAGACATTATTGCCCGCATGATTCATGGGCTTTCACCGTGGAAGAATGGTCCGTTCGTCAAGGTTAATTGCCCGGCTATCCCTGGAACTTTGCTGGAAAGCGAACTCTTCGGATACGAAAAGGGCGCGTTTACTGGCGCTTATGGATCTAAGCCGGGCCGGGTCGAATTGGCCCACCGCGGAACCCTTTTCCTCGATGAGATCTCCGAGCTTGACCTGGGTTTGCAATCCAAACTGCTGCAACTGCTTCAGGACGGCCAGTTCTGCCGCATTGGCGCCCAGGAAGACAAGAAAGTCGAAGTCCGCGTGGTTTGCGCTACCAATCGTGTACTTGAGACGGAAATCGAGAATGGAACCTTCCGGCAGGATTTGTTCTATCGCATCAACGTGGTGAATTTGCAGATGCCTCCGCTACGAGAGAGGCGCGGTGATATCCCGGACCTGGTCGCCTATTTCCTCGAATATTACAATCGCAAATACAACTGCCGCGCACGAACTTTGTCCGGTGAGTTGATGGTTTCGCTGCAGAAGTATCATTGGCCGGGCAACATTCGCGAGTTGGAAAACCTGATCAAGCGATACGTGATCTTGGGCAATGAAGAAGTTATCAGCAGCGACCTGGTTTCACATCAACAGGAATATTCGATTCCGGATATCAACTACGATGGCCCGATCGCGCTGAAAACAATCACGCGGCAAGCGACGCGGGAACTGGAACGCAAAGTTATTCTAAAAGTTTTGCAGGCGCACCACTGGAATCGCAAACAGGCCGCCCGAGCATTGAGCATCAGCTACCGGGCCCTGCTTTACAAGATTCGCGACGCTGGCTTGCCGCCTAACCGATCAGCCCGGCGCCGTCAGGAGCCGGTAGTACCGAACCAGAACGTAGCTGCCGATTGAACACCGGAGCGGACACGTGTCCGCCTTACCCAGCTCACACTCTCCAGTAGTCTGGCCTCCACTGCGTGATGGCCTTCTTGATGTCTTTGTTTGACAGCTTTTGGGCCAACGCTTTCTCTACCAGCGCCGGCAGCTCACCGTCGGAAGCGAATCTCAGCGCCACCAGCTGCGATTCCGAAAGATCTCCAATGCGGGCGCGCAAGGGCTTGTCCAAGAGAATAGCCATCCGCAGGCGCTCCTCGAGACGAATCACCCTGTCCTGGACCCGCTGCGAGTAGGTCCGAAACCTATTGACGGCCGTAGCTGCGGCGATCATGAAAACGACGATCCAGGCTGAGTGCAGTCCGGGATGCTTCACCAGATGTACGATGGCGATGATGACGCTGATCGCAAATACTGGCAAGACGAAAAAGTGAAACCGCGGATCCCAACGGGTGTGATTGGCGAAATTCTGAGGAACTTTCTCGGCCATGCGTTTCTCCTGGAGAGTGCGTACACACGACTGACGTCTTGGGAGGTCTTTAAACCCTTTTATTTCGTGGAAACACGTAGCGCCGTTTCGTCGGCTGTCACACCACGCCTCTGAGGACAGCCGGCAAGAGGTCGGCGCTACCTTGAAAAGAAATCTAACGCCTGCCTTACTGCTTTTTCTTCTTGCCGATTAACCCGCCCAACGCGTCCACCGGAGATGTTCCTGATGGAGACTTTCCCGCGCCCGCGGCTCCCCCGAGAAGACCACCTAAACCGCCTTTGAGCTGGTTGTCGACCAGTCCTTTCACATCAGGCATAAATTTCGGATCCGAGGTCGTCCCTTGAATGAAGAAAGGAATGCTGCCGCCTTTGCCTCCGATCCCGGCGAGCTGAGTCAGTCCGCTGACCACACTACCAGACATGCTGGCGTTCATCTTGTAATTCAACGCTCCGCCAGGGCTGATGGTTCCGTCTCCGGTGACTGCACCAAGAGCGGGAATGACGAGGTTGACGTTCTGGGTCCGAATCCCATCGGGAGCAATCCGCGCCTCGGTACTCAGGTTTTGAATCGAAGTATCGGAGCCGGTCTGTGCACCAGAAAGCGCGGAAATGGCCGACATTTTTGAGCCCAGATTGAAGCCTGCCAGCTTAGTCTGCGCCAGCCGAAGGGGGCCAGTGATAACCAGTTTGTCTACTGGTCCAACGATCCCTACGTTCACGGACAGAGTTCCACCCTGGAGCGAGGATCCCGAAGGAAGAATAACCCCGAGCGCGGGCAACATCGTTTGAAGATCGTCAACCGGCATACCATCGGCGTTCAACTTCATATTGAGTATGGTCGACTCTCCCTGCGACGCGTAAGTCCCAGTGAGCTTGGCCAAGGCTTTCCCCAAAGTGACGTCGCCCTGGGTGAGCGTTCCAGATTGTTTTACGAGGTCATAGTCGGTCGCGTATTTGACTTCTATGGGCCGTGTCGCGGGTGTGCCTTTGACCGCGAGTTTCAATTTTTCGGCCTTGAGCGTGCCGCTGGTCTTTGCCATCTTGCCGTCGGAGTTGAGTGCGCCATCGAAATCGGCGACGCCTGCGATTCCCGTAGATGGGTCTACGAAACCCGATGCGGTCAGGTCCAGGCCCTTGAGATGGACTTGAGCCTCCAAGGGACTCGCCGAAACGTCGTTCGAATTGATGGGGCCTGCTTGGCCGTCAAGTTTTGCCGTACCGCCGGCGGGAAGGTTTGCGGTGATTGTGAAAGGGAACTGCGAAGTCAGGGAAAAGTTTCGCACACTGATATTCACGTCGTCATACACGTGGGGCTTGATCGATGAGTTGGCACGATTTACCGATAAGCGTCCATTGTTCACATCCATATTGCTGACCGAAAGGTTCGCGGTTGAGGGCGATCCATTGTTCGCGGGAGAGGGTTTTGCCGAGGTTGCGGACTTGCCGCCCAAACTCGAAAAATTCCATTTTCCAGAGGCGTCGCGCAATAAAGCGATCTCCGGCTTGTCGAGAGTGATGTCCGTGACATGCAGAGTCTTCGAGAAAATCAGTGGCATCACTTCTACACCCACCTTCAACGACTTAGCGTGGATGAAGGGCTCTTTGCTGTAGGCGGGATCGTCCGCGATGGAAAGATCCTCAGCAGAAACGCTGCCCGAGAGGATCGAGAGACTCAGGTTGCCCACCTTTACCTCGCGCCCGAGGGCCGTCGAGAGCTCAGACTCCAGCTTGGGCCGGAAGCTGTTGACGTTAATCAGAAACGGCAAAGCAATCAACGCTACCAAAATGACGAGTATTACGATCCCGATAATTTTCAGCGCTTTCATAAGGGGAACTCCTTTGTGAGGCTTTGATTCTCGAAGGGCCGACAGCGTTGCGGAGTAAGTTGCTGACGGCCACCAGTCTACCAAAAAGAAATTCTATATGGCGCGAGCGCCCGCCTGCGCAGGTCTGGCCCAAGCATTGGCTATGCGCCGGGGGTCCACTTTTCCCGTTGGGCTTTCTGCGGGTGGCGACTCTATATGAGCATCTGCCACGAAGTCTTTGTGTTCCGCCGCTCCGCCGGAATACGTGGGACACATCAAAAAACTACTGTGGTTCTCCAGTTAATTCCGGGTTGGGGGATGGGCCGCCATAAAGCTCCTTCTGCCGCTTATCGCGTTGTTCATTCATTACCCTTGTGGTTGCTTCCATCTCGACCCGAGCTTCCTTAATGCGGCCCAGACGCTGCAGTAGCTGACCGCGCAGGTAATGAACGCTGGAGTTGTCCGGATCAATCTTTGCGGCCGCATCGATCTCTATCAGAGCTTGCTGGTATTTGCCTTGGTTCTGATAAACGCGAGCCAGTTGGTAACGGGAACTGCCTAAGTGGGGATCAAGACGTAATGCTTTCAGCAGATTTCTTTCCGCGGCCTGATTATTTCCTTGCAGCGACTCCACCAGCCCCAGTTGGTCGTAGTTATAGGCCACGTCGGGTTCCAGAGCGGCATCCTTGAGAAATTCTTCTTTGGCTCGCTGCAAGTCCTGTTTCTTGAAGTAAGCGGTGCCAAGATTAAAGTGCACAAAGGGAAGTTTAGGATCCCCTTTTACTGCGAGATCAAGTTCTTTAATGGCCTCGTCATATTCTTCACGGTTGATGTGAGCTTTACCCAGGAGCAGATGGAGTTCAGGCGATCCCTGTCCACTTTCAATCAGGCGACCGATGGCCCGCTGCTCGAGATCGGGACGCGAAGCTTTGCCGGCGGCTATTCCGAGCACGTAGAGATAATTCAATTGACTGGACGCCTGTGGCCACAGGGGTTCCAGCATGGTGGTCGCTTCTTGGTAGCGCTCAGTGAAGAAGTAGCAGAGGCCAAGAAGGTAACGCGCCTGGTATGAATGCGGAAGCTCGTGCACGACCGATTCGAAGGGTGGGATCGCCGCGCGAAACTGGTTTTGCCGGTAATAGGCAAGGCCCACGTTGAGACGAATGCCCGGTACTTGCGGCATCAAGCTCTCGGCCTTGCCCAACCTCTCCAAAGCTTGTGGCCATTGCTTGCGGCGCATCGCAATAACTCCCAGGTTCGCATAAGCCGCGCCCGCGCGCGGATCCAGTATTAGGACAGCTCGGAAGGCCTGCTCAGCATCGTCAAGGTTGTTCTTCTTCAGTGCATCTTCGCCTTCGTGAAACAATTCCTGAGGGTCAGAAGCGTGATCGGATGAGCGCGATGGTGACGGGGTTTGTGGCACCGCGCGGAAAGATAACGTTAACGCGATGATGACGAGGAGCCTTGACAGTGATTTCACTCTGCTGTAGTGTCCGCCATCGATGGCGTGAAATTCAAGCGGTCCGAATCATGCACGAGGGGGACCGCAAGAGCCTGCAAGATTTGCGAAGAAGTCGTTAAGGTCTGTTCGTAACATGGCAAAGACTTCAGTGATTACGATCCGGGATGTGGCGAAGGAAAGCGGGTTTTCTTCGACTACCGTTTCCATCGTCCTGAACAGCGCTCCGCTGGCTCGTTACATCCCTGCTGCCACCAAGAAACGGATCGAGAAAGCAGCCAAGAAACTCGGCTATCGTCCCAATCTGTTTGCACGCTCGTTACGGAGCAGGCGCAGTCATACGGTCGGTGTGATGGTCTTTGACATGACAGACCCGTATTGCACACTGGTTCTGCGTGGCATAGAAAACACGCTCTACCAATCCTCATATCTCCCCATCCTGACCGATGTACATAACGAACGCAGCCGCTTTGAACGCTATCTGGAAATGCTGTTGGACCGAAGGGTCGAAGCTCTAATCGTTCTGGCGAACTGGCTCTTCGTTGATATCGACGTTTTGGCCGACCTCGAGAAAAGCAGCATTCCAACGGTGATGATTGGACGCGAGTTACAGACCGATACCGTCAGTTCGGTGATCGTGGATAATGAACTTGGAGCGCACTCGGCGATCGAGCACTTGTACTTGCTGGGACATCGGAAAATAGCTTTCATTCGAGGGCCGAAAACCCTGGCGGACAGTGCGCCACGCTGGCGCGGAGTGCGATCGTTTGCGAAAGCCAGTGGTTTTGAGCTGGATCCGCGATTGATCCTGGATTTGCCAGAGTCACGAGATCCGATTTCAAGTTTTGAAGCCGGATACAAATTAACGGAGGATCTGATCAAGAGTAAGCGCCCTTTCACTGCATTAATGGCCTTTGACGACATGACTGCGTTTGGCGCGATACGTGCACTAGCCAGGGCTGGTTTCAACGTTCCGGAAAACTGCTCGGTGATCGGATTCGACGATGTAGCCGCTTGCAGTTTGTATACCCCACCCCTCACCACAGTGCGCCAACCCATGGAAGCGATGGGCGCCATGGCGGCAAACCTGGTGGTGGAGGGGATTAATGCAGTGGTGGAAAAACGGGCGGTTTCGGCCGTACACCGCAAGATGGCGCCGGAGTTGGCGGTTCGCGAATCCACGCGAAACCTAAGCTAAGCTTGTCTCCAGCTAAGCTTGTCTCCGGATCGCCGCCGGTAGTTCGAGCGACGGAAGATGTCCGGGGAAATTCCGGTTTTTTTTCTTGACACTCGCTGTCGACCTACCGCACTATTCACGCTATTGATACGTTTTAATAAACCCTTTCTCTGATAAATAGTCTGGTCCCATGTTCCAGACGAAAACAGAAAGAATGCGGGGGCATTCATAAGGTGGGGGGAGAGCGCTTATAGGTTTACCGGCTGGGTACAGTCGCGAGAACCAGCTGGGAGCGCCAGAAGCACGACGATGAGTCAGTATTTTCGGCGAATGATGGACTGGGCTAGCGAATTTCAGAGTGCGAAGTTAAGGGTGCGACGCAGTACAACAATTTTTCGGGAGGGTGGCAATGAAATCCCGCGCGATGTGGTTGGGTATTTTTCTTTTACTCTCGATGGCTGCCTTTGGCCAGGACTCGGCTTCCATCACCGGCACAGTGACTGATCAGAGCGGGGCTGCCATCCCGAACGCGCAAGTAACAGTCAGCAACCCGGATCGCGGAATCAATCGCCAAACCACGACCAATGCGAGTGGCGATTATCTGGTGGCCGGGTTGCCATCGGGGCCGATCGACGTCGCGGTGGTCGTCCCGGGATTCAAGCGTTATGAGGCCAAAGCCGTGGTGTTGCAAGTCGGACAGAAGGCACGAGCCGACGTTGCCATGGATGTAGGTACTCAAAAAGAAGAAGTCACCGTCGAAGGCAGTAACGTAGCGCAAGTTGAAACTCAGTCGTCTGATCTCGCCGGTACTGTCAGCGGCAGGCAGATCACGCAGCTGCAGCTGAACGGACGAAACTTTACCCAGCTCATCACGCTGGTTCCCGGCGTCAGCAACCAGACGGGCCAGGATGAAGGAACGGTGGGGATCAACGGCAGCGTCGCGTTCAGCGTGAATGGGGGCCGCACCGAGTACAACAACTGGGAACTTGATGGTGGCGACAATATGGACAATGGCAGCAATGGAACGCTGAACGTGTATCCCAGCCTTGAAGCCATTGCTGAATTCAAAGTATTGACGTCAAACTATGGAGCCCAGTACGGCCGCAACGGCTCGGGGACGGTGGAGGTGGAAACCAAATCCGGTACCAACCGTTTTCACGGCAATGCTTACGAATTTTTGCGTAACGACGCGTTTAACGCTTTCAACTACTTCGACGATCCAACGGCACCGAAGCCGGGCTACAAGAAAAACGATTTTGGCTACACCATTGGCGGTCCGATCTGGAAAAACAAGACATTCTTTTTCTGGTCGCAAGAGTGGCGCCGGGATCGGGTGCCAGGGCAGGTGTTCAGTCAGTTCGTTCCTTCCGCAGCGGAACGGGCGGGCAACTTCAGCGATTTGTGTCCGAACGGCGGCGATTTCTCTGACTGCCCTGTGGTACCGGGCTTCCTGGATGCCACCGGGCACACTCCGGATCTAACTATCGTGCCCGCGTTTCAGGCAAATGCCGCAGTGGCTCAGGCGTTGCTCGGCATGATCCCTGCTCCCAACGGCGGTTCACCCGGAGCCGAGCTTTTCAATGACTCTCCGGTGCAACCGACGAATTGGCGCGAGGAACTGGTTCGCATCGATCACAATCTGACCGACAAACAAAGGCTGACCTTTCGCTACATCCACGATTCCTGGGCGACCGTGACGCCCGTCCCGTTGTGGACGAACCAGGGGAGCTTCCCCACCATCCAGACCGACTTCAGCGGACCTGGCGTGAGCCTGGTTGCGCGTCTTAGTTCAACTTTTTCTCCCACGCTTTTGAACGAATTTGTTGCCAGCTATACGACCGACCACATCGTCCTGAACAATGTCGGTAACTGGCAGCGACCCTCGGTCTTTCCCATGGGCGATCTGTTTCCCGGCAATGGCGACGGAATCTTGCCGGGCATTAACATCGCGGGCGGCAACGCTTACGGAGGCGGTTTCGGCGAGGATGCGGGTTACATCCCCAACGGTCCCTACAACTCCAATCCGACCTACTCATATCGGGACAATGTCAGTAAGATCATCGGCAAGCACAATCTGCAATTCGGCGCTTACTTTGTGGCTGCCCAGAAGAATGAATTAGGCGGCGAACTTGCTGCCGGTTCAGTTCCGGGATATTTGACGTTCGATTCGTCCAACACTGGCATTTCGAGCGGAAACCCGTTTGCCGATCTCTTGCTGGGAAACATTTCCAGTTTCGGACAGCAAAATACACGCCTGAAGTACTACAACCGGTACAAGATTCTTGAACCGTACTTCCAGGACGACTGGCGGGTTACCAGCCACTTGACACTCAATCTTGGGCTACGGATCAGCTTGTTCGGTACTTATCGAGAAAAACAACAACAAGCTTTCAACTTCGATCCGGCCGCCTATGTTCCAGGAGCCACCACTGTAGATCCGGCTACGGGGATAGTTTCGGGCAACCTGTTCAATGGAATCGTTCAATGCGGAGTGGGCAGCATTCCCGCCGGCTGTATGAAGGGGCATTTATTCAATCCCGCTCCTCGAATCGGATTCGCCTGGGACCCCAAGGGCAACGGAAAGACTGCGATTCGCGGCGGATATGGCATTTTCTTCGAGCACGGCAACGGCAACGAGTCGAGCACCGAATCGCTTGAGAACTCGCCGCCGCTGGCATTTGCATCCCAGCAAAACAATGTCTTCAACTACTCCACGATCGGTGGCGGCAGTGGAGCAGCCGCCCCGCCTTTCCCGATCAGCGTAACCGCGATTCCGACGAAAGCAGTTTGGCCGTACGTGCAACAATGGCACTTCGACCTTCAGCAGGAAGTACTGCCGAATACGATAGCCACAGTTTCCTACGTAGGAAGTAAGGGAACCCACCTGGCTCGTTTAACTGATCTGAATCAGCTGACGCCGCTTCCACTCAGCCAGAATCCTTACAAAGTTGGCGAGCCTATCAATGCTGGCGGGCACGATGATTGCGGCACAATGACTACGGCGAGCGGTGTTCCGATTACAGGTCAGGCCGCTATTAACCTCTCCGTGGCCTGCGGCGGGAGCGCTGATCCGCTTCGCCATTATCTGGGATTTTCCGATATCGCCAGCCTGGAGGATGCTGCGTCCTCCAATTACCACGCCTTGCAAATGTCGTTGCGACGTACGGTTGGCAGTCTGCAATTAAGCGGTGCTTACACCTACAGCCACTCGATTGACGATGCATCCGACCGCTTTGACGCCAGTTTTGTGAATTCGATCAATCCTGCTGCCAATCGAGCCAGTTCCAACTTCGACGAGAGACACATTTTCAGTGGCAGTTACATTTGGGATCTGCCGTTCTTCAAAAACCCAGGAATGACCAACAAAGTGCTCGGCGGTTGGGAGCTCTCTGGTCTTGTGAGCCTGCAAAGTGGAACGCCCTTCAGCCCAATCCTTAGCGGCTCAGGCGGCAGCTTTACTGACAACGCCGGCGTGGGCAATGGGCTGGCTACTTCTGGATCGAGGCCCGATATTATTGGCGACCCCAGGTCGGGCGTCGTTCAGCCGCCACCCCAAGAGGGAGTAGGACCATTGCTCTTCAACCCCGCCGCCTTTGCTCTTCCCCGCGGCCTAACCTTTGGGGATGCAGGACGTAACATTCTCAGCAATCCCCGCCGGATAAACTTCGACATGTCGTTATTCAAGCGCTTTGTCATTCGAGAGGGTATGGCGTTCGAGTTCCGAGCTGAAGCCTACAACATCTTCAATCACACGCAATTTGGAGCGATTGCGGGCGATTCTGGTTCGGGAGCTAATGCTGTCAACTCTGATAGCAACAAGTTTCCCTCCAATAATTTTCTCTTTACCGGTACCGCGCATAACGCGCGCATCCTGCAGTTAGCTTTGAAATTTGTTTTCTGATACGACGCAGCAGTGACAAAAAATCCTGGCCCAAAAATTGGCCAGGATTTTTTGTTTGCTAGTGGCGACGATTGAGTGAAGCGCGATCGACTCGGCGACACAGCGCGATGGTGATTATCCAACTTGCGCGGGCTCACGGCTTGCACTGACTACCGTAAGTGCTTGCTCCAGATCGGCGATCAGGTCATCGGCGTTTTCAATCCCCACCGACAAGCGGACCAACTGATCAGTGACTCCCATCCGGGCGCGCTGTTCGGCTGAAATCATACCATGCGATGTCAGCACCGGGATTGTAACCAGAGAATCCACTCCACCTAGGCTCGGAGCGAGCGAGAAAAGGTTCAGTGACTCTGCAAAGCGTCTGGCCTCTTCTCGGCTGCCGTCCACCTCAAAGCTCAGCACCCCGCCGCCTCCATGCATTTGCTCCATTGCGAGGGCGCGCTGGGGATGAGCTTTGGCGAATGGGTAATGTACGCGACGTACTTTGGGATGCTGGGACAGGAATTCAGCAACGCGCAGGGCGTTGTTGTTCTGCCGCTGTACACGCACAGCCAACGTCTTGATGCCGCGTAGTAAGAGCCAGGCTGCGTGAGGATCCATGGTTCCGCCCAGCGTCGTGCGGGTGGAGTGGATGGTTTCGATCAGATCCTGACGCCCGGAAACAATTCCGCAAATCAAGTCTGAATGTCCGGCAAAATATTTCGTACCCGAATGCATGATCAGATCGATGCCGAAGTCCGCTGGGCGCTGGTTGATGGGTGTGGCAAAGGTACTGTCGATGAAAGTGATCAGGTTGTGCCGCTTGGCCAGGTCTGTCACCTTCTTCAAGTCAACTACACGCAGAATAGGATTGGTCGGCGATTCCAGATAGAGCAGTTTGGTGTTGGGTCGGATGGCCGCGGCATGCTGATCGTATTCCGTCGTATCGACAAATGTTGTCTCGACGCCAAGTTTCGGCAGCCACTGGCTGAGAAATTTGGTGGCGCCTCCATAAATGTCGCGCTGGGCAACCACGTGGTCGCCACTTTTCAACCACGCCAGCAATGATGTCGTGATCGCTCCCATGCCGGAAGCAAACAGCAGAGATGCATCAGCGCCTTCGAGTTCCGCAATAGCCTTTTCAGCCACCGTGTGCGTGGGGTTTCCGTAGCGCGTATAGAACATATCGGTGGAGGTAGCCCGCACTTGCTGATCGCTGTCCGTTACTTCGAAAGTAGAAGTCTGGTAAATCGGAGTAGTGAGCGGTCCATTCTTCTTGTGCAGATGTGCGCCGCCACGAACCGCTTCGGTTTCTGGGTGATGCTTATGTTGCTTCATCCTTTTCTCCCGTACATCGGCATTGCTGGTTAGACGCTTGCTAGGGCGGTGTCATACGCGGGAACACGAGACAGCCATCCGGTTGAGCGCGGGTGACGTCCACTCGTCAGCTTGTCGAATTCGGCTTGTAATGCGCGAGTCACTGGACCGGTTTGTCCGCTGCCGATCGTCCTGAAGTCAATCTCGCGGAGGCCGACCACCTCGGCCGCAGTACCGCATACGAAAACCTCATCCCCGATATAGAGTTGGTCCCGTGAAATTGGTTCTTCCACCACGGCATAGCCCAAATCACGCGCTACGGTGAGCAGACTGTCACGGGTTATGCCCTCAAGAATTGCGGCCCGCGAAGGTGTGTAGATCGTGCGGTTGCGCACCACAAAGATATTCTCACCCGTACACTCCGCAACATAGCCTTGCGGATCGAGCATGATGGCTTCATCGAAGCCGGCCCGTTGAGATTCGGTTTTTGCCAGAATCGAGCCGACGTAATTTCCTGAGACCTTGGCCTTGGTCATCATGATATTCGGGTGCAACCGGGTGAAAGACGCGATGTTCGCGCGAATTCCGCGCTCCTTGGCTTCGGCCCCAAGAAAAGCGGTCCATTCCCACACGGCAATGAGTAACCTCGGCTTTCCGCTGTCGACGACCAGGTCCATGGCGCCGTCGAGGAAGATAAGGGGACGGATGTAGCATGATGAAAACTTATTGGCTCCAATGGTCTTGTGAATGGCGTCGATGAGGGAATCGCGGGTCCATGGCAAATCGCAGAATCCGACAATCAATGCGGAATCAAGCAAACGGTCGACGTGCTCTTCCAGACGGAAAACGGCAGCCCCGTCGACCGTGTCATAACAGCGGATGCCTTCAAATACGCTGAATCCGTAATGCAGGCCGGCGTTGACCAGCGGGGCACCGGTCTGGGCAGCCTCTTTCAGTCCATCATCCAGCCAAACGTACTTCGCGGGGTTAGCCATTGCGTCCTCGATTAGGTGAACGAAAAGCGTTCTATGAACTCGGCGAATCAAGCTTAATGGTCAAGAGCAAAGTGGGCAAGGATTACGTGAAGCGGTCTGGCCCGGGTTGGGGGAATTTATGTCCGAAGTTTTCGATCCTAAAGTCCGCTGAGAAAAACACTGAGGATGCGAAGCAACACAAAAACTTGGGCGGATTATCCGCGCGTACGATTTGATCCATCTATAATTCGATTCCTATGGATATGGGATTGGAGGGTAAAGTTGCACTGGTGGCTGCGTCCAGCCAGGGCATTGGCAGGGCGACGGCTGAGGCGTTTGCAGCCGAAGGTTGCAAAGTGGCAATGTGCGCCCGGAACGAACAGACTCTGGCGGCCGCGGCGGAGAAGATTCGTAGACAATACAGTGTTGAAGTGTTTCACCAGGCGCTGGATGTAACCGATGCGGAAGCGGTGCACGGTTTTGTAAATGCAGTCGTGGCCAAATTCGCTGCCGCCGACATTTGCGTGACCAATGCCGGGGGGCCACCCGCAAAAGGCTTTTTGGCTACCAGCAGTGAGGACTGGCGAAATGCCGTAGACGCCAATTTCATGAGCACAGTCTATTTTGCTCGAGAAGTTATTCCTCACATGCAACGCAAGCGGTGGGGCCGGATCGTGACGATCACGTCGATCACGACCAAACAGCCAGTGGCTGATCTAGTGCTATCCAATGCAGTCAGGGCGGCCGTGGTCGGATTGGTTAAGAGCCTGGCTAACGAATTCGGCAAGGACGGAATTCTAGTAAACAATGTGGGCCCAGGCTTTACCGCAACCGATCGACTGAAGGAACTGGCCAAAAGCCGCTCCGCTGGTTTGGGTACAACGGAGAGAGAAGTCTTCGACCGTTGGGCGGCCGATGCGTCGCTGCGACGTTTAGGGGAGCCCAAAGAAGTCGCAGATACGATTGTGTGGCTGGCCTCGGACCGCGCATCGTACGTTACCGGACAGACCGTGCTCGTCGATGGTGGAGTCTACAAAGGCTTGTAACAAACGTTTCAGACCTCGCTTCGCTTTGATTGCCAACCATGTCACTTTCTAGTAATCTGGCGCATATTCTCTGAACATCTCTGGGGGAATCTCGCCCTTCTCATGGGACCGGAATACACAACGGATTATAGTTTTTACCGGGCCGGCTATTGTCGCCCGCTCCGGACCGCAGCGGCAGTTGCTTGTCTTTAAAACTCTGATTGACTACCTTCGCAGCGTCAAAAAAGATAAGGAACCAGAATAAGGGGCAGTGTATGCCGAGATCAATAAGCAGACTGATTTGGATCAGCTTGGTGGGACTGCTTTGGGCAGGCCAAGCGATGGCACAGGGCGGTGCCACGGGCGCCATCAGTGGAACGATTCTCGATCCCAGCGGCGCAGTCGTTTCGGGTGCCGAAGTGCGGATCGTTAACCAGGATACCGGCGCTTTGACTCGTACAACCACAACAGATGCTAACGGATTGTTTACCGCGACCTTGCTCCCGGTGGGTAACTACGCCGTGAGTGTGACAAGTTCCGGGTTCCAGGAAGCGAAATTCATCAATGTCGACGTGCGGATTACCGAAACCACCCGCATGGAAGCCAGACTGCGCACGCTCGCCGTGCAGGAAAAGGTCGAAGTACAAGCGCAAGTACAAACCGTCGAGACTACTACCGCGACAACCGGAGAGGCCGTGGAATCGAAGACCATCCGCGACTTGCCGCTGGCTACTCAGAATTTCCAGCAGTTGTTAACTCTCTCCTCGGGTGCGCAGAGCGAATTGAATGCCTCGGCACAACTGGGTCGCGGCAATGTGCGGGTCATCGTAAACGGCCAACGCGAGGACAATAACAATCTGCTGATTGAAGGCATCAGTGCGACTGACTATAACGTAGCTCAAGCCACCAATGTCCCCTTGCCCAATCCCGACGTGATCCAGGAATTCAAGGTACAGACTTCACTTTATGACGCCAGCCAGGGTCGCAATGGCGGTGGCAACGTCAACGCCATCCTGAAATCAGGAACTAAAAATTTTCACGGCGACGTTTATGAATTCTTTCGGAATGACGTTCTGAATGCCAACGAATATTTCCTTAATCGTGCCGATCAACCGAGACCGTCGGTGAAACAAAATATTTTCGGCGGTAGCTTTGGCGGTCCTATGGGAAAAACCGCAAAGGGCGGATATTTCTTCCTTAATTATCAAGGGACGCGCCAGCGCAGCGGATTGTCGCCGGGAACGTTCATCAGTTCACAAATTCCTTTGCTTCCAGCAGATCGGTCGCCCGCAAATTTAAGCACGCTGTTCAATATACCTAGCGTCGATCCGATAATTGCGAACGCTGGTGGAACTGGATTGCTGCAGCTAAAGAACAGTCAGTTTCCCAACGCTCAAGATTTTCTGATTCCCTCTGGAACTGTGGCGGCGAATTGCGCGCAAGATTGTACGCCGGGCCTGGATCCCCTCACTGGCGCTGTGAATACTGGCCAGTACATCGTGAGCAAGCCCGGACGCTATACGGATGATCAGTTCACCGCCAATTGGGACAGAGAATTCCGCGGCGGGAAGGATAAGCTGTCGGCGCGCTTCTTTTTCTCCAACGCGGAGTCGTTTTTGCCTTTTGGCGCAGGCGGGCTCCAAGCCTCACTAGGCGGAACTCTGGCAAGCAGCATCAGTGCCAATGATCTCGACTTTCCTTACGACTTGCCGGTAAATGACCGGTTTTTCAGCCTTGACGAGACTCACCTGTTTTCTTCTGCCGTGGTGAACGATTTTCGCTTCGGCTTTGTGAGGATCAACAACAGCCTGATCAACGTGCCTCCCGTAACGGTTGACGAGCTGGGGATTGATCGCCCGACGAACAACATAACCAAATCGATCTACAAGTTTTCGTTGTCCAGTTTTCAGATCGGACCTACACCCCCGGCGGACCAGTTTCAAACCCAGGACAATTACAATTTTGTCGATTCCGTCAGTTGGGTGAGAGGTGCGCACATTCTACGTTTCGGCGGCGAATACACGCGGGTAAATCTAGACAAGCAATTCCCGCAGGTGTTTAACGGCCAAATATTCTTCTTCAACAGTTTGGGCAGCGGAGGGTTGACGGACTACCAGAAATTCCTGGAAGGCGCTGCAGACGCCAGCTTTGGTGGCGGCGGCGTGTTCAACCACGAGTATCGCGACAACAATTTTGGCTTCTATGTGCAGGACGATTGGAAGGCTCGGCCCAACCTGACTTTGAATTTGGGATTGCGCACAGAAATTCTGGGCGCGTTCTCTGACAATCTCTGCCACATCGGAAACTTCGATCCGCAAGCGGCGAATAGCGGGCAGTATCCTTTCGTTTATGGTGACTGCGCCAACAAACTCAATGTGACCGGTCTTTCCGGGTCGGGAAACGACTCGACTTTAAGAAATAATTTTTCCACCGGCGTAGGCCCGCGTGTCGGTTTTGCGTGGGACGTCCTCGGGCACCACAACACCACGGTCCGCGGCGGTTATGGAATCTATTATGTCCGGGAGGACGTGGGCACTGTGGATCAGCTGTCGTTCCAAGCACCGTACCTGCCGATCGCAGGGTTGGGGAATGCCCCCGGCTGCCTCTCTGCATTCTTTTCTCCGAATGCGCCCGCCGGTTGCTTGACCAACGGTACCAATCCAAATGCATTACCCGCGGGTGGGGTACTTGATCCAGGGTTCGTTCCGTGTCTGGGTGCTCTGCAAGGCTTTCCAGGAGGCGACACCACTCAATTTCCTAATTACGCCTGTGCCTCTGGTAGCGCGGGTTTGGTTCCCTCGAATCTGCTCTTTGTGCTGACTGTTCCTCGCAAGTTCGTCGTGCCGAGCACGCAACAGTGGAATTTTACGATCCAGCGTGAGCTTCCAAAAAACTGGGTACTCGAAATCGGTTACATCGGGACGCATGCGATTCATCTTCGGGAAACGCGGACCAACATTCAAGCGAAGCTGGCCACCGCGGCCCACCCGGTTACGGTGACGGCGGAAGACGGAACGCCGTTCACGATTACCGAGAGTACGGCAGCCAATGCCCCCGCGCGCTCCAACCTGAACGGAGTGAACGGTTACGGTGGATTTCAGATTTTCGCCAACGATGCTTACTCGCACTACCATTCGCTGCAAACGACTTTGTCGCGTCGCTGGGGAGCTGGTTATTTCCAGGGGGCGTATACGTTTTCGCGGTCTACCGATGCCACCTCCAGCGGAAACACGGCTCTGAATACGGCTTTCAACGATGAAAGTGATCTGCGTTTTTCGCGAGGCCTTTCAGATTTTGACCGCACACATCGGGTAACCGTCAGCTATCGCTACGATCTTCCATTGTTCGCCGCCGCGACAGGTTTCAAACACGCCGCCTTGGGTGGCTGGGCGGTCAGTGGAATTACCATCCTGCAATCAGGCACCCCGTTTTCGATTTTGGATTCGGGTGCGGGCAGCGCGTTCTTGTCTCCAAGTCTGGCCCCCTCGTCGCTTGGCGCGAGTCTTGCTCCCGGGGGTTCAATCAAGGCGGGTATGACATCGGGTGATATCCATCAGCGGATCGACGGCTATGTAAACCGCAGCAACTTCACCTTCGCCGCACTGGCCGATCCGACGGGCTGCACCTTGGATCCCAATGCTTGCACCACGGCTTTTGGCACTCTAGGGCGCAATATTTACCGTGGACCCTTCCAGCAGAATTGGGACTTTTCGTTGCTGAAGAATTTCCAGCTTACGGAAAGACAGACGCTCCGCTTCACTGCCGACTTTTTCAACATCTGGAACCATGCGAACTTTGGGAACCCATCTTCGCTCGACGTTGAAGGCGATCCAACGGCGTTTGGAAAGATTGTTTCTACCGTGGGGACTCCGCGTCTGATCCAGTTTTCGTTGCGCTGGGCGTTTTAGCATGTCGGAAGAAGAACCGAAAAGTCGAATTCCCCTGCTGGAACGCGATCAGGTTCCAACTGAGCTAGCTGGCTTGTATGACGTCTTGCTGCAGCAGCGGGGCGTTGTACCGAATATGTTCAAAACGGTTGCTAATACTCCAGCCCTCGCGCTGGGCTTTGCCGCTTTGCTCAAGCCCCTCCTGAGTGACGGCGCTTTGCCAGGCTGGTATAAAGAGCTGGTGGCCACAAGAATGTCGCTTTTGCAAGGTTCGAACTATGCTGTGACAGCACACTCGCTTTCGGCAAAACAGAAGGGTGCAACCGAAGAACAAATCGTAGCCGTCAAGGCCGATTTTGAGAGGGGTCCCTTCACCGACGCTGAGAAGCTAGGTCTTCGTTGCGGCGACCGGCTGCACCGCTCTGCCAGTCAAATTGACGATGCTTTCTATGCCAATCTGAAGAGCACTTACTCGGATGCGCAGATCGTCGAGTTAATCGCAACCGCGTCCGTCTTCGAGTTTTTTCCTCGCTTTGTAGACGCGCTGCGCATTCCAGTGACCCCGGCGCCAAAAAATAATCCAGCAGGGCAGGTCTAACAGATGCGACCACTTGCCTCGCGCATGTCAGTGATGAGCGGCGAAGGCGCGCTTATCATTTTTGCCCGCGCCAAGGAATTGGAGCGTTCAGGACGCTCTATCATTCATCTGGAGCTTGGTGAGCCGGACTTTCATCCGACAAAAACCGTAAACCAAGCGCTGAAGCGTGCGATTGATGACGGTAGAGATCGCTACTGCCCCGTTATGGGTCTTCCAGCCCTGCGTGACGCAATTGCTATTTATCTGCAGGAGACGCGCAATCTCGATATTCCGCCGCAGAACATCGTTATCGCCCCTGGCTGCAAAATTGCGCTTTTCATGGCCATGATGGCTCTGATCGATCCTGGCGAGGAAGTCCTGTATCCCGACCCGGGATTTCCTGGCTACCAGTCGATAACTTTGGGTTTGGGCGGAATTCCGGTGCCTTTCGTGCTATCGCGGAAGAACCACTTGCAACCTGATCCCGACGAGATCGCACGCAAGATTACGCCGCGAACCAAGATATTGATTACGAATTCTCCAGGCAATCCGACTGGAACTGTTTACACCGATGAGGTCCAACGACAGTTGGCGGAACTTGCGGTGAAGCACGATTTACTGGTTCTTTCGGATGAAATTTACGCTCGCATTATTTATAGCGGAACTTACGTATCGATGATGAGCTATCCAGAGATGGAAGAACGGACTCTAATCATCGATGGCTTTTCCAAAAGCTTTGCCATGACGGGATGGCGGTTGGGATACGCTACGGCTCCGGCTCGCATCGTCCCGGCGCTCGATCTCCTTGCGGTGAACACGTACACATGTGTTGCCGAGTTCAGTCAGTATGGGGCCATTGAAGCGCTAAAAGATCGGGAAGGCGCTACTTCGCGGATGGTTGGAGAATTTGCCAAACGCCGGGAACAGTTTGTGCGGGATCTTAATCTCGTGCCGGGTTTCCGTTGCGCCCCTCCTGAAGGTGCTTTCTACGCATGGGTCGACGTTTCCGAAGCTGGACTGAGTGCGGAAGAAATCTGTCGCATCATGCTGGAAGAAGCTGGCGTCGCGGCCATCCCAGGCGCGGCGTTCGGACCGGCAGGGTCGGATTACGTGCGTTTTTCCTTCGCGTCGTCAAATGCTGTTCTAAAGGAAGCAGTGGAAAGAATCTTGCGTGTTTCTTCCGCATGGGAAGCGAAGCCGGCGGGATTGTCACGCTAGCGAGATTGCTGGAAACGCCGTCGCTGAACATACTCGCGACAGCCGGCGACATCCCGCACTACGTTTCAGTCCCATGCAATTCTTGAACAGGAGAATCATGAGGAACAGGATCTTGCTTGTTCTTGCGGTTGGTACAGCCACCGGGATCGCTCTTGGCCAGGCTCGTCCACTGCCTGGGCCAGACATGCCGCAGATCTATCAGCGCCTGCTGCCACAGATCGAGAAGATTCCCATCTTTGATCATCACGCGCATCCAGGCTTTGCCGACGATCCTGATGTCGACGCTATGGCTTCGCCCCCCGGCAGCGCAGCTCTCCGTACGCGAGATACGAATCCGGAACTGATTGCGGCGTCCAAAGCACTGTTTGGCTATCCTTATGGTGACTTGTCTCCCGAACATGCCAAGTGGCTGATCGAAAAGAAGGCTGAACTCAAAAGAAACCAGGGCAATGCATATTTCTCCAACCTACTCGACAAGCTGAACATTGAGCGGGGGGTCGCGAACCGGGCCATGATGGCGGACTACCTAGATCCTAAACGCTTTCCATGGGTGTTTTTCGCCGATTCGTTCATGTGGCCATTCAACAACCAGCGCGAGCGTTCACGCAATCGGGACCAGGAAGTGTACATCCCATTGCAGGAGAAAATGCTTCACCGGTGGATGCGGCAGGAAAATGTAGATAAATTACCGCAGGACTTCGCTGGATATCTGTCTCTTATCAGTCGCACGCTGGAAGACAATCAGAAAAAGGGCGGAATTGCCATGAAGTTTGAGGTGGCCTATTTTCGCTCGACCAAATTCGGTGATCCAGCGCGAGAGGAAGCCGAGGACGTTTACCAGCGATTTGTGAGTGGTGGCATTCCGAGCGAGCAGGAATATCGAACCTTTCAGGATTTCATTTTCCGATTCCTGGTGCGCGAGGGAGGCAGGCTCCATTTGCCGGTCCACGTTCATTCGGCTGTGGGTATCGGCGACTACTTTAGTTTGTCGGAGGGCAACATCCTGAATCTGGAAAACATCCTGCGCGATCCGCGTTATTCCAGCACCGTGTTCGTGATGATCCACGGGGGTTATCCTTACGAGCACCAGGCGATATGGCTGGCGGCGGTCAAAAATGTCTACCTGGATACATCTCTGATGGAGCTGGACATGTATCCGTCGGAGTTCAGGCATGTGCTCAAGACCTGGTTAGAGACCTTCCCAGATAAAATAACCTTTGGCACGGACTCGTTCCCCTATAACGAGATATTGGGGGCGGAAGAAAGTTACTGGCTGGGAGTGCAGTCGGCGCGCAGCGCGCTGGCCGCTGCCCTTGCCGAAATGATTTCTGAAGGTGAAGTCAGCGAGCCTCAGGCGCTCCAGTTAGCGCATGGCTATCTGCACGACAACGCAGTTGGAATCTACGAGGGCCGGGTACACTGACATGGCAAAAACGAAACCCACCGCTAAAAAGCTGAAGAACACGAAAATCACCAACCGAAAATCTGCAAAGGGTAAAGCCAAAAAGTCTAGGTCAGCACAGCGTGAGGCGGCGACAAAGGCTCCCGCGAGCAAAATGGAATTGCGATACATTCCCTGGTCTTCGGTTGAACTGGAAGATCTGAATCCCTTGCTGCAGCGGCAATTTGTGGTTGGTCAACAGGTCATGGTGGCTCGCGTTTTGCTGAAAAAAGGGTGTATGGTCCCTCTACACAGTCATCACAACGAGCAGATCACATACATCCTTGAGGGCGCACTCAAGTTCTGGATTGATGGCAAAGAGATAGTAGTGAATGCAGGCGAGGTCTTGACCATCCCGCCACACATGCCGCACCAGGCACAAGCCATGGTGGACACGGTTGACTTGGACATATTCAACCCGCCGCGTGCCGACTGGATTAACAAGACTGATCAATACCTTCGTGGCGGCAAATGAACCACCCATCCCGTATGCTAGTGATGCATGACTGACCAGGACAGCTCCACCACACAAATAGAAAATGTCATCTCGCAACTGCGCTGCATTGCATGCGGTGCCACGGGCGAAGACGGGGCCAAGAGTGTGCGTTGCCCGCAGTGTGGCGACCTTTTGGAAGTCGCTTATCCGGGCTGGAAAACTAGTCGAGGGATGCGCGCGGCGGGGCTAGAGGCCACAGGTCTGCGAAGCCTTTGGAAGGAACGTCGAACTTCATTCGAACCGCTTGATGCGAGTGGTGTTTGGCGCTTTCGCGAGGTTCTTCCCGAGTTGCGCGACTGGAATGACGTCATAACTTTGCGTGAAGGTAACACCCCAGTGTACGAATTGCCCGGTTGTGGCCGCGTTGCTGGAGTGTCGTTGCTTTACGCGAAACATCAGGGAATGAATCCTACTGGATCTTTCAAAGACACGGGTATGACCGCCGCGGCGTCTTTTGCGCGTCAGGGAGGCTTTCGTTGGGTAGCGTGCGCATCAACCGGTAACACCTCAGCTTCCATGGCAGCCTATGCGGCGCGGGCCGGAATGCGCAGCCTGGTTCTGATTCCGCAAGGCCAGATTACGTGGGGCAAGCTGTCACAGGCTCTGGATTATGGCGCGGTTACGTGCCAGCTGAAAACTGATTTTGACGGCTGCATGCGGGTTCTCGACGAAGTTGTGCAGCGAATGCCTGTGTACCTCTTAAACTCGATAAATCCTTACCGGCTCGAAGGTCAGAAAACTGCTGCCATTGAGTTGCTCGAGCGTTTTGACTGGCAGGTTCCAGATCACGTCATCGTGCCGGGCGGGAATCTGGGAAATTCTTCCGCGCTCGGGAAAGCGTTCGTGGAAATGAAGGAACTCGGTTTGATTTCACGTCTCCCGAAGCTTTCGGTCATTCAGGCGGAAGGCGCCAACGCCTTGGTACGTACCATGCGGGAGAATGGCGGCAAAACATTGATTTCAGTTCGCGCTGAAACCATGGCTACCGCCATCCGCATTGGGAGCCCGGCTTCGTGGAAAAAAGCGGTGCGCGTGCTGGAAGCGACCGGCGGCGCGGTTGAGGAGGTGAGCGAAGTCGAAATGGCGCTGGCGAAGGCGGAGATTGGCGCGGATGGCATTGGCTGCGAGCCGGCATCGGCGGTCACTTTGGCGGGATTGAAAAAACTGGTGAAACAGGGTTTCGTCAAGAAAAACGAGTCGGTCGTGCTGATTTTGACCGGCAACCTTCTGAAAGATCCGGATTTCACGCTTAAGTTTCATCGCGGCGATCTGTTTATCGGAACGGAGCACGAAGAAGAAGCTACTAGTGTTCTCACCCCTCGTCAGCATGCTCCCATCGTGCTCGATGCTAATGCCAACACAGTAGTAAAGGTGCTGGAGCACGCCGAAAGAAACGAGTCATAACCTTTTCAAATTAATCCATGGCTTCAAAAAGAAAACGCGCGGTTGTAATTCCGGCATTGGAAGTGGCGTTACCGGCCACGTCCGCAAATCTTGGACCGGCATTCGACGCTGCGGCGCTCGCGTTCAGTCTATTCCTGAGGATCAAGGCTCGGATCGCCGACGAATTCTCGATCACTGCGAAAGGTCGAGACGAAGCAATCTGTGGGCAGGTTCAAAACCACCTGATCCTGAAAACTTATCAAGAAGTCCTACAGACGGAAGCCAAAGCAGTTCAGCCGCTCGCTCTCAGCATTGATAACCAGATTCCTATCGGCAAGGGATGTGGTTCGTCGGCTGCCGCGCGACTGGCGGGAATTGCTCTGGCAGTACACTTCGGAACATTGCGTTGGACGGACAGCCGGATTGTGGGCGAGGCTTCACGGCGGGAACATCATCCCGACAATGCCGCGGCCTGCTGGATGGGGGGATTGGCCGTGGCTCGCATGTCCGGCGAAGGCGATGCTCAGGTCGCGTCGGTGAGGCCGAAAGGGAACTGGCCGTTGTTATTGGCAGTTCCTGAGGAGTCGCTTGCGACGGAAGAAGCGCGGCGAGTGCTGCCTTCCGAGTATTCACGCGCAGACGCAGTAACCAACGTGCAGAACTCGATGTTACTGCTGGCGGCGTTCGTGCAAGGTCGCCGCGAGCTGCTAGCAGCCGCTCTCGAAGATCGCATGCATCAGCCGTACCGAGCCGCTCTCTGCCCGCTGCTGCCGGCGCTGACCGCGTTTGCCGGAGAAACTTCTGGAATTCTGGGGGCGGTGTTGAGTGGGGCTGGACCTTCTGTCCTGATTTTTCTGGATGGGAAAATTAGCGTCGAACGAGCGGCGTCAAAGGCGAGCGTCCACCTGCGCAAGCATGGGCTTTTCGCGGAACTCATGCCCACCGCAATCACCAGCCAAGGTGCTCGCGAAAGCAAAGGCTGGCTCAAAAGACGATCCTAGGCCCGTCTGTTTCCCGCACGGCTAGGCATCTGATTCGCCGCTACCCACTGAAAAAGATGTTGCTCGAAGCTGAGATCGGGGTCAGTAGCAAATCGGTCTGGATAAGAAACCAAAGCACTCAGAAAATTCCTTATTTCATTCTGCACGTCGCGTTCCCGAGCCGCGCGACTCAAGCCCGAGGCGCTCGGGCGACGTTTGCTGGTCTTCATGCTTCTCCTGGGTTAACTACCCTCCCCGAACCTGTGCATCAGGTCCGGGCGGTGAATTAGGGGAGAGGAATGAATACGCGGATATGAAGAGGCTGTAAATGGCACTGTCGTGCCACTTCAAAACAGAGAAGTCCCGGGGCTCGGGAAGCCCCGGGCAAGCGCTTCTTCATCGACATACAGATTACTGCCTGCTAGCGGGTGGAATAATGCCATTCATGCGTAGGTATTCCACCAGTTGGCCGTAGTGGTCCGAGCAGTGGCCGGAGACGCCGACGGCTAGTGCCAGGCGAGTTGCGGGACCGTTCCCAAACGGACTCTTTATCGGCGCAACCAGGTTATTTTCGTTGATAGTGCCTGCTGCCTTGTGGGCATACGCGAAAGAGTCTTTTAGAAATTTGACGATGTCCGCCTTGGTCGTCATTGAAGCTGGTCCGTTCTCTTCTCCCGTATCTACCGGCGGCTTTTCTCCCAAGATGGCTGCGCCAATGATGTAATTCACCGCAGCCACATGCTTGATTTGACCGGCAAATGTACGGACACCTTTAAACTCACCATTTGTAGGCGCGAAGGAATATTTGTCCTCAGGCATAGCTTCGGCGGCGGACACAAATTCGTTTTCTATGTTGGCGATGGATCCATTCAGAACTTGACTCACCGTGCGGGGCTCGGCGGCTTTCTCGGTTTGCGCCAATCCGATACTGCTGACTAAGAGCAAACACATCAACGCAGTGGCTACATTCTTCATCAACATTCTCCTTGGTGTTGTCAGTTTGAAAGCAAAAAGTGTGATGCTGCCTGAACTAGTCGCGGACTACTGACGGCGTAAGCTCAAGCTGGTCCGACGTAAGCCTGTGCCTGCGGACAATGAAAAGCCCTCCACCCAGCGCGATCGCAGACCATAACAGTGTGGCAGGCACTCCGATGCTGTTGGCCAAGGCTCCCCAGGCAGTGCTGCCCAGTGCCATCCCTCCTTGCAATACGAGAAGATATACCGAAAGTGCCCGTGCCCGTAAGAACGACGGGCACATGGTTTGGGCCGCAACGTTCAGACAGGCCAGGATTCCAATCCATGCCGTTCCGCTGGCAAACAATACCAGACACAGCCAAGAAAATGCATGGACACGTCCGGCCGCAAAAGTCATGGCGGCGAACAGCACGATATCAAATGCCACCACTCCGTCGACAGAGGCGCGAGTGCGGATACGAGGCAGAACCGCCGCACCGGCGAGAGCGCCGCAGCCAAAGAATCCCAACAGAAGCCCATAGCCTGTCGCCCCATGGGGGCGCGCCAATAGGGGAAGTAGAGCGGGCAGTGAACTCGCCGCCAGGCTAAATGCCCCCGTGCGAATCAGGATTGATCGCACCAACGGGGCGCTGCGAACGTAGCGCAAGCCGGTCAACATCGCGTCGCGAATCCGTCCGGTGGCAACCTGTTCAACATGCGGTCGCTTCCAGCGATATAGAAAAAAGATCACACCAAAAAACGAGACTGCATTGAGCAGGAACGCAACCCCCGATCCCGCGGCGGCGATCACGAGACCGCCCAACGCCGGACCGATAGCGCGAGCAACATTGAATCCGACGGAATTCAAGGCCACGGCTGGAGCGTGATTTTCCGGAAGGACAACTTCAGGAGTAATCGCCTGCCAGGCGGGATCGTTCATGACCGCACCTAACCCCAGGATGAAAGTGAACAACAGAATCATCCAGGGAGTTACAAAGTGCTCGAGGGTAAGAATCCCCAGCAAGGCGGCGGCAACTACCATCCAACTTTGTGTGATGAGAAGAAAACGCCGGCGGTCGACGAGGTCAGCCAAAGCTCCGGCTGGCAAGATTACCAGAAACACGGGCAGCGTCGTCGCCGCGGTGACCAGGCTGACCATCAGCGGAGACATTGTGAGCTGGGTCATTAACCAGCCTGCACCCACATTTTGCATCCACGTGCCGGTGTAGGAGATTACAGCGGCGATCCAGAGCGAGCGGAATAAAGGTTCCCGCAAAGGCGCCAATGCTGAACTCGCCCGATGCGGCGACAGGCTTGGTGGCGAAAGTTTGGCTGCTTCGCTCATGCTCGGTTCGTCATGTTCTCAATCGCGGTTGCCATAAGTCAGGGAGTCGAGATTTTCTCGGTGGCAATCGATCCGCCAAACGGCCATTCCTTGTTACGCCATGCTCGTACCATATAGATCGCCGTGCCAGTCGTAAGAATGACGAGCGCATAACGGACCTGTTGCAGCGAGTTGGTGCGGGAAACCAGCACGAAGGTGAACCCGATCGAGGCCAGCAAAGCCGGCACCGGATATAACCACATGCGAAACGGGCGCGGCAATTCCGGCCTTCGAATGCGCAGCACGATCAATCCGATCGCTTGGACCAGAAACTGCAAGGTGATGCGAATCACTACCAGCGCGGCAATGACATCTGCGAGCGCCAGAAAGCAAAACAACATTGCCACTCCACCTAATGCGAGCAGTGAAACATAAGGGAAACGATACAGCGGGTGGACTCTCGCGAATGCCTTAAAGTAGTTGCCGTCAAGTGCTGCCGCGTAAGGAACGCGGCTATATCCCAGCAGCAGCGAGAAAACGGATGCAAACGCAGTCCACATGACTAAGGCGGTAACCAGATTCGCGGCCCACGCACCGTAAATCCTCTGCATGAAAATCGAGACCACATAAAGGCCCCGATTGGATTGTCCGCTGTGGGTCATTTCCTGCCAGGGAACCACCCCCAGAATACTGATGTTCATCAACACGTATAGACAACCTACCAACAGAATGGATAGCAGCAACGCACGGGGGATCGTCTTGCTGGGATCTTTGACTTCATCGCCAAGAAAGCTGACGTTGTAATAGCCCCAGTAGTCGTAGGTTGCGATCAGCATGGCCGAGCCGAGGCCGAGAAAAAAGTTGTGCGATAAAGAAAAAGCGCCCGGCGGAAAACTGAAAGCCCGGCTCGCATCGAAGTGACCAAATCCTGCAACGATAATCCAGCCCGTGGTGACCAGCACGCCTGCCAAGAGCAACTTCGACATCCATCCGATACTGGTAATTTTGCGATAGAGCAGCCCCACGGCCAGCATTACAATCCCAATCGCGACGAAAGTCGCGCTCGACATCAGCCAGCGTATTTGTAATGTGCCGAGCACGGGAATGCGAAGCGACCACATGTGGTCCAGATATTGATGCTCCAGACCGGGCCAGAAAAAAGACGCGTAGCCTGCCAGTCCGATCGCACCTGAGGCGACAGATAAAGGAGCGCTGAAAGAGAGCTGCCAGATAAAAAGAAAAGAAATCAGCCGGCCAAAGCTTCGCGAACCATAAATCTCGCGCAGGTAACGGTATGATCCGCCGGACCCAGGCATGGCGGCACCGAGTTCTGCCCACACCAAACCATCGCACATGGCAAAGATCGCGCCAAGAATCCAGCCCAACATTGCTTGTGGCCCTCCCATCGCGCTCACAATGAGCGGCATGGTAATGAAGGGGCCCACTCCAATCATGTCGATCATGTTCAGAGCAGTAGCGCTGCCGACGCCGATTCCACGGATCAGCGGACTGCGGTCGTTGCCTCGTTGCTGGGAGTCGGTGCTAGGCATGAGGCTATGCGTGGGGAGGGATAGCTTTCGTCTGCAGGGAGCGTTGTTGGGCTTTGATCATTTGGTCGTGGGCCGTAGACATAGGCTCTGCCCGATGGAAATAAATTTTGGATATATTGCAAAAACTCGAGCTCTTCAGCTAAGGCCCGACGACCAAGGACCGAGCGTCAGGGACAAACGACAATTACTCGTGTCCGGCATTCAGCAAGTTCACATACAAGCGAATCGCTCCCGGCACGCCCGCCGGCAGTTGCCTGAAAAATGCATAACCACTATAGATATATGTTCCCTTGCCATACCGGGCGCGCAGCAGGCCACCTTTGAGCTCATGTTCTCCCGGATCATGAGACGACAAGAGCGGCTTGAAGTTGCTGTCCCACGAATCTGCGAAATACAGTCCTCGTTCTTGTACCCATCCGTCGAAGTCGTTTTGAGTGATCCGGTTTGGAGACCGGAAAATGCTGTCGTTAGGCGCGAGAATTTCTACCGGCGCTTCTTCCACGGACACCCTGCCACGACTTAGCTGCAGCGGAAACGGCGTAAAGTGACCGCCGTTGAAGTCGCCCACGCTCGCGTTGTATTGAACGATCAGTGTGCCCCCATTCGAAACGTAGTCCAGAAGTTTCTTGTTGTTGGTCGTGACATCTTTTTGTGTGTCGTAAGCGCGAATTCCGAGAACGATAGTTCCATAGCTCGCCAGATTTTCGTTGGCAAGTCTTTCGGCAGGAATAATCGCAGTACTAATTCCAATCTGCTGCAATACAGCCGGAATTTCGTCGCCCGCACCAGGGATGTAAGCCACCTTCAATTCTTTGGGGATCTTCACCTCTGCAATGCTGACGCGCTGTAACGCGGGTTGATAATAATAGGCGCTTGCAAGATCGTCACGACTTACCAGCGTGTAGCCCTCACTGTAAGTCTTGCCGCCGGCCATCAGCACAGCTCGAATCTGAGCGTGTCCCTCTTGCAAGCTCCCGGGAACTACCTTAAATTCGAAATGCTTCTTGTCGCCTCGCTGATTCAACTCGACCGGGATTTCTCGCGGCTGAACTGTCCAGCCCGTCGGAGCCTCAAGACGTAAGCGGCCCTTGGCCGCGCTGGACACGTTTGAAGTAACGCCGACCCCCACCGTCCGTTCGGAACTATTAGCGATCGGTACCACTTGTTCCCCTGGCTCCAATTCGACTGAGAATGCCGGCGCGATTTCCAGCACGCGGTTTTGTTCATGTCCCTTGTCAATCACGACCGGAACGAGTACAGGCACCTCGATTTCAGGCATCTCAGACCGGTTGGCCGCCGCACCGGCACGGTGACCGCTTGAGTCCAAATCAGGCACATCGTATTGAATAGTGACTCGAAGTGGGGGCGGGGGAAACGGCAGCGTCTGATATTTAGGGTCGTCAACAACGTACACGGCGTCCCGTTCAGGATCGTTGCGGTGCAGAGCAGGACGTGTAGGCGGTGCATCAGCCGGCAACTGCGTTTGAAGGCTTGTCTCATAGTCTTGCCCAGCTTGCACAGAAGGAAGTTCTTTCTTCACCTCACCGTTCAACTTCAAATTGCGAAGTTGCAGCGAATGCGCTGAACCGTTATGAAGCCGTATGTGGACGGTGAAATTCTGTCCCGGGGAAATCGCCGCCGACGGGTTCGTCTTGTTAGATTCCTGGGGGGCCGTCAACCCGGCCTGCAACGAGACATTCAACGCTAAATTCAATGCGATCTTTGCCTGTTGTGCCTTTTCCCGTAGACGCGCCAGCACTTCAGTCTTTTCATTACCACTGCCAACTTCACGCTCCAGATGGGAAATCGAACGAAGCACCGATAAGAGCGGCCCGACAGCGTCAAAAGGATTCTTGTCGGCTGCGTTCAGTGCTTCCACAACCTTGCTGGCGATATTTGCGAGGTCCCGCCCGCCGGCCGAGTCAATGTTTCGCGCCAAGCCCTCCCATCTGGTATCAATCCCATCAAAGAAATCCTTTTCGTGACCATCCCGATCCACACTGGACGGTAAAACCGAGTCGATGAGTTTGTAGTAGGTGTAACGGTCGCCAGCTTCCACCGACCATCCGCCTGCGCCTTGCGAAAGCTGATGTCGCAATCCTTCCATCGAGAACTGAATGTAAGACATCTGCAGCTGCGGATTGACCTGGCCGGTATTCAACCTGACGGTATAGTTTTCCGCTGGGCAAGATGTCGCCGCGAAGCCGCAGACATTCCCTATGTATAGTTTCTTTGCTTGCCAGACTTGCAAGCCCTCCTTGAGCTGCTCGGGAAACCGGTTGGGGTCCGCAGCGGCACGAAAAGCCTCCTTGGTAACGATGGCAGAAGCTTGGTGGTGCCCATGTCCATCGCGATCTGTACCGGAAAAACGCGCCACTAGTACATCCGGACGGAAAGTTCGGATCACTCGGACCATGTCTCCCAGAGGCACGTCATGGCCTCCCCATTTTTGGAAGGTTTCGTCCGGGTTTTTTGAATATCCAAAATCGGCGACGCGGCTGAATCGTTGTTCGACAGCGTAGTAACGATCGGAAGCGGTCAACTCAAGAGCACGAAGGACTCCTAACACATCGAATAAATTGCTCCCGACTTTATTTTGGCCGCCTTCGCCGCGCGTGAGACTCATCAGCAGAGTAGTAGCGCCATGACCGCGAGATTCAAGTGTCAACATCCCGCCATCTTCGTCATCTGGATGGGCGGTGGTTTGCATGAGACGCCCAGTCGTCTGCAAGCGGGTGAGCATCTGCTTCAAACCAGCGACGCCCGTGTCCGGGGGCAAGAGGTCTACCTGGTTTGCTCCGTTCGCCGTACCCTGAGCCACAGTCGGTGTTGCGGCTGTGCCCAACGAAAAAAGCAGGGCCAAAAATGGTGCCCAGAATTTCCCCATCAATGCCGGTTGGAAAGGGAGGCGCCCATGCTGTGGAATTGGAATTTCGCGACGAACAAGTTTCATAGGTATGGGATTGTAGTTTCCAAGTGTTAGAGGCAAGTTTTTTCCTGACGTTCCCCTGACACCAGTATTCCCCTTCAACATCGACTGCGAGAAAGGCGAAGAGTTAGCTGCCTGGCGTCCATCCTACCCGAGTTAGTGGGTCTGTGCGGTGCCGCTCGACGGAACTGCCTGTTGACAGGCGTGGGCTGAGGTCAACAACTCGTCAAACCGCCGGTCATTGTGCAGGCCTCGTAATAACGGATCGGAAAGAAGATTGGAATACGAGCAATAATTTTGTTCGATGGCAGTCTTCAGCATGTGGAATGCTGCTTCTTTCCTCCCGCAGTAGGCAAAAATAGCTCCCTGATAATAAGAGAGTTCGGGATCAGGATCCGAGGGCCCGCCGGTTTCAGCATCGTGAGCCAGGCGATCGAGTTCCGATGGTGGCCGCATTCCGATGCAAGCTTCTAGAAGGTCACGGTGATAGTGTGGGCTGTTAGAAACCCGTTTTACGGCATCGCGCAACTGCGAAGTTCTACCTTCCCTCAGCAGAAGCGAAACCGTAATGTAGTTGGCCCACTCAGATCCGGCGTCGAGCTGAATGAAATCGTATGCCCTGTCGACTCTTCCCAATTCCATGAAAGCCCATGCGCACGATCGGAACTGATAATTGCCCGGAGCAAGAGTCAGCGCAGTGTCGCATTGGCGCACTGATTCCTCGAGCATGCCGGCATAGCGTTGAACATAGCCCAAAGTGAAATGAGCCGTCGCATTCTCAGGACGGCGCTTTACTAGCGCTTCGGCAGCCTCATAAGCCTTCCCCAATTCCCCCCGATCTACCCGGTTGACGATCAGTTGAGATACCGCCGCCATCAGGTTGGGATCAAGAGCCAACGCGTGTTCCAAGGCGGTGTTGGAATGCTGAAACATCTGCTCGCCGCCATTCGAGTAGGTCGCATCGTAGTAATAACGTTGCCCAACTTCTGCCCAGGCTGGAGCATACTTCGGATCCAGCTGCACCGCGCTCTCGAGTGATCGAATGGCTTCCTGGTTCGGGGCAGGATCGTGGGGTGCAGCCACGCTACGTAAATAAAGATCGTAAGCCTCTTGGTTGCTGGGCCGTGTACTGGTCTCCAAAAAGCCGCCGGCCGCACCCAGAATCGGCAACAAGCCGGTGCGGACCTGCTTCGCCAGTGATTCCTGCATGGCAATCAAATCCTGCATGGAGCCATTCAGACTGGTCTGCCACAGAATCCGGTTACTATTGGTCTCGATCGCTTCGAGAGTCACTAAAAGGTGTGTGCCTTGTTTAATAAAGTGACCGGTCAATACGTTGCCGACGTGAAGCTCTTTGCCGACTTTTTGCGGGTCGAGATCGGCGCCCACATACTTCGCGGTCATGTTCGAGGGGCGAACGTCCAGGGTGCGCGAATAGGTAAGCACGTTGGCGATTTCATCGGCCAGCGCGAAGCGGAGATAGTCCACACTGAAATCGCCGTTCAGATTTGTCAGGGGCAACACTGCGATTGCGTTATTGGCCGCCCCTATATTTCCGGACCGATGCTTGAACCACCATAGTCCCACTGCAATGAGAACCGTGAGAAGCAGGGCGCTGACCCCCAATAAGATGTAAGTCGGAGATTTGCTGGAGCTCTCGAAAGTCTTGGTCACTACCCGCAATCGTGAGCTCTCGCGAACTACCGCCTTCGTCAATCCTGATTCTGTTTCCTTTTTCAGGTGCTGCAAGTCGGCCTTCATCTCGGCCGCACTGGCATAGCGTTTGCTGCGATCCTTCTCCATCGCTTTCCCAATAATGCCTGCTAATTCTTTGGGAAGGGTGGGGCATACCGTAAGCGGCGAAGGTGGCTTGGTGTGCAAAACCGCATCGAGAGTGGTGACAACGTTGTTTCCGCTGAACGGCTTCTTTCCCGTCGCCATCTCGTACAATACGACGCCAAAGGAAAATAGATCGGTGCGCGCATCGAGTTCCTCGCTGCGAGCTTGTTCTGGCGACATATAAACCGCCGTCCCGGGAATCACGCCCACGGCAGTCAGGGAGTCTTCCACGGGAGTTTCGTCACTGGTACCCAGCTTTTCGTCGCGCAATAACTTCGCCAAGCCAAAATCGAGGACTTTCGTCTGCCCGCCGGTGGTAAGAAAAATATTGGCCGGCTTGATGTCGCGATGGATGATTCCCTTGGCATGGGAAGCCGACAATGCGTCCGCTACCTGTACCGCGACCTCCAGAAGATCATCGAGGTCCATCGGTTTGCCGCGAATCCGCTGTTTTAGGCTCTCCCCCTCCAGTTTTTCCATGACGATGAAGGGGTGACCGTTATAGTCTTCGACTTCGAAGATGGTGCAGATTGAGGGATGGTTCAATAACGACGCGGCTCGAGCTTCACGCTCAAACCGTTCCATCGCTTTGCTGTCCCCAGTGAGATTGTCGGGAAGAAATTTTATGGCTACATGGCGGCCGAGACGAGTGTCCTCAGCTTCATACACCACGCCCATACCGCCACCTCCCAGTTTCCCCAGAATTCGGTAATGGGAGATCGTCTGGCCGATCATGGTAGTGCTGCTCGAACTTTGGCCAGACGTTTCGCGGTTCATAGCGACGCTAAGCCCTGTAGGCAGGTAATGTTAGGCCGTGGGTGGTATCTGGTCAACCCTTGGGAGGCAATAACCAGAAGGGGCGCACTCAGGCGGATCGAATGGCCATGCCGAGAGCACGGCTGGGAAGCGGTGGCCCTTGGCGATCAGCTATTTAACAGGCACATGCCACGAATGAGCCTTGCAGCCCAAATGACGCTATAATTCTGCCCACTCATGGCACTATCCTCAGGAACCAAATTGGGGCCTTACGAGATCCAGTCGTTGCTGGGTGCCGGCGGGATGGGCGAAGTGTATCGCGCCCGCGATGCCCGGCTGGATCGAATCGTCGCGGTCAAAGTCCTGCCGTCGTCCTTCTCAGCCGATGGTGACCGCATGCAACGTTTCGCGCAGGAAGCGCGCGCTGCCGCGGCTCTCAATCATCCCAATATTCTTTCGATCTTCGATATCGGCGACGAGCATGGCTCGCCCTACGTGGTTTCCGAGTTGCTGGAAGGGGAAACGATGCGCGAGCGGTTGCGGAATGGTCCGCTTTCCAGCCGCAAAGCCATCGACTACGGATTGCAGGTGGCCCGGGGACTGGCTGCGGCACACGAAAAGGGGATCGTTCACCGCGACCTGAAGCCTGAAAACCTGTTCGTTACGGGCGACGGCAGAGTAAAGATTCTGGATTTCGGCCTGGCCAAACTGACGCGACCGGAAGCGGGCAGCGGAGACGATGCGCCGACAGTTCATGCCGTGACTGAGCCGGGGCTGATCATGGGTACGGCCGGTTACATGTCGCCCGAACAGGTGCGAGGACAAACAGCAGACGCGCGGTCTGACATTTTTTCGTTCGGCGCAATTTTGTACGAAATGATCTCCGGCAAGCGGGCGTTCCACGGCGAGAGTTCAGCCGACACCATGAGCGCCATCCTGAAAGAAGAGCCCCCCGAACTTTCAGAAACCGCGCGCAACGTTCCGGCCGGGTTGGAACGGATCGTACGGCATTGCCTGGAGAAGAATCCTTCGCAGCGCTTCCATTCCGCGGGCGACCTGGCGTTCGACCTGGAATCGTTGACTGAGATTTCTGCCACCAGCAACAAATCGGGCGCGCAGGTCGCGGTGCAGGAGGCCGAGGGCGCGAAATCACCTCGAAAGCTGGCGAGCGTCGCCGGCGCAATGGTGCTCGCGGGCGCCCTAATCAGTCTGGGCTGGTGGGTGGGCCGAGGCGGTGGAGTTGGTCCTCCCGCTCAGTATCAGCAGATCACATTCCGTACAGGTTCCATCGGCAATGCCCGCTTCACTCCCGATGGCAGCATTGTCTACGATGCCTCCTGGGAAGGTGGTGTGCGCCAGTTATACCTGGCTCGCACCGACGACAATGGCTCGCGTGAATTAGGTCTGAAGAATCTAGCGCTACTTTCGATTTCGAAGAGCGGAGAACTGGCGATCCGGCTCAACACGGTTTATTACGGTGGTTACGCGCGGGCCGGGACGCTTGCCAAGGTCCCCTTGAGCGGGGGAACACCCCGCGAAGTGTTGGACCATGTCCAAGATGCCGACTGGGCAGCGGACGGCGAGAGCATGGCGGTGGTCCGCTTCGTTCCAGAGAATGGGCACTGGCGGCTGGAGTATCCAGTGGGCAAGGTGTTGCTCGACAGTATTAACTGGATCAGCCATCCCAAAATTTCGCCAGACGGCAGAAGGGTAGCGTTCGCGGACCACGAAAATCCGAGTGGCGACGATCGCGGTTCGGTGGCGGTGATCGAACCGGATGGGCAAGAGAGGAAGCTTTCGAGCGGCTGGTCGTCGGTGCAGGGAATCCTGTGGTCATCCGCAGCCGATGAGATTTGGTTCACCGCCTCTGATAGCGGCAGCGCCGCCAACCTCCGGGGAGTGACTCTGGGCGGCAAAGTGCGGACGATCATCAATGTGCCGGGCGGCATGTGGCTGCAGGACGCACGCCCGGGGATGACCCTGATGACGACAAACCAGTACCGCCTCGGAATCCGGGCCATGGCGCCGGGAGGAAAACAGGAAGCCGAACTGGGATGGTTCGGGTGGTCCCTATTGCGAGACATAAGCCGTGACGGCAAGAAAGTTTTGTTCGAGGAGGAGGCGGAAGGGGGCGGGCCGAACTATACCGTGTTTCTCCGCGATACGGATGGCTCGCCGCCGGTGCGAATCGGTGAGGGCACCGGTGAGGCAATTTCACCGGACAATAAGTGGGTGATCACGCAACCGGCAAAGGGAGGGGCATTAAGCTTGGTACCGACGGGTGCCGGTGAAGCGAGGCAGTTGACCCACGATGCCGTCAGCTATGGATCGGTGCGTTACTTGCCGGATGGCAAACAGTTATTGGCTTCCGGAATCGAGGCTGGGCATGGAGTTCGCGACTATCTGATCGACGTGAGCAACGGCAACGCGAAGCCCATTACGCCTGAGGGGACCTCCGGCGTGCGCCTTTCTCCGGAGGGCCGGAGCGTGGCCGTGATTGGACCTGACGGGAAATGGGGTATTTGGCCGCTCGACGGCACTGGCTTGCGTCTAGTTCCGGACCTTGACTCCAAATACTACGTGGCCGACTGGTCGCCCGATGGAACATCGTTGTATGTGCTCTCCAGCCAGAACCGCGAAGGCGTCGCGAAGGTCTATCGAGTGAATGTCGCGACCGGCAAAATGGAGTTTTGGAAGACCTTTGGCGCGGACCTTCCAGCGGGGGTCGCGAACGTAGGCGGGCCTCGCTTTTCGAGCGATGGAAACTCCTACGCCTATGTCTACTCGCAGTTATTGTCGCAGTCGTACGTAGTGCAGGGACTGAAGTAAGACTCGGGAACTTTGCCAGGGGCTGCGCGCTGCGACCAGTCCAGTCGAAGAGTAGTTTTTTACGCGTAGAAGCCTGCTGAGGAACCCACCCACTCCATGTTCTTGTTGTGGTCGACTCCCATCATCAACCCGCGTCCCATACGAATAATGGTCATCACGGGCTGGAGCTCGTCCAGCCAGATATACATGACGCGTATTTCCGCCTTATTGCGTCCAACAGGCGTCTCGATGACAGGTTCAAACTGCATGCGTTCCTGCAGGATGTACTGCGACCGTTTTTCTTTGGGAATCGCCGCCAGATCCTGCGGGGTGAGATTGATGACGACCCCAAGGCCGGCAAAAGAAAATAGCGGCTTGAGGACATAATTTTCCAGATCTTTCGGAATCTGGGCTACCTGGTCCAGAAACCACGCCTTGGGCATGCATTGGTGGCGCAGATAGGGCAGCGAAAACTTGCTCATGCGAAAAAACCAGTTGGGATGTCCCGCCCATTCCACTTCGATGTCTTCATTGAGTTGAAAAGACATTTTGAGATTTGTGCGTACCATCTCGTCCACGATGGCTCGGTTGTAAATGCGAAGAATTGGGACGCGCTTGCCGTTGTTTTCGTAGAAAAGAAACTTGCCCACCTTTTTCACAGCGGTGATCGCGATGGTTTTTACGCCAAGAAGTTTCTCAGTGAGCAAGAAGTCAGGCAGGGTTTTCTGATGCAATGGATCAATTTCCATCAGAATCACATGTTTCGGATTATGATCGCCCACAATCGCTCGCCTTAGTAGCTTTTTGTAACCATCCCAGTCAAGCCCACCCAACAAATATTGCAAACCAGGGTCCAGATCGAAAACTTCACCATAGGTTTGCGACAGCATTGCCTGGTAGGCGTATAACGAGGGAAAACCTTGCAGCTCGACCAGCTTGGGCTGCAACGACCCCGACTGGTCTCTGACGAGACCAAAATCCACCTGGATGAAAAGAGGGTGCGATGCCTCGCGCGGTACCCGAAACTGCTCTGGAATGGCCTGCGAGGAGGCCTTTCGATATTCGATGTTGTTTAGCTGGTGGATGAGTTCCTTGCCATAGTCACACATCTGATTTAGAAGCGCCTTGGGAAGGAAGATGGGGGTTTCGCAAACGCGGAATTGCACCTGGGTTCCGCAGCGCTCTGCCATCAACTTGAGCAGCCGCTGATATCTTTCCGGAGCGAAGTTCGCATTGAATTGCTGTCGCAGGGCAGGAATCATAAGCTTCTACAGCTTGTTGTCCTGAGCCGAGGTTGTCATCTCGAGCGGAACATGATTGCTCACGCGCGAGGGATCATGTGAATCAAAGGATCTCCCTATTTCAGGAAGCCGTCCCGGCCCTACGCCTCCAGCAGGAACTGTCCACTCCGCATGATTTGGTCGCCGTCCACCCAAATGTCGAAATTCCTACCGACCACATCAATGTGCGTGGAAGAGTACCACTGCGCGCCAGTATGTGCGCCATAGGGATTGCCGAACGCAATGTGCACGCCCGGGTATTTTTCATCCTGCAGAATTTGCCCGATGACGTCCTTCAGTTCGATGTTGGTGCCGATGGCGAATTCACCGACGCGATCACTATTCTCGTCGGTATGCGTGTAACGCCAGAAGTCGTCTTCCAGTTCGCGATTCGACGAATGAGCCTCGGTTAGACGATTGCCTTTCACCTGAATCGTGAGCGGATCCTGCCTCAGACTCCCGAATTTCGCGCAAAGCCAGTCGCCCACCACGCCGTCGACCACAAATGTGCCGTTGACTTCCCCAGGGGAGGTGAACACCTCGCCGCCGGGCAAGTTTCCCCACTTATCACGGCTGATAATGCCGCTGGTCTTAAGCCATCGATACTCGGGATTCAGATCCGCCGTCAGATCAGTTCCTGCCGCAGTCTTGGCTCGCACCTGCTTCGCGCGACGCACTATGTCCACCACTTTCGTGCTGATGCGATCGACTTTCAGGAAGTCCGCACGCATACCTTCCAGCATGATCTGATGGTTGATGTTGACCATATGCGCGTGCCGAATCTTGTGCCGGTTGACCACATCCGTCATCTGCATCCGCGATTTGAGTTCATTTGCCTGGGCTTGCACGGCAAAAATGCTGACCTGGCTGGTCGCAAGATCATCAGCAATTTCCTGCGGCAGATCGATCAGCGGTCTGGGCGAAAGATCTTCCAGCACCCAAGCCCGGTAAGCTGCGCCCAGATCCTCTAATTCGCGGACGATGCTTGCCGCGATTTCCCGCGTAGCCTCGTCGGTGATGACGGTAACTTTTTCCAGGGGTTGAATGCGGAGGCAGACCTTCACCGCGTTGCGAGCACCGGGAGTAAGTTCAGGATCAAAGGGAAGCGAGCTGAGCTGGCGGTTGGCTTGGCTGACAGGAACGTTCATTACCCTGCTTTTCTCGCGGGAGCTTGGGCTTCCGTCTCGGCTAAGCCCGCTTCCGTCTCTTCAATAATGTAGTCTACGACTTTTTTCAGGTCCCCCGTCTCGCGAAACACCTGCAGCTGCCGATCGGCCCCGGTTCCCGTTGCCAGAATTTCGTGGATGTAGTTAATCTCTTCACGAGATCCAAGCTCGTCCACCACATCGTCAACAAACTCAAGATATTCTAAAACGAGTTCGCGGGCTGGAACCTCGGTCTGCTTGCCGAAATCGATGAGCTTGCCATCCAGACCGTAGCGTGATGCACGCCACTTGTTCTCCATAATCAGAGCGCGGCGGTAGAGACGAAATCCCTGGTTCGCGGTGTACAGCTTATATAGCTTGGCGATCGTGGCCTGGATCAGCGCTGCCAGGGCAATCGTTTCGTCCACTCGCATCGGAATATCGCATACGCGAAATTCGAGCGTATTGAAGAATGGGTGAGGTCGAATGTCCCACCAGATCTTCTTGGCATTGTCGATGCAATTGGTCTTGATCAGCAGCTTGATGAAATTTTCGTATTCGCCCCAGCTGGGGAAGTAATCTGGAATATTGGTGCGGGGGAATTTATCGAATACCTTGCAGCGATAAGATTTCAGTCCAGTATCCATTCCCAACCAGAACGGAGAATTGGTCGACAGTGCCAGTATGTGGGGCAGAAAATAGCGGGCGTGGTTCATTAACTGAATCGCAGTCTCGCGGTCTTCCACGCCGATGTGTACATGCAGTCCAAAAATCAGATTCGCCCGCGCCACCAGTTGCAGATCCTCGACGATATTCTTGTAACGGACATCCTCCGTTATTTCTTGCACTCGCCAATCGGCAAAGGGGTGAGTGGCAGCCGAGGCCAGCCGCAGACCATTTTCCTTCGCCAATGTAATCATGTCCCTACGAAGCTTTTTGACTTCTTCTTTGGCGTCCTTAATGTTGCTGCAAACGGAGGTCCCGACTTCGACCACCGACTGATGCATCTCAGCTTTGACCCGCTCCTGCAGAAGTAGTTTGCCCTTCTCGATAATTTCGGCATGGATGTGGGAGCGCAGGTCGCGAGTCACCGGATCTACTGTTTGGTATTCCTCTTCAATGCCGATAGTAAAAGTCGGAAGCATGGATACGGCGGTCCTTCTGAGGGAGGCTTGCTGTCCGCGACCCGGGCAGCCTGGCCAAAAGCGGGCACCAGTATAGCAATCGCGGCCTCAAAGCCGAAGTGAATCGGTCGGGCGCATTTGAGATGTTTGCACTCTATGGCCCGGCTGAAATGGAGCGCCGCCCCGGCCCGACTCCAATACAGCGACTTCAGGCATCCGCCTTCTTTTTTCTGGTGGTCTTTTTCTTTGATGGCGTGGCCTTCTCTTCCCCCGCCAGGAAGGCTGCCCAATGGAGTAGTCGGGTCGGGGTTTCATCGCTAAGAGCTTTCTTTACAGCCATTTCCGCAACCGCATTTACAATCCAGTCAAAGTTTTCCTGTCCCACGGAATGAATGTCTGCATCAGGCGCAGGGTTAAGAAAATCGATGGCGTAGGGGATGCCATCTTCCACGGCGAACTCAACTGTATTCAGGTCATATCCCAGTGCTCGGCACAACGTCTGCGAGTCCTTTACCACGCGGCTTAACAGCTTCGGATCGACTGGAGCAGGGTTTTTCACGTAGCGTTCGTGATGCGGCGCTCTTGGATCGTAGTGCATAACGTGGACATTCTCCTGTCCAACCACGTAGCAGCGAAAGTACTCCTTAAACTCAACCCCATGCTGCAAGGTCATGCATAGATCGCCTGTCTGGTTGTAATGATGGAAAAACTCCTCAGGCGAATGCACTTTGTAGACGTGCTTCCACCCCCCACCGGAATATGGCTTAAGAAAAGCAGGGAAGCCCACGTATTGAAAAATCTCTTCCCAATTCAATGGATAGATCAAGTTGCGCATCGACTGGTCAGTAGTTCCTTCGGGATGCTTCTGATGAGGCAAAATCACCGTGGGGGGAATGGCCACACCCAACTTCGAAGCCAGGGCATAGTTGAAGAACTTGTCGTCCGCCGTCCACCAGAAGGGATTGTTGATAACAATCGTTCCACTCAGAGCGGCATTTTTCAGATAGGCGCGATAAAACGGTATGTCTTGCGAAATGCGGTCGATAATGACGCGATACCCGCTGGGTTCCGCCATTTTCACCCCGCCAAGCTTGACGAACTCCGCGGTGACGCCTTCGACCTTCATGCGGTTAATGCGATCTGCGAGGGCCTGGGGGAACGTGTTCTCCATCCCAAACATGATGCCGATCTTGTTCATGGTTGCCTCGCTTTCTTCGTGCTGAGCCGATCCTCTGCCATATCCTGACAGAATCAAAAAACCATTAAGCTGAAGATGACAGACACCGAAAATTCCGCATCACGACAAACCTAGGAAAAGTATTTTACCGCCATCCTCAGCCATAACGGCCAGTCATGCTTTGAGTTGTCCCCCCAGATATCGAGCCAGTGAGGAATTGCCTTGGCATTCAGGACTGTCGAAAATTTGATGTTCTGATCCAGGCAAATATCCCAATCGGCGGAACCCAACACGATATTCATTTTCCGGTAACGGCTCAGAAACCAGTTGTCGCTCATGTGCGGCAAAAAATCGGGTGGACAATTGAAATAGCAATCGTCGTCATAATAGCCATCCAGAAACTGATGGATATCGAAAGCTCCACTCATGCTCACGCAATACGTAACCACATCGGGATGCTTAAGCGCGAAATTCACTGCATGGTACCCTCCGAAGCTGCAACCGGTGACCGCCAGCCGCGCTGCCTTGTTCTTCCAACGCAAGAACGGAAGCATTTCGTGCAGGATGTAGCGCTCGTACTGCAAGTGCCGCATCACCCGAACGCGCGGATGAATGCCCTTGTTGTACCAACTTTCGGTATCGACTGAATCCGGGCAAAAGATCTGCAGCTCCCCGGCGTCGACAGCGCGCGATAACACGCTCGTCATGCCACGATCCTCATATTCAAAAAACCTGCCCATGGAGGTCGGAAACACCAGCAGGGGCGTGCCGCTATGTCCAAAAATCAATACCTCCATGTCGCGTTGTAGCTCGGAGCTGTATCCCTTGAAATATTCGCGATTCATTGAAATTGAAGATGCTGGCAGAAACCAATGCGCGAAGTATCTTAACCCATCAGAATGCATGGGCGACAACGTGCCATAAGCGTCCCGCTCGCGCAGGCTCGGACCAGACTTACCCCAATTTTTATCGCTTGATATGCTTGCTCGCCATGCAATCGCTGAGTGAGGACGAAGTTCGTAAGCGCCTTGAACCCCTTAAGGTCATCGCGGCCATCGAGGCCGCATTTCGTGATCGTTATCAATCGACCATTGTTCCGCTTCGCTCGAAGATGGAGCTAGCCTCCGGTGTGTTTCTCATTATGCCGTGTTACGACTTTGCCGGACAGGCTTTGGGGATGAAACTTGCCCTGGTTCAGAACGAACCTGAGACCGCGATGGACCGTGTTCAAGCTACCTACATGCTGCTTGATCCGAAAACCGCCAGGCCGACATTGGTCGTGCCGGCAAACTACCTTACCGACTTACGAACGGCTGCGACGTCGGCGGTTGCCACAAAATTCTTGGCAAAGGAGGACGCGCGCGTCCTTGGAATTGTTGGCACCGGCCGGCAGGCACGCGCTCATATCCAAGTGTTGCCGCTGGTTCGTAGATTTGAGGAAGTGCTGGTAAGCGGGCGGAATGCGGTCGCGACCCACACTTTCGCTGAGGAAATGTCTATGGAAATCGGCCTTCCAGTCAGGGCGGTCGATTCGCGAACCTGCGCCGCGAATTCCGAGGTCCTCTGCACCTGCACAACGTCGCCGAATCCTCTGTTCGACGGAAGCTTGCTCCGTTCGGGAGCGCATCTGAACCTGGTCGGCGCATTTCGGCCGCACGCGCGTGAAGTAGATTCCGCCAGCGTTCAGAGGTCTCGTGTTTTCGTAGAAACCTATCCCGCGGTGTTTGCGGAGGCTGGGGATTTGCTGATTCCGATCCAGGAAGGTGTCATCAATCGCGAGGATGTCGCCGGAGATCTCCACCACCTCGTAAGCGGAAAAATTGCAGGAAGAACCGACCAGACCGGTATCACTCTTTTCAAAAGCGTCGGTTATGCTCTGGAAGATCTCGCAACCGCAGAATTATTGACCGATTGATGTTCTGGCGTTCGCTACTCAGTTTTCGACTGAATTAGAATCAACAGTTGCGCCCAGTCATGAACGTTGCTCGTTTGAAGCTAATTACACGCCGGCCTGCAGTAATCATCTCAGCTCTCCTGACGGTTGCCGTACTTTCATGGTTTGGCGTGAATCGTCTGGTGAACCGTTTTCACGAGCAAGAGAAGGCATTGGCACGTCACCTTTACGAACGGGGCCAACGGGCCCAGGACGCGGGCAACCCTGAGGCTGCGTTAGGGGATTTTCGTGCAGCCCTTAATTACAGTCACGACAATTTTCAATATGAGCTTAGCCTCGCACGCGCTCTGCGCGACACGGGTCGAACCGCCGAGGCCGAAACCTATCTCATCGGCTTGTGGGAACATAGTCCTCAAGAAGGCCCCGTGAATTTGGCTTTGGGGAGGCTGTTTGCCCGCGAACAGCAATTCGATAAAGCCGTCCAGTATTACCACAGCGCAATTTATGGATTGTGGGCTAGCGATCCGGAGGTAAAACGGCGGACCACTCAATTGGAACTAATTGAGTTTCTGCTGCAGCACAAGGCTTATCCGCAGGCACAAGCGGAACTGACCAGTATGGCTTCCGCTTTACCGCGAGATCCCAGCGTGCGACTCCAGGTGGCAGGGCTTTTGGTCCGGGCCCAGGACAACGAACATGCGTTTTCTCAGTACCAACAAATTCTGCACATTGATCCTCGTAACGCCGCCGCCCTTTATGGAGCTGGACAGGCAGCGTTCGCTCTCGGACGTTATCGGACGGCGCAAACCCACCTGCAGATGGCTGTTCGGGAGAATCCTGAGAACCAGCAGGCCCGGCATTTACTGGAAACTGCAACCCTAATATCGCAGGTGGATCCTTTTGTGGCGCGCATTTCTGACAAGGAAAGAAACAAGCGCTTGCGCTCGGCATTTCTCCGCGCAGGCGACCGTCTCAATGAGTGCGCCAAGAGTCAAAATATTGATCTGAGTCCACAGTTGCCCGCCAATGGCTTGCCGGCGCTGGAGGGACAATGGGTGCAGATCAAGCCTCGACTGGCAAAACTCTCTTCCAGCGATGGAGTGTTGGATCAAGTTATGGATCTGGTTTTCGAAATCGAACGGCAAACCCAAAGTATCTGCGGTGCGCCCCAAGGCGCGGATCAGGCCCTGCTACTGATTTCGCAGGATCGTGCCGGGGTTGAGCAATGACGGACGGCGAGATGCATCAGCCGGCCGAGGCAACCCTTCAAACCCCGTCGGTAAAAATTGATCCGGAGCGCAGATTCATACGCCGATC
>Ga0070712_100000103_pt1 | contig 43249 bp, 34 predicted proteins | sample LARL81metaG_FD_71396 | JGI IMG/M metagenome (GOLD analysis project Ga0070712, IMG submission 71396) | Corn, switchgrass and miscanthus rhizosphere microbial communities from Kellogg Biological Station, Michigan, USA - LAR L8-1 metaG | ecosystem: Host-associated > Plants > Roots > Rhizosphere ...
GCTCTCTGACTGCTTCCATTCAGACTGCACCCAGCCCTGACGCTCTAATCGATGGAGAGCCGGATACAGTGATCCGGTCTCCACCTGAAGCACATCTCCGGATCGCAAACGTAAAGCCTGGACAATGCCATATCCATGCTGCGGTCCCCATTGCAGCGTCTGAAGAATGAGCATGTCGAGTGTTCCCTGCAGCAGCTCAATCCGGTTTTTGTATTGGTCTTTCTCGCTCATAGATGTAGACACTCTACTCGCCATGGCAGTAGATTGTCTACTCCCGCATCAATTCGGCGCCTCAATTCAAAGCCGTGCTTATAGCAACTCCTCAGATGAGATCGGAATCCGGCCTGACACTCCTTTCGACGCAGTCCGTTGTGTGGTCTGCTGGCCCACGCGGTCGGCGCGGCGGCTGCGAGCCAGCAGGAAAAACTTGCTATTTGCCCAGATTCCACATAATGCATACGAATTTTCGGGCGTTGAAAGATCTAATAGAAGAAGGACTCTAAACCTTTCGGCGTGTTTATAGCCTCTGCCGGCCCAGGGCAGAGGACGAGTCCAGCGGATAGGTACTGGTATGTCGGTTTAAATGGATCGATTCGCAGAAACTCCTGGATAATGGGCACTCCGGAAGTCAAACTGTAGTTACAGGCGTTTGCACTCAAATTTCGACGTTCCTTTTCGTAATTAGTCTCCGCTCCCGCGCACACGCTCCCACGCACGAGCCCAACGCGCGGGCGGGCCCGCGGCCAGAACCAACGTCAACCCCTGTTCAGTGGTGGAGGGTGGGTGTAGGAATTTTCTCGCCCTGTATATCTCTCCCCTTCGTCGGTTTGACCTCTTTCTCCTTTAGTCTTTACACTCAAAGATTAACGGCGTGTAAATTCGTGGTCGGCATTTACGAAGACATCGGCCCCGGAACTCCCAGACATCATGTGCGCCGGCGAAGGAAATTGTGAGTCCTACTGAAACTGTTGACACCAAGAATTCCGGGGTGAAGCGCGAGATCTCGGTCGAAGTCCCCGCCGAGGAAGTCACCCGCGAAACTGAAACTTTGATTGCCAAGTATCAGAAAGTGGCGCGGCTGCCCGGGTTCCGGGCGGGGCATGTGCCCGCCACGATCATCCGGCAGCGCTTTAAAGAAGACCTGAAAAGCGATGTGGTCGATGCGCTCGTGCCGAAGTACTTCCGCAAGGAAGCGGAGAAGCTCGGGCTGATCCCGGTATCACAGCCGCGGGTGACCGATCTGCATATTCATGACGGTGAACCGCTGCGCTTCAAGGCCAGCTTCGAGATTATGCCCGAGATCAAGGTCGAGGGATATAAAGAGCTGCGCGCGGAACATCCGCAGATCGAGGTTAAGGACGAGGAACTGGAAGAGGCGCTGACGAATATCCGCGAGCAGCATGCCACGTTCACTACCATCGAAGGTTCGCCTCTCGGAGAAGGCGACTTCGCGCAGGCTTCAATGGACGGGCGTCCGAAGGATGCGGATGACAAGACTAAGCCGGTCCACATGGATGAGGTATTGATCGAGATCGGCGGGAAGAACACGGTGCCGGAGTTCTCGGCGAATCTTCGCGGCGCCAGTGCAGGTGACAGTCGCGAGTTTGAAGTTGTGTATCCCGAGGATACGAACGATAAACGGCTTGCGGGAAAGACCTTCATCTATACCGTGAAGGTACATGCGGTGAAGCAGAAGAACTTGCCCGAGCTCAACGACGAGTTCGCCAAGGAACTGGGAGAATTCACGAGTCTGGACCAGGTGCGCAAGCAGATTCGCGAGAACATGGTTGCCGAGCGCAAGCATACGGCAGAGCACGAGGCGAAAGACAAGCTGGTGGCAGAGCTTGTGCGACGAAATGATTTTGAAGTGCCCGAATCGCTGGTCGACCGGCAGATTGATCTGCGGCTGGAGCGCGGGCTGCGAGCCCTGGCCGCGCAGGGCATGAAGATGGAAGACATGAAGAAGATGGACCTACCGCGGTTGCGGGCGGGGCAAAGAGATCAGGCTGTGCAAGATGTGAAGTCGTCGTTGTTACTGGATCGCATTGCGGAGATGGAGAAGATTGACGTCAGCGAAGAGGAGTTGAACAAGGAAGTTGACGCGCTGGCGCGGCAATCGAAACAGTCTGCGGAAGCGGTCCGCACTCGTTTGACACAGGATGGGGGCCTCGATAGAATCCGGAACAGAATCCGCTCCGAAAAGACCCTCGAATTTCTGTATCACCAGTCTGCGTAGTCCCAAGAGGCGCAGGCCTTATCGAATCCTCCCTATTCCAGCAAGGTGGCAGGTTGGGACGGAGTGTGGAAGGTTAAACGTGAACAATCAAGATCGTAATGATAAGAACCCTCAGATGATGCTGGTTCCGATGGTCATTGAGCAGACTGGGCGAGGCGAGCGCGCCTATGACATCTACTCCCGGCTGCTGCGCGACAACATCATCTTCATCGGCACACCGATTGACGACAACATCGCCAACCTGGTGATCGCCCAGATGTTGTTTCTGGCTCAGGAAGATCCGGAGAAAGATATCCAGCTTTACATCAACTCTCCGGGCGGGTCGATCACGGCGGGCATGGCGATTTATGACACCATGCAGTACGTGAAAAATGATGTCATGACGCTATGCGTGGGCCAGGCGGCATCTATGGCAGCGTTACTTTTGGCATCAGGCGAACCCAAAAAGAGATTGGCACTGCCGAATTCGCGGATTCTAATACATCAGCCGAGTATGGGCGGCCTGTCGGGCCAAGCTACTGATATTGATATCCATGCGCGCGAGATTTTGCGTATGCGTGAGATCACAAATCAGCTGCTCTCGAAACACAGTGGCCAGAAACTCGACAAGGTAGAGAAGGATGTCGAGCGCGACTTCATTATGAATGCGCAACAGGCTAAGGAATACGGAATCATAGACGATATCATCTACAAGACCGTCAAAGCTGTATGATCGGCCTTCGGTCAGGGGACAGGGGCTAGAAATTAGGGGTCAGAGAGGCACCTTAACTAGTCCGCAAGCTGGGCCCTCCCGAAGCTGGTATAAGCTGCCGGCGAGAAGTTCAAGGAGTAAAGCCGAGTGAAAAACAAGTCGGGAACCGACGAGATTCTACGTTGTTCGTTCTGCCATAAATCGCAGGATGCAGTGGCAAAACTGATCTCCTCGCCCAGCGATTACCCCCGCGCCTACATCTGTGACGAGTGCGTAGCGGTTTGCAACTCGATTCTGGAAGACGACCGCAGTGCTACCCCGCCCTCCAGCACTCCCAACCAACTGCCGAAGCCACAGGAAGTGAAAGCGTTCCTGGACGAGTACGTCATCGGTCAGGAGCAGACGAAGAAGAAGCTTGCCGTCGCGGTGTACAACCACTACAAGCGCATCTTCATGAACCGCCAGAAGACCGGCGATGGGATTGAGCTCTCGAAGTCGAACATCATGTTGATCGGGCCGACGGGCACCGGCAAGACTCTGCTGGCGCAGACCTTGGCTCGGATGCTGGACGTGCCGTTTGCCATTGTCGATGCGACGACTCTGACCGAAGCCGGGTATGTCGGTGAGGACGTCGAGAACATTATCCTGAAACTGCTGCAGGCGGCTGATGGCGATGTAAGCCGAACCCAAACCGGCATCATCTACATCGATGAAGTCGACAAAATCGGGCGCAAGGACGAGAATCCGTCGATTACCCGGGACGTGTCGGGCGAAGGCGTGCAACAGGCTCTGCTAAAGATTCTGGAAGGCACGATCGCGAATGTGCCGCCGCAGGGCGGGCGCAAGCATCCGCACCAGGAATTCACCCCAGTCGACACTACGAATATTCTCTTTATCTGCGGCGGGGCCTTTGTCGGACTCGAAAAGATCATCTCGCGCCGAATCGGCAAGAAGTCGCTCGGATTCCGCAGCGGGGAAGATGCCGAGAAGGAAGATTCTTTTACCAAGAAGAAGACGCAGGAACTGCTGCAGGATGTTCAGCCGGAAGACCTTATCAAATTTGGATTGATCCCTGAATTTGTGGGCCGGCTGCCTGTGGTGGGCATGCTGGAAGATCTGGACGAGTTCGCGCTGATTGAAATTTTGACCCGGCCCAAGAACGCCATCGTCAAGCAGTACCAGCGGCTGTTTGAATTCGAGAATGTTCGCCTGAAGTTCGCCGATGAGGCCTTACGCGCGATTGCCCGGCAGGCCATGTCTCGGAAGGTTGGGGCTCGCGGACTGCGAATGATTCTGGAAGAGCTCATGCTGGACTTGATGTTTAACCTCCCAAGCCAGAAGAAGTTAAAGGAATTCGAAGTCACCCGCGAGATGGTGGAGAAGCGTAGTGCGTCGTTCGCGACGGTGATGGAGAAGGCAGGATAGGTTGGGTTCAAATTCTTGAACCACGAAGGGCACGAAGGATCATGAAGGAACCCGGCAATTCCTTCGTGATCCTTTGTGCCCTTCGTGGTTATTGGTTTAGGTACGCATCAGAATTCGAATTCAGCTTTACGTATTACCCATTTCCCAGCACCCTCCGCTCAAGGTAAAATTCAGGTAGATCGTTTGTTTGGCTGGCACCCCAGGAGAATCAGTGACTACATCCAAGGAAAAGTACGAATCCAAAAAACTGCCCATGATGCCCATTCGGGACGTGGTCATTTTTCCATTCATGATGACCCCGTTCGTCGTGGGCCGCGAGTCCAGTGTCAGGGCTCTGGAAGAAGCGTTGGCAGCGGATAAGAAGATTTTCCTGGCCACACAGCACGACGCCTCCATCGATGAACCCAAGGCCACCGAGATCTACCAGGTAGGCACGATCGTTAATATCGTACAGAGCCTGAAGCTGCCCGATGGCAACATCAAAGTACTGGTCGAGGGAATTGAACGGGGCAAGATCCTGCAGGTTGCCGATACCGAAGGCTACATGCAGGCGACGGTTCGCGTTGCGCGCTTCGCATCCGAGACGAACCAAGCGGTGGAAGCCAGCATGCAGCGCGTGACGTCTTTGTTTGAGCAGTACGTGAAGCTGTGCCAGGCGCTCAATTACGAGACGATGATTTCGGCCGTGCGGATGGAAGATCCGGCCAAATTGACCGACGTGATCTCCGCTAACCTGCAGCTGTCGATTGAAGAAAAACAGGAACTGCTGGAGATTTTCGACCCCGCCGAACGGCTCACTCGCATCGCTGACGTGCTGGATATCGAAATTGAGAAGCTGAACGTCGACCGTACCATCCAGTCGCGCGTGAAGCGGCAGATGGAGAAGGCGCAGAAGGAGTACTACCTCAACGAAAAGATCAAGGCCATCCAGAAGGAATTGGGCCGCGGCGAGAAGAGCGAGTTTGACGAACTGAAGAAGAAGATTGAAGCCGCAGGCATGACGAAAGAAGTGAAGGACAAGGCGCTGCAGGAACTCAAGAAGCTTGAGGCCATGCCGCCGATGTCGGCCGAGTCGACGGTTTCTCGCAATTACCTGGACTGGTTGCTGGCTGTGCCGTGGAAGAAGCGCTCGAAGGAAATCCGGAACATCGCTCGCGCTGAGAAAGTTCTTAACGAAGATCACTATGGGCTGGAAAAGATCAAGGAGCGCATCCTTGAATTTCTAGCCGTGCGGCAGCTGGTGAAGAATCCCAAAGGATCAATTCTGTGTTTCGTTGGACCTCCGGGCGTCGGAAAGACTTCCTTGGGTATGTCGATTGCCAAGGCTACGGGACGCAAGTTCGTGCGGATGTCGCTGGGCGGCGTGCGGGATGAGGCTGAAATCCGCGGCCATCGGCGCACCTACATTGGTGCCCTGCCGGGACAGATTATTCAGATGATGAAGAAGGCCGGGACCAAGAATCCGGTCTTCATGCTGGATGAGGTTGACAAGATGTCGATGGACTTCCGTGGAGATCCGTCGGCCGCGCTGCTGGAAGTGCTCGATCCCGAGCAGAATTTCATGTTTGTCGATCACTACCTCGATGTGGAATACGACTTGTCGCAGGTGTTCTTCGTCGCCACGGCGAACGTGATGCACACGATTCCTCCTGCGCTGCAGGACCGCATGGAAGTGCTGCGGCTGCATGGCTACACCGAGCAGGAGAAGGTTGAGATCGCCAAGCAGTTCCTGGTCAAGAAGCAGATGTTGGCCGCGGGCCTGTCGGAGAAGAACATCAAGTTCACCGACGATGCCATTACGGCGCTGATCCGGTCGTACACCCGCGAAGCTGGCGTTCGGAACCTCGAGCGGGAAATCGGCAACGTCTGCCGCAAGGTGGCCCGCAAGGTGGTGAAGGAAGGTGAGAACTACTCGATCACCATCACCGGCGAGAACGTCAACGATTTCCTGGGCGTAATCAAATTCCGCGACACACTGGCGCATGAGAAATCGGAAGTCGGCTTGGTTACGGGCTTGGCGTGGACCGAGGTCGGCGGCTCGATTCTGAGCACCGAGGCTACGGTCGTGGATGGCAAAGGCAAGCTCACCCTCACCGGAAAGCTCGGCGACGTGATGCAGGAGTCGGCTCAGGCTGCCATGTCCTATGTCCGCTCGCGCGCACACCGGCTGGGGTTGACGCGCGACTTCTATCGCAACCTCGATCTCCACGTTCACGTGCCTGAAGGTGCCATTCCCAAGGACGGGCCCTCTGCGGGTATTACGATTGCTACCGCCATCTCCAGCGCGCTGAGTAAGATTCCTGTGCGCCGCGATCTTGCGATGACGGGCGAAATCACTCTGCGCGGCAAGGTGCTTCCCATCGGTGGTCTGAAGGAGAAGCTGTTGGCCGCCCATCGCGCTGGACTTTTCGAGGTGATCCTGCCGAAAGACAACGAGAAGGATCTGGCGGAAGTCCCGGAGAACTTGCGCTCGGCAATGAAGATGCATTTCGTCGACACGATGGATCAGGTACTGGCCATCGCGCTCGAGTCGCCGCTGCCGAAGGTGGAAGAAGAAGTGACAACGCAACCGATCGCGCCACCGTTGACATCAACTACGACGGATACGACCACGGCGCATCAGTAGGCAGGGGTCGGAGGTCAGGGATTAGCGTACTAGAGATTAGCAAATAGGATGAAGCCCGCTTATGGCGGGCTTTATTTTTGGTGCACAGAAATGCGCGCACTGTGCCCGCAGGGCCTCCGCCGTGACGGTGAGCCGCTACTAGGCGCAGGCTTCTCTTATGCGCTCGCAGATTCTTGAGACTGAGCGCTCGACGCAGGCGGTCAGCCATTGCTGGAGGGCCGCGCGTTGCGTATCGGGTATGAAGCGAAAGCGTACGCCGCACGAGTCAGTGGTGGTCCAGACTACGGTGGCAGTTACGTCGAGCATTGCTGCCTCTCCTGGAAGGGCAAATCGGAGATTGACATCTTCCCCGGCGGTCAGCGATACACCTGTCACAAAATCCTGCTGGCTGGTTCGGAGCTTGGCGCCACCCTCGCTTAGATTGACCAGGGTCGCTTCCCCAAACGGCTGGGTGTGCGAACTGACCGAGGCCAGAATCACGACCGGCTCGCGATGATGCTTCCTTCTGCGAGCCACCATGGCGCAGTACGCTGCGCGCAGGCAGCGCTCGATCTGGACAGCGGATGCCGGCTTATGGATCAGGAAGTGGACACCGGCGGCGAAGGCCTGCCGCAGGTCGAGCAGGTCCCGGACAATCGCTACAAGCACACTGTCTTGATTCGCTTTCGAGCCTCGAACCGCGCAGAGAAAGTCGGCCACGCTGTCGATCTCCCGCCAGTCGACCACGATTACATCGAAGCTTTGATTCTCGATCAGCGCCAAAGCTTCGTCGGAGTTCTCAACCACCTTCGGCGTCACCTGCAATTGATTCAGGATTGAGCGGGTAATCCCCAGAAACGGCACGTCAGCACACAGCAGCAGGGTATGCATTTCTAGTCTGGACTTTTTGGCGGTTTCCCTGTCGCTCTCTCCGTAAGATCTCTGCTACTGATTCAATCGGCGGACATGTCCTAAAGTTGAATCCGCCTGCGACCCACAAGAGAATGGGCTGGTTACCTCCGTTCTTTAGGGGGTATAAAGGTTTTTTAGCCGCACCAACCCCTCGCGGGCGAGGCGGACCCAGGAGTCCCATGACGATTCCAATTCGAGGCACGGCGGCATTGCTGGTCGCTGCAGCCATCGTCGCGGCCACGGCAATCTGGCTGCCGGCCTATCGCTGGTTCCTCTTTATCAGCATTGCTATTGGAGCTGCGGTTGCGACAGCGTTGTATCTCTGGCACAAACTAAAACCGGTCAAAGAAGACGACGTGGAGAACAAAAGACCCTTGGGCTTGAGTTAATCCCCCAGGCCGGTAATCCCGTCGAGCACTTCCCGGACTTTAGCCAGCAGAGTGGCTGGGTGAAAGGGCTTTTCGAGGAAGTTGGTGCCTGGGTCCACGATGCCGTCGTGCATGATGAAGTTGGTCGCGTATCCGGACATGTATAGAACCTTGATCTCCGGTCGCTCCTGCAATACCTGTTTGGCTAAGGACGGGCCATCCATGCCGGGCATGATGATGTCGGTGATGAGCAGGTGAAGCGGAGCCGTGTGAGTTCGGCAGAGGACGAGCGCATCGGCGGGGCTGCCTGCGTCGAGAACTGTGAAGCCGTTTCCGGTTAAGGCGATTCGGATCAGTTCACGAAGAGCAGGCTCGTCCTCGACCAAAAGTACGGTTTCCGCTCCCGAATGAACTTTTCTATGCGGCGGCTGGGGAGCCGCCGGCGCCGGTTCATCGACCCGTGGAAGATACACCTTGAACGTTGTTCCACGGCCCTGCTGGCTATAAACGAACACATTCCCGCCGCTTTGCCGCACGATGCCATAAACAGTCGAGAGTCCCAATCCAGTTCCCTTGCCTACCTCTTTCGTAGTGAAGAAGGGCTCGAAAATGTGCGGCATGACATCGGCGCTGATCCCTTCTCCGGTATCACTTACCGCCAGCATGATGTGCGGACCGGGCCGGGCGCCCGGATGGGTGCGGACGTACTCATTGTCAAGATCAACATTGGCCGTTTCGATCGTGATTCTGCCACCGCCCTTGATCGCGTCGCGGGCGTTGACCACCAGATTCATAACGACCTGCTCAATTTGTCCCGGATCGGCCTTGGTTGCTCCGAGACTAGGATCAGTCGTTGTACTGAGTTCTATGTCCTCGCTGATCATGCGGCGCAGCATTTTGTCGAGATCGACGATCAGCCCATTGAGATTGAAGACTCGCGGCTGGAGTACCTGCTTGCGGCTGAAGGCCAGCAACTGACGGGTGAGAGCGCTGGCGCGGCGGCTGGCTTGATCAATGCTCTTGAGGTGGCGGTATTCTTCGGGCAACGATTGCAGGCTCTGCAACAGGACTTCGGTATGTCCAAGGATGACCGTAAGGATGTTATTGAAGTCGTGAGCGATGCCTCCGGAAAGAGTTCCGATGGCTTCCATGCGCTGTGCCCGCATGAGCTGCTCTTCCAGTTTGCGGCGCTCGGTGACATCGCGCGCATTCAACACGATTCCCTGCACCGCCGGATTCCTCAGCAGATTGGTCCCGGAGGCTTCGAGCGTGCGGATTCCGCCGCCTCGCTGATGAACGCGGAGTTCGGTTTCGGCAGGGGGTATGGTTTCACCAGGCAGGCCTTTTCCTTGAACTGAGGCGAGCAACCTGTCGAGATTGATCCGGCTATCGTCAGTAACAAGGTCTACTAAGTTCTGGCCCACCACGTCCTGGTCTCCCCCGACTTCGCGCTGGAACGATGGACTTGCATAACGAACCGTCCCATCCGCTTGGAGTACGACGATGAAATCGGAAACATTCTCGATGAGAGAGCGGAATTGCGCCTCGCTGCGCTGCAGGGATTCGTAGAGATCACTGAGGCGGGCGGACATATCGTTGAAAACCCTTGCCAGACGGCCGATCTCATCGCGACCGCCAACATTGACCCTCTGACGGAACTCTCCCCGACCGAGAGCGCGGACGGCAGCATCCATTTGCTTCAGTCTTCCTCCGATGGAGCGAGTAACGCGCCAACCCAGGAATACTGTAATCAGGAATATGGCGAGGGCGATTGACGTTAGCGTAATCAGCGCGCGATTTCCGGCACGCTCGATTTCTTCCAACTCCTGTCTCTTCTGTTCGGCGACCAGTTCGTCGATGCCACGCACCAGGGACTCCGACAAAGCAGAGAGCACCGGATCGCGGCTTTGGGAGCGGAGTTCGACAACGCTCCAGTCATGAAGCCGGACCAACTCGACCAGATCGTTCATCTGAGAAGAAAACATGGTGCGGATCGCTTCAAGGCCAGTGAACTGGCGCTCACGCTCAGGTCCTGGCTGCAAGCCGTTGAGCGCCTGGATCGCGCGCTCCACATCATCATTAAAGACCTTACGAAGTTCGTTGGCTTTGGCAGTGAAGCGGGGCGCATCATGAGTCTCAGCCAGCAACTGGAGTTCTGCCTGAAAGCGCTGGAAATGATTGTGAGCCATCAGCACGGCAAGAGCCGGCTGTTCGATGTCATAGAGGCGCTGAGCACGAGCGCGCATAACGCTGATTTGCCAGACTGCGATCAATGCACCGAACAGGATGAGCGCGCCCATAAGCGCGAAAGCCTGCCGAAGCAACTGTCCGATGCTGTCGCGTTCTTCCGCGGGTTGAGAAGTGCCCCGGTCCGGGCTGGAATTCAATCGCTTATAACTCCGTGGATCGTCATTGGATCGCGCCGCCGCGCGTCGGGTTCGATTTCTTCCCCGTGATCATCTCCAATTTCTGTTGCAAGTCAGACAGAGATTTCTCCGCCTCAACCTCGCCAACCAGAAATGCGTGCACTGCAGAGAAATAGGCTCTTGAAACTTCGTCGTAATGAGAGCCTGCCACGGTCGAGGGCCGGGCTACGGCAATGCTTCCCAGATCTTTCCACAATTGAGCCGTGCCGGGGCGATCCTGCAAGTATTCGGGATTGTCGTAGAACTCGCGCCTGGTAGGCATCATGGCATGCTTCTTCCACAGTGTAAGTTGCTCGTCGTGGCTAGTGAGATAACGAACGAAGGCGACGGCCTCCGACGGATGCTTCGAATATTTCGAGACAGAGAGGGACTGCCCGCCAATGGTGGCTGCACGACCCGCCGATCCCGAGGGGACAAGCGCAACACCAATCGTGGCGTTTGGATTGGGGAGCAGGGACTCACCGCTAAATTGCCGCCACAGCCAGTCTCGCTCAAAGGCGGCATTGCCCGCGTGGAGGACATTTCTTGAGTCTTGTTCCTTGAAGGCGACCACGCTTGGGGGAGAGATGGTGCCGATCCAGTGTCGCGCCCGCTTCATGGCCGCTACGACACGAGGATTGTTCACTGTGATGGATCCATCGGGCTCAATGATTCTTCCGCCGCCATTGGACATTTGCCATTCAAGGGCATTGCAGGTCAGGCCTTCGTAAGAGGCTCCCTGCCACACGTAGCCCCAGAAATCCTTGTTTCCGGCGGCGCGCTCTCCTGCCTGGATGCGGGCAGCCATTTTTTCCAGCTCGTCCCATGTCGCAGGGGGATGCGTGTATCCGTATTTGCGCAGCAGGTCGGCCCGATAATAGAGCACACCCAATTCAGTGTCGAAAGGCATCGCGGCCAAGCGGCCGTTAACGGTGTCGTTTTTCAGCAGTGTTTGCAGTTGATCGGCAGACTCCTTGGCGAGGTAAGGATTGAGATCGATCATCTCGTCGGCGAGCAATGCGGGCCAGACAACGTCGATGTAGTAGACATCCGGAGTCGACGACTTGGCGCCCAAGTAACGATGGTAGAGTTCGAGGCGCTCGGTCATGGATTCAGGGCCGGAAATGAAGTCGACTCGAATTCCAGTCTGGCGGGTGAAATCCTCGAAAACGGTCGGGTCCATGGACAGTTCCCGCTGCGTGGCTGGCCCCCATCCCATGAACGTGATGACCGGAGGCGGGGCAGGAGTGCTGCTGGGCGGCTGTTTACAACCCGACGGCAAGAACAAACACAGCAGCAGCAAACAGGGAACGCGTAATGTTCGGGCGAAGGTGGCGACATGATCCCATGGGCCCCCTTTGTGGCGCTGCTCAGCGATGGACATCGTACGCTCGCCCCAAGTTTTCCTTGAGTGTACTCGGTATTGCGAGCACAGGCCAACGCAAAGTCCAGCGAGTATCCCGGGTGATAGCAGTATCGGACGAGACCGCTTCACCTTGCCAAGTTCCATCGTGGCATAGCAAACTTGAGTATGAGGGTTATCGCACGGTTTCTGGCGGCAGCGACCGATGTCACGCATTTCCCGGCCCCTTCTGTACCGGAAGTCGCATTCCTGGGCCGATCGAATGTCGGCAAATCTAGCGTCATCAATTCGTTGGTAGGCACGAAACTGGCTCGTACCAGCTCGACACCGGGACGCACGCGCAGCATTAACTTTTTTGAGATTCGCTGGCCGGGGAAGCCGCGTCCGGAGCTGATTTTCGCGGACCTTCCAGGATATGGGTACGCGAAGATCTCGCGTGAGGTGTCGCAGGAGTGGCCGAAGTTCATCGAACCTTACCTGAATGAGCGGCCTACACTGGCTTTGTGCGTGGCCCTGATCGATGCCAACGTTCCTCCGCAAGAGAGCGATCGCCAATTGCTGGATTTTCTGAATGCCTCGGGGAAAGAGTTCTTGCTGGTTGCGACTAAAAGCGACCGGCTGTCCAACAATCAACTGAACAATGCGTTGCGGACTTTTGCGCAACAGTATCCTTCGGCTCGGCTGCTTCCCTATTCGTCGAAGAGCGGGAACGGGCGCGAGGCACTCTGGAAAGAGATTCGGCTCGTGGCGGAGGCGGCAGAAAGCAAGTCACCGAGTTCTTCCCGCCCTTAAAATCTTTTAATCTTCTTCGTCTAATCACCGTCAAAATTTCTTCCGATGAGAGTTAGTACAGCTGCAGGTAGTCAGCAAGCTGAAATGTATGGCTTGACTTCATCGGCAGCGGAATAAGCCGCATTGAGTTTGTATGGCAGAGAAGATTAACGAGGGCGTCGCATATTTGATGTCGCTGAAGCAGTCCGCCCGGACGCCGGCTTCAACGGCGCCCGCGCCGGCAAAGGAAATTGTTCCGGCAGTTACCGATGGAGAAAATCTTCCCGCTTCGTCTGCGGGCAATTCTTTCAAAGGGGCGGAAAAGCGGCGCAGTCCCCGTTACAAATGCGAGGGCAGTGCGGAAGTCCGCGAGGACGGTTGCGATGTTCGCACCTGGGCTACCTTCACCGATGTTAGCGTGCATGGATGCTATGTGGAGGCCCAAGCCACCTATCCGGCGGGAACCATTCTTCACCTGAAACTCGAAGTGAAGGGCATGCGGGTAGAGACCAAAGGAACCGTGCGAGTGAGCTACCCGTATCTGGGAATGGGGATCGCTTTCACGGAAATCTCTGATGAGAACGCGACCAACCTGCGTAAACTCGGGGCAGCCTTGTCGCACCCATGCGTTGTCATGGGTCCTGGGATCACGGCGTCCCTTCCGGCAACTGCCTTGCGCGACGCAATCCCATTGATTAGCGATCCTGCAGCCGCGATGCAGGCCATAGTGGAATTCTTCGAAACTCGGCAGATGCTGATGCGCGAGGATTTTATGCGGTTGTTGAAGAAGAATCAGAAATAAGGTTTCAACATTGAATCGTTTCGAAGTTGCATCGAGGCAACCTAGCTAAGCATGCCCACCTTTCCAACGCAGTTTTTCCGAACCTGCCTTTAAAACCCTTGGTCCGCCCTCATTCGCTATGATGTTTCTACAATGGCTCTTTATCTGATCACTGGTATCGCTGGATTTATCGGGTCCTCTATCGCTCGCGCTCTGGTTTCCCGGGGAGAACAGGTTCGCGGCGTCGACAACTTTGCCACCGGGAAACACGAAAACCTCGCGGATATTCTCGATCGCATCGATTTCCATGAGGCCGACATCACGAATCTCGACGACATGCATAACGCGTGCAAGGGGGTCGACTATGTGACGCATCAGGCCGCGATTCCGTCCGTACCCAAATCTGTGCTGGATCCGCTAGGGAGCAACCTCGCCAACATTGATGGCACGGTGAATGTCCTAGTCGCCGCTCGCGATGCCAAGGTCAAACGCGTGGTCTACGCCGCGTCCTCTTCTGCCTACGGAGACACTCCTACGCTGCCGAAACATGAAGATATGCGGCCTGACCCGATTTCTCCTTATGCGGTGCAGAAGCTGGCGAGCGAGCAGTATATGGTTTCGTTTTACCGCTGCTACGGACTCGAGACCGTCTGCCTGCGCTACTTCAACATCTTTGGTCCGCGGCAGGATCCTTCTTCTCCGTACTCAGGCGTGCTCGCGAAATTTACGACGCAGATGTTGAAAGGTGAGCAGCCGACGATTCACGGCGATGGCGAAACGAGCCGCGACTTCACATATATCGACAACGCAGTTGAAGCGAACCTGCTGGCCTGCCAGGCGCCCGCAGAAAAAGTTGCGGGACAAGTCTTCAACACCGCTACCGGCCGGCGGGTGACATTGAACGAAACCTTCCAAGTGCTGAAAGGCCTGACGGGCTATAAGGGAGAGCCAAAGTACGGTCCGGAGAGGGCTGGCGATGTGAAGCACTCGCTGGCAGATATTTCGAAGGCGGAAGCCGGACTGGGCTATAAGACGTTAGTGGATTTCGAAGAAGGATTGCGGCGGACGGTGGAGTGGTATCGGAAAACCGGCGTCGGGCGTCAGGCTTCGGGCGTCAGGAGCTAGGATTTTTCTTGTGCAGAGAGCGCTCGGCTTCGCCTTCGATGGACCGCCGAAGGCGGCTGTCCCACATCTCCTATTCGTGGCGTAGGGATTCGATTGGGTCCAGTCTCGATGCGCGAAATGCGGGAATCATTCCACTGATCAGGCCTACTGCACCCAGAATCACAGTAGATGCGATTAGGGTCGCTGGCTGAATGATCAGGCGAATGTCCCCGGCCTCGCCATTTTTCGCAAAAGCGCTGTAGAGGGTTAAACGTCCTACCGAGAGCGCAACGACATAAGCGAGGAGTACGCCCAGGAGGCCACCAATAAACGTGATCGTGAGGGCCTCGGCGAGAAATTGCATCAGAATGTAGCGACGCTTGGCACCCAACGCTTTTTGCACACCAATCTCGCGGGTACGTTGCGACACTGAGACGAGCATGATGTTCATCAGGCCGACGCCACCGATTCCGAGTGTCAACGTCCCGATGAATCCCATTAGAATCTTCAAGCCCAGGGTAATGATCTCGAATTGATGGAGTTGATTCTGGAGGTTGAAGACTCGCACCGCCTCGCGGTCGGCTTCGTTGAACTTGTGCTGACCCGCAAGAATGGATCGGACAGCGGGTTCGATCTTCTGGTATTCCGGCGTCTGATAATTGAACCAAATCGTATCGAGATAGTGCGTGCTCTTCAGATCGCTCATGGTAGTGAAGGGAACGTAGACGACGCGGTTGATGTCATCATTTCCCTCCTGCATCTTGGCGCTCAACACGCCGACCACCTCGAAACTAAGGCCATCCAGCCGTATATGCTCGCCGAGTGCGTTGCGTCCGGAGAAAAGCTTCTCCTTGGCCTCTGAACCGATTACGGCGACGCGCGCGCGCTGGACATGGTCTTCCATGTTGTAAAAGCGACCCTGCCCGAGTTTCAGCGAGCGCACGTCATACACGTTCGGTTCGTTTCCGCTCACCGGAAACGTAAAAACCCGATTTTCATACTGCACGTTGGTCTGCTTCCCGACTTCGGGAGTAATGTGCGTAATCTGAGGGAGATTTGTCGAGAGGATCTCAATATCTTCCTGGGTGAGACGTACTGGAACTCCGGACTTCTGTCCGCCAGCCTGCATGGAAGTCTGCCCAGGGACAACGATGACGAGCTTAGTGCCGAAATTTGCGAAGATATTGGCGCAGGCTTGACCGAAGCCATCGCCATAGGCGAGAAGCATGACAACGGTCGCGATGCCCCACGCCATGCCCAGCATGGTGAGCGCGGTGCGGCGGCGGTTGTGACGCATCGCGGTATAGGCTTCCTGGAGAAGGTCCCTAAACATCCTGCATTACTCCTGGCGCAGCGCTTCCACGGGCTGCATCATGGCGGCTTTACGCGCCGGATAGAGGCCTGCGATGACTCCGGCGAGTGTGAGACATGTAATCGCGAGGAACGCCGTCATCGGCACAATCTTCGGCGGATCGAATCCCCCCGGGCCCTCAATGCCACTACCCAGTTGCATGAGACCGCCGACAAGAGCCATCCCTAGCAAGCCGCTACCCAGTGTCAGCAGCAATCCCTCCATGAAGAAGTGCAGGAGGATACTGCGATTGGTGGCTCCCAGTGCTTTGCGGAGACCGATCTCCTTCGTACGCTCGCTGACTGAAACGAGCATGATGTTGATGACGCCGATCGCGCCGAGAGCGAGAGTGACGAGGCCGACGGCACCCAGGAACATGTTCATCACGTCGAAGATGGTTCCCACCATTTTGGATTCCTGAATGGAATCCCATTCGTCGAAGGCATTCTCATCCGTGGGATCGAAACCGTGGTTGTGCCCGACGATGTTGTGAACGGCATTCCGCGCTATCACATGTTCGGAGGTGACACGCGGCTGGTATTCGATGAACGAGATGGAATTTTGGTGATTTTCGCCTTTCAGGGGAAAGTTCGCGGCCATCACCTCAAAGGGAATGTAGGCACGATTGTTTAGCCACATGTTGTCGCCGCGGCCGAGGTGAGGCATGCTCCCTACTACCTCGAAGCGAATTCCGTTAATCAGGACAAAGGCGCCAACGGCCGGACGGCCGGGAAACAGGGTCTTCAAGAGCTGGTTCCCCAGTACTACGACGTTCCTACGCTGCTGTCCATCCAACGAATTGAGCCAGCGTCCCTCCTTCAGGGGCAAGTAGCTGATCTCGTTCAACTGCGGTTCTGTTCCCAGCACTTCACCGCTCGAGTTCGAAAACTCACTGACTTCATGCAGGTCACCGCGCGAGATGAGTGGAGAGGCGTTGCGGACGTCAGGGGAATGGCGGATATCGAGGTAGTCCTGGTACGTGAGCAGATAAGAGCGGGCGGAGCTCATGTTTCCCTTCACCGCAGGGGCGCGACCGGGGAACAGGAACATGATGTCTTTGCCGAACTCCGCCAGCTCACGCTTGTTGCCGGAGCGGAACCCTTCTCCTACGCCAACCAGGAGCAAGAGGGAGCCCACGCCCCACGCGATTCCGAACATGGTCAGGAATGAACGCAGTTTATGCGCCCACAGATTGCGGAAGATCTGGCCGAAGATGTCGGTTACCGATCGCATGCAGGGGACCTCAAATAGCTAAAACCGGTTGGACGCGAGCTTGGTTAACAGTAAAGACGCCATCCGTCCGCGACTATTACAAATATTTTTTCGGCTTTCTCCCACTCTGATGCAAAGAATTCGAGCCGTGCGCGGGTCCGAGCTTAATTTTGTGTCCGGCAAAACCCTGCTTTCTCGGACGTTCGCCCACGAAAAAGGTTACGTTTCAGGACGAACAAAAGTTTCCTAAACCTAAGAATCACAGTTTGTTAACGAAGATGGGCTCACGGCTCGTAGGATCTGGGAGTGAAAGGCTAGTATGCGCGATGCACGTGCCGATTGGGGCATTTGTGCCTGTGGACAGAAGAGACGTAGCAAGCTACGTCTCTACGGCAATGGGGAGAGCGCATTACGTTGGTGATCTAGGGCCCTATTCCCTGGATCGTTACAGTGGCAAACATGACTCTTTCCTCGATGGTGGTTTCGCGCGATTGGCAGGAGGTCAGCGTTCTGGAGTGCATCCTGGGCGGCCTCCACATGGACGTTGCGGTGGAATGTGAACCGGAGCGCGCCGTGCAGCGGCTTTCCCATTCCAAGATCGACGCCCTCATCGTTGACTGCGATCTGAACGGCAGCGCGAAGCTATTCAGCGCCATGCAATCACCTAAGACGCGATTCAATACAGTCCCGCTGGTTATTATGGGCGGTCCGAAGTGCATGCCCAGTCTCGACGACACCGGCGCCCTGTTCGCGTTCGAAAAGCCAATCTCCGTGGAGCAGGCGGTGCGGACACTATCCGCGGCGCGATGCATGATTCTCGATGGACGGCTTCGCTACCATCGCATTGGACTGGAAGTGCCGGTTCACATGAAGCAAGACTCCTTCACGACGGACGCTCAGCTGATCAACGTGAGCCAAGGCGGCATGCGCCTGTGGACCGATCGCGAGTTCGAGGCAGATGGACTACAGATCTCGTGCGAGCTTCCCGGATCTCAGTCGGTGCTGAAAGCGCAGGCAGAGGTCGTTTGGCGCGATGAAAACGGGAACGTGGGCGTGCGCTTCGTAAAGATACCGCCGCAACATCAGAGAGCGCTGCAGCTCTGGTTAGCACAACAATTTCTCGCCAACTAGCAGAGCTGGATATTCACGGCTGCCGCCTATCGAAAACGAGTGTCATCGGCGTCTTCGGCGTTGGCCTCAGCCAGGCGAGCTAGCCTGGCTCCAAGGCTTCCTCCAGCAAACACGCGAAAGAATCCCCAATACATCCCCGTCATAATCAGGCAGCCACCGCTTGCGACGGCCAGCGGCCAAGGTGGAGCCTCGCGGGTGACCGAGAGGAAAACCAGGGCGAATAAAAGCGAAGCCGCGATAACCACCAACGTATCGATCGTCCAGGCGAGCGTGCGGCCCGAGAGCGGCTGCGAGAGCCAATCCAACTCACCAAAACTCCTCGGCGGTATCCAGTCTTGCGTGTTCTCCTGGGCGCAGATATGGGGCGCGGGATCGGGCGGCCTGGGCAATTCGATCACTTGGACCGGTGTCGATGACACCAGTAGACCATCCTCTTCCTCGGCAGCCGCAATTGAACCGTTGCCGTTGCCATTGCCTGCAACGTGCTGCGGTTTATGGCCGTTGGGGGGAGCGAAGATCGATCCCGGCGAGTCCGCATGAAACGAGATCCCCTCCAGCAAGTCGCCAAAAATCCATTGATTGATGTGCCGCTTCAGGGTGGCGGGCATGTCGAGGAAGCGGATTCCACATTGGCCCGAAAATGTCGCCCAGATGACTTCAGCACGGGTTTCAATCTGGAGCCTCGGATAACGCAGTTCAAAGCGCACGCGGAGTTGCTGGCGTGGCCGGACAGCGGCAACGACCTGAACGCCAATGCCCCGGTCGGAAAGATTGCGGACAATGCCGCCATTCGCCTGATCCAGCGTTACGTAAGTGAGCGTGCGTAGTTCGTGCCGATGACGCGCTCTCACCTGCCGCGCTGGAGATAGTCCTGCGTCCATGTGCACCGCCGGAAATTTTGCCGGGCCAGAGGCTTTTTTGGAATGGTAGAACGCGGTTGGCGGACAGGTGAGTAACTCGGCAGGTTCGGGGACAGGCGGCGTCCGGCTTTCGGCATTCGGGCTTCGTCGGCAATTTGCCTCGGCAGAGTTCATGGACACGGATCACTGACGACTGGGCGTTGTCTTAACGCCCAGGAATACCTGCTTGGCGGGGCGTTCCGAGGCTTGCCAGATCTTTACGGCTTCGAAGAGAATTACAGTCCCGTAGGTCACTGCTAGCCACACCAGGACTGCCTCGAGAGGTAGTTGCGACCATGCGCCGATAAACACTCCCATCATGGCGTTATGCTGGTAATTCCACCATCCATAGGGGAGAGCGAGTGTTGCTTCCCAAAGCATGCTGACCAACAGGATGAAATACATGGTCAGGCTCAGTGCTCGCCAGTTGATGAAACGCCGGGTCACAGGATAGAAGCTCATCGAAGGGATCAGCCCGCCGGCAACCAGCACGATGAAGTAGCCGGGGAGTCCTTCACGCACATCGGAAAACCAGCGCTTGTATGCGATGGCCGCCCCGATCAGAACGAATCCGATGATCAGCGACGTGGGATGAAACTGAAGCAGTTTGGGCAAGGCACGCGCTTCGCCAGGGTAATCCTCAACGGAGTAAGCTGCGAGCCAGTATTCGCTGAGCCATACATACAACAGCAAGATCGTGATGAAACCGGTGAGATAGAAGATGTATTCCTCCATAGGTACCCAATGACCAAAGGCGGGCGCGAGAATTCCGATGGTTGAGCGTGGATTGGGAAAACAGAAGAACCATTGCGCGAAGATCACGTCAAGCAGGCATCCAACAGGGACTAATACCCCGACCGTCCGCCAGAACGCCTTATGAGGAATATTCAAGCCCTCGCGGGGCACAAACCAGACAGCAATCGCGACAATCGGAAAGATGAACAGTAGAAGGCTCCAGGTGTAGCCGTGAGGAGAAGCGCCCGGAACCACCTGGAGAATGGCCGGCGTCTTCACCGAATGCAGCGCAATTGCGGCAGGGATCACCATCATGGATAGCATTCCAAGCACAATGTCGGCAGCAATCTTCGTGGAAGGTGACCCGTGAGTTCGGGGCTGAGAGACTACCGGTTTAACAGTGTGCACGTTTGCCCTCGATGTCTGTTTGCGGCGGGATTCTACTCCGATTCGCAGGCGCCCTGGGCACTTTCGCCGTTTGTTCGGATTTTGGAAGGCAAGTCTCGGCAGCTTACACGGAAGTACATGCCCAAAGGGTCAACCGTCGGTAATTGCAAGTCATCGCGATCCCCGATATTTTAACCATGTGTTGTGTCTGCACGGCCACGATGACATCTGAAACCGACATTGAGATGGCGGATCCGCGCACGGACGGTAGCGTGCCCGCTTGGCCGCAGACAACGTCTGTAAGTTCTCCGGACAAGTCTGACGTTACAAAGCCCTCGCAACGAGACGCATTGCAGGCTTTGCTTGCGTTCTCGGCCCTGCACGATCAGGTGCGGCGTCGCAGAGCTCTTGCTACATGCCATAAAGAATTTGATTCCCCAACGGCTGTAGCTGAGTTCGAACCTACGGAACTTTTTGTTCTAGATGAGGTCTTGCAGCTTGTTGCCGAGAGGGCTGTGACCGTCACCGGCGCAGACGGACTTGCGATTGCGTTGGCGGAAGGCAACGAGATCGTGTTGCGAGCTGCAGCGGGCACCGTGCGCCCCGATCCAGGGACTCGTATCGATCGCGATTCTGCATTTTCAGGCGCGTGCTTCCGGACGGCTCAGGTCATCAACTGCGATGACACAGAAACCGATTCCCGCGTGAACCTGGAAGCATGCCGGAAGATGAACGCTCGCTCGATGGTGGCTGTACCGCTCTGCGGACGCCGCCGCGTGATTGGAGTTCTTGAAGCGTTCTCGACATGGCCCTTTGCGTTCAACGAAATCGATATCCGGAACCTCACGCTTCTGGCCGAATTGATTCTCGGCGCACTCAAGCCTGAGGACGAAGACCGCTTTGCGCAGTCGGCGCAAGCGGCCGCTACAAAGCTGGAGCCGCCGAAGACTGAGCCTCCCAAGGTGGAAGCCAAGACTATTGTTCCGCCGGTGGCTGCCAGCCCGTTGCCACCAAGACCAGTCCCGGCTTCGCCCAGTGTGGTTCCTACACCAGTCCCCAAGGTTCCTGTTCCACCGGCGGTGGCGACGACTCCTGTTCCTACGACACCAACTATTGCGGCTGTTCCGACGAAAACAGTAGCACCTGCGCCAGTCGTAAAGCCGGCACAACCCCAGGTTGCAGCCGCAGCGCCGGTCTCGATCCCGATTGCGCCGCCAAAGCCCCAGCAAGCGCCCGCGACAGCGATTCCTGCTTTTCTAGAAGCAAAGCCCAGCGCTCCACCCGAGCCCGCGCTCACGTTCGGACAAGTCGAACCTGAGAAATCGCAGCGGCCGTGGATTGTGTTCATGCTGCTCGGTGTGGTGATTGCCGCAGCTTTCGGCGTAGGAGTGTGGTGGAAGCTGAAGACTGCGCAGATCGGCGGGCAGATGGTGCAAAACGAGCCTGAGGCCCAGGCGCCCCAGGCGAAATCGGAGCAGAAGCCGGCTGAATCGGCGACCGATTCTTCTACGGACGATATTCCAGATTCCAATCAGCCCGACAACAATCCAGCGAGCCCGCAGGAATTGTCGAAGTTCCCGCGAGTGACTGGGGTGCGGCATTGGTCGTCTGCCGAATCCAGCACCGTGGTGCTCGATCTTGAAGATCAGGTGCAATACGAGCCGGGGCATCTTAGCAACCCGGAACGCTTTTACTTCGATCTGCGTGATACCCAGCTCTCGGCCGAATTGCAGGGCAAGTCGTTCGAAGGGGACTCGCTGCTGAATCATATCCGGGTGGCGCAACCGGTTTCGGGCATGACTCGCCTGGTTCTTGAAGCCAAGAACGGCGGGACGCTTTCCGCACCTCAAGTCAGTCTCGAGCGCGAACCCTATCGCCTGGTCATCCAGGTCAGCAAAGCGGGCGCGACGCCAAAGAGCGCGGTCAACCTCTTCCCCACCGCTCCTGAGGCAGAGAAGAACAAAATGGCGATCGTCGTGCCGCCTCCGAGTAAAGAGGATCTGCAGTGGCGGACAAAAGTCCCGAAGATGAAGATTGTGGTGGATGCCGGCCATGGCGGGTGGGACCTTGGAACGGTTGGGCGCCGTGGATTGCTCGAAAAAGACCTCGTGCTGGAAATCTCGCAACGGCTGGGCAAGCTTCTGGAATCACGACTGGGCGCCGAAGTGATCTATACCAGGCAGGATGACAATTACATTCCGCTCGATCAACGCGCTGTTGTCGCGAACACAGCGCAAGCGGATCTTTTTGTTTCTGTGCATGCCAACTACAGCGATACGCCTTCCGCGCGGGGTGTGGAGACCTATTACACGAATCTGTTCTCCGCGCCGGGTACGAAAGATCTAAGCAATCCCGCCGGCCCGAAGGAAGCAGCCATGCGCTCGTCTCCTCCGAAGAACATTCCAATTCCAGTCCTCTCGTCATCTGAACTTCGCGATCGCATCGAGCAGTCGCGGCGGCTAGCGAGCAGCGTGCAACGTTCCTTATATGGAACATTGTCGGTGCAGAATCCCGGCTTGCGGGACCGCGGGACCAAGGAAGCGGGATTTGTGGTTCTCACCGAAAGCGCGATGCCGGGAATTCTGGCAGAAGTATCGTTTGTTTCGAGTCCTACCGACGAGCAAAAACTGCGCAGCGACGGTTATCGCGAGCAGATCGCCGAGGCGCTTTATAGAGGGATCGCGCGCTACGCGTCGAATTCCAAGGGCGTGAAAATGGCAAGCGCGGCAAAGTAAGGTTCGGCTTTCGGCTTTCGGCTTTCGGCTTTCGGCTTTCGGCTTTCGGCTCTACTTTCAGTTTCTGGTTGGACTCCAGTTTTCGACAAGCGAGTTTCCGGCTTGCAACTGGTCGGGAGAGATCTGAGCTGTCAGTTTATTCAGCGCCTTTCCGCTGTGCTTCTCGCCTCCGCGCTGCGCGAGCGTATACCACAGATAAGCTTTCGCGTAATCCGGAGAAGCCGCACGTATCAGGCGCTCCGCCAACTCGAACTGTGCTTGCGCGAATCCGCGATTCGAAGCTCTCTCCAGCAGAACCATCCCGTAATGCTCGTCATGAGGCAGTAATTTTCCTTCGAGGTACACCTTGGCAAGTTCGAACTCGGCTTTTGGCTCGCCAGCTGATGCTCTCTTTTTCAACTGTGCCATTTTTGCCGTATTGTTCGGATAAAGGTGGAATTCGACCTCGACCGCAATCTGAACCGCAACAGGTTTTCCGTTCTTAAGAGCCGGCTGAAATCGCCAATTCCGCACGGCTTCAATGGTTTTCTCGTCGAGGCCCATGCCGAGAGGATTGACCACCCTGATGTGACTCGGCTTCCCATCCGCCTCGACGATCAAAGCTAAGGTGCAAATGCCCTCATATCCCGCAACGCGCGCCTTCTCTGAGTACTCGGGCTCAGGTTGAATGATAACCCTTGGCGGACTGACGCCGTTGCCAACCCTCAGGCCAGTGGGTGGATTGCTCTGCGTTTGAGCTGAAATGCTTGTCGTCGCCAATGTCGTTATGGCTGCGATTAAGATCGCTCTAACGCGTCTCATGGCACCGGAGTGTAGCACGTTGGCAGGTTCTTCTTTCTGGGCCATAATGGAGCGGCTTTTGCTTCTACGCGAGTCTAATGATGAGGTCACGTTGACAGGCTCAGAGCATTTTGACGTCGTCATCATCGGTGCCGGGCTTTCCGGGATCGGCGCCGGATATCGCCTGCAGACGCGCTGTCCAGGAAAGAGCTATGTGATTCTTGAGGCGCGCGCGGACATTGGCGGAACGTGGGATCTTTTCCGCTATCCCGGGATTCGTTCCGACTCTGACATGGCTACGTTCTCGTTTCCCTTCCGTCCGTGGAAAGAATCCCGTGTGCTGGCGGACGGACCAAGCATTCTGAAATATCTGCGCGAGACGGCACAGGAATTTGGGATCGACCGGCATTTCCGGTTCCGACAGCGCGTGCTTTCGGCGTCGTGGTCTTCCGACAACGCTCAGTGGACGCTCGAGGTACAGGGCGAGAATGGGCAGATCCTGCGATACTCGTGCGACTTTCTGTATGGCTGTACCGGCTACTACCGTTATGACGCCGGTTATGAGCCAACTTTTCCCAGCCAGGAGCACTTCAGCGGACAAATTATCCATCCGCAACACTGGCCCGAGAATCTCGACTACGCCGGCAAGAAGGTTGTTGTTGTCGGCAGCGGCGCAACGGCAGTCACTCTGATCCCTGCGATGGCGGACACGGCGGCGCACATCACGATGCTGCAACGGTCGCCGGGATACATGCTGAGTTTACCTAGCCACGATCCGCTCGCGAATATGCTGAAGCGCGTGCTGCCGCAGAGCATTGCATTTCGCCTGGTGCGCTGGAAAAACATTCTTGTCAGCATCGGTATCTACCAGATCAGCCGGCGTGCCCCGAATTTCGCACGAGGTGTGCTCCGCACGATTGCGGTTAAGGACCTTCCACAGGGCTATGAAGTCGACAAGCACTTCAAACCGAGCTATCAACCCTGGGACCAGCGGCTTTGCGTGATGCCCGATTCCGACTTCTACAAGACCATCAACGCAGGACGCGCGTCGGTAGTTACGGGAGAAATCGAAACGTTCACCGAGCGAAGTATCCGGTTGAAGTCTGGCGAGGAACTGGAAGCGGACATCATTGTCACGGCGACTGGATTGCGTATGCTCGCTTTGGGGGCGGTTCAGTTGGTGATTGACGGCACCCCGATCAACCCTGGACGCGAGTTCATCTACAAGGGAACGATGCTGAGCAATATCCCCAATTTCGCGTTCTGTATCGGATACACGAATGCAGCGTGGACGCTGCGGGCTGACCTGGCTTCAACCTATGTCTGCCGGGTACTGAACCATATGGATCGGCACGGATACCGGACATGCCGGCCAACTTGTGAATCAGCATCGCTTGAAGCGCGGCCTCTGCTGGGTTTGACGTCCGGGTACGTTATGCGTTCGGCGGCTGACTTGCCAAAGTCAGCTACCAGGGCACCCTGGCTGATTCGGCAGAACTATATCCGGGACATGCTCACAATGAAGGTCGGTCGATTGGAAGATGGAGTTCTGACGTTTTCTAAGACCGCTGCCCTCACTCGTGCGGACATCGCAGAAGAAGTACGGGCAGCGGGAGATTAGGGCCTCGAACTTTCAGACTCGTCTCGCGGGTCCCCCGTTTGAGTTGATGGCTTAGGCTTTACTTCTTGTCAGCCGTTGTGCCCTCTTTCAAGTAGCCCGCGCTTAACGTGGCTTTGCTTTTGGCAATCGGAAGCAACGTCGGGTAGAACTGGACGAACGTGGTATCGACCGCGCCATGATCCTGATGGCAGCTGTAACACGCAGCACCGGTGGGCGTCATCTTCGCGGTCTTGGTGTTGTCGAAACCGAAAAAGGCCCATTTGCCCTGGAACCGCGCTTCATCCTTCACGTGCACTTCTAAGCCCATCACTTCGCCGCCCTGGAAATTCCCTTTCTGATTGATCGATCCCTTGCCTTCCGCCTGGCGGACCTCAAGTACCAACATGGTTTTGTCGGGCCACGTGCCGGTCTCGGTGAAGGACTTATACGATTCCGGATTCACGAAGACGTTGTCGAACATGTGATGGTCCATGCCATTGGCACCAGCACTGTAGCTCATGTCAAATCCCGTGGTGAGATAGATCCACTGGCGGTAATTTTCCGGCATCTTGAGTTGGTCGTCGCTCGTATATTCCGGACCACTGGGAGAGAGCGGCGCCGGAGCCGACTTCAGCAGTACGGCTGACGTCAGAAGAACCACGAAGGCGAGAGCGCAGGTTGCGGCTTTGTTCGTCATGGCAGGCATTGTGGGCTAATTTGAGGGCAAAGGCCAGACCGTCCGCTGCACCGGCCTCGCCTTTCACTGCATTCTTAACCCTTTAGGCCGAGCGCTGGAGTACGATTTTGAAATATGGAAGCTCGCTCGAACATCTTCGAGTCACCGCGATGGTATTGGATCTTCGCCGTCTGGCTCGGCATCGGTCTGTTCGACGCCACGCAAACCGTCTTTGTGATGCGCGCCGAAGGCATGCATCATTACTGGACCCGCCTGTACTTTACGGAGCTGCTGGCGTGGCTTCCGTTTATGATCGCGACCCCGTTGATCCTGCGGCTCGGACGCAAGTTCCCTCTGAGTGATTGGAATCGCGCAACAAACTGTACAGTGCACGTGGGCGCGGCCGTGATCATCTGCCTGATCTATTCCTTGTGGGTCTCCATGTTCGAGGAATGGCTCAACCCTTGGGCATTCGTACCCGGCCCGGATCCGTTCGCCACACTGTTCTGGAGAAAATTCTTCAGCTCTCTCCTTTCGACAGCTATTCTGTACGGACTTGTGCTGCTCGTGGGACACATCCTGGCGGCCCAGAAGCAGTTTGCCCTGCAACAGGCGGAAACGGCGCGCCTAAGCGAACAACTCACAAAAGCACAACTGAATGCCTTGCGCCGTCAGATCGAACCGCATTTCCTATTCAATACGCTGAATGCAATCGCGGGGCTCGTGCGGGAACAGCGCAACGAAGCGGCGGTTACGATGATTGCCCGGTTAAGTGAGTTCCTTCGGCGAACCGTAAGCGATTCGGACCGTCAGCAAGTGGCGCTGTCTGAAGAACTCGAATTCACACAAAAATACCTTGAGATCCAGAAAGTGCGCTTCGTCGATCGGCTGGCTTTCGGGGTGGATGTCCCTGCTGATCTCTTGTCGGCACGAGTTCCGAGCCTGATACTGCAGCCTATGGTAGAAAACGCGATCAAACACGGTATCGCAAAGCGCGCACAAGGCGGCGCGATATCGATTGCAGCTGCGCGCACGAACGGCACCCTCACCCTTCGGATATTCAACGAAGGACCAAGCTTGCCTGCCGGGTGGGAAAACACAACCTCTGGAATCGGAGTTCAAAACGTCCGCACACGGCTCCAGAATCTTTACGGAAGTGGGTTCGAGCTGCACCTGCGCAACGTCCGGGATGGCGTGGAAGCTTCGTTGTCTTTGCCCTACGTAGATGTTAGGCCTGACACTTCCACAAAGCGATCGGTCCCGGCGATGGAGTCATAGTGTTACCAGCATCTTCTGGGAAGATCCGCACCCTGATTGTGGACGATGAGCCGCTTGCGAGAAGCAACATCGCTTCACTCTTGCGCGACGATCCGCAAATCCAGATCTTGGGTGAGTGTGGATCAGGAACAGAAGCGCTTGGCGAAATCCGGATCACGAACCCTGACCTGCTTTTTCTCGACGTCCAGATGCCAGAGTGCGATGGTTTCGACGTGCTGGAAATGGTTGGCAATGACGTGCCCCCCGCAGTGATCCTGGTGACCGCGTATGACCAGTACGCACTGCGCGCCTTTGAGGCTGGAGCATTGGATTACATACTCAAGCCGTTCGACAACGAGCGTTTTGAGCTAGCCCTCACTCGCGCCAAACAGCGCGTGCGCGAAACAAACCGGGGTGAGAATGTACGCCGCAATCTCGAGCGGATCGTTATCAAGAACGCCGGAGAAATCTCATTTATCAGGACGCGCGATATCGACTGGATCGAAGCCGCCGACTATTACGCCTGCCTGCATGTGGGACCACGAAGCCATTTGTTGCGTCGCAGCTTGTCGGATCTCGATGGCGAATTGGATCCGGGCTTGTTTTGCCGAGTGCATCGTTCCAGCATTGTAAATCTCGAAAAAGTGCGGAGTTTCAAGCTTCATGAAGACGGGGAGTATGAGGTTCTTCTCGAAACCGGAGCACGCGTCAAGATGAGCCGACGCTACCGCAAGGAAGTCGAGGCCCGAATGGGAGTGCACGGGACGGGACCGTGAGCGGTCATAATGCGCAAACGCAACGGATTCGTAAGCACTATTTTGTCTCGGCCCCGCGAACTCCTCTCTTAGTTGTGATCCACACAGCATAATCAACCTCGGCTCGCACACTATCGCTCGACTCGCTGATCCAAATCCAAGCGCGACCAGAGTCACCGTAGCCGACGAAGTGGAAATACTGCCGATCCACGGACGACAAATAATCGGAGGATCTAGCGTCGATGGCAACGACAATGTCGACTTCATCTGGAAGTATTTCGCTTTCGAGGAGATGGCTGTAGAACACTTCGCTTGCCCCGGGCTCAAGTTCCAAATTCATCCAGGCCTTAGGTGACTCGAGCAGGTGTAAGACTCGAGTGCGATGGACCCTAAATTGTCGAACATATAGAAACACTCGCTGGATGTGCAAAGGAAAACTACTGCTGTTCTCTATTCAAATGGAAGCTGAAACGGGTGACCTGATTGCGCACCTTGATCGGGAACAACAGCGATCTGTGCACCAGCCGTAAAAGCACCGGCAGTGGTGAACACCAGGAATAGCAAAATTGATAACGGCATAACTTGGTGTGAGATCTGTCTGTGTGCGCCTATAGATTTTCGTTCGTATCGCATTTTTCATCGCCTCCGACAACTGATTGAGATGGGAACTATGCATCTTGCCAGATGTTCGGCCGAGTTGGGTAAGCACTTGTGGACGTAAGGATTTCAGCCGACGTGAAGGCAATTCTTGTCAGATTTCAAACGGAGCAGTCCCAGTAGCGTGCAAGGACCATCTAGAAACAACATGGCATCGGGACTGACGTAAACAAGTTCCCTGCGGAGAGAACCTCTATTTATTTCAGATTTTTTCAGTGCTCGGTAGGCACGCCGTATTTCTCCAGCCACTTCAGTTCTTCCCGCACTTTAATTTTTCCGTGCCACGGGTTTTTGCCCAGGCCGTGGCCTTCCCCGGGGAAGATCAAGAGTTTGTTGGGAATACCAAGCGAGTAGAGAGCGTGTTCGAGAAGATAATCTTCGAGCACCGCTACGCGGATATCGTTGGCGCCGCCCACCATGTGCGTGGGGGTCTTCACTTTGTCGATCTGGAAGATGGCGGCTTCGTCGTGATAGCGCTGCTGCGCCTCCCACGGACGCCCGCCGAGGAAGTAGGCGTCGTCGTAGGTGGTGTCGTCGTTGCCCCAGTTGCCGACGTGCTCTACTGCCCCGGCTCCGGTCACCGCGGCCTTGAATCGCGTGGTTTGCGTGATCAGCCAGTTGGTCATGTATCCGCCGTAGCTGTAGCCGCCGACGGTGAGACGATCGGGATCGGCGATGCCGTCTTTCACCAGCGCGTCAACGCCTTCGAGAATGTCTTTCCCCGGCCGCGACACGATCACTGGAACAATCTGCATCAGGAACTTGTCGCCATACCCGGTCGAGCCGCGATAGTTGGGTTCGAAGACGAGCCATCCGTTGGTTGCGGCAAGCGCAGCCCACTGGTACCAGTCCGCTTCGAAATGGTTGCCGTCGGCGTCGGCGGGGCCTCCGTGGATCAGGGTGAACATCGGCAAATGCTTCTGCTCGAATTTGCCAGGTGGATAGATCAACATGCCCTCTACCGTGGTGCCGTCGTCGGCCTTCCACTGATACGGCTTCCCCTGAGGAAGATCCGCCTCGGCCAGCTTCTTGTTGAACGACGTGATTGGGCGCGCCTGGTCGAGTTTGTCGGCGGAGTCGGCAAGATAAATCTCTTCCGGCTTTCCAAGACTGGAATACACGAACGCAACTTTCGAAGAGAGCGGCGTGGTTGAAAATTGTGCGTACGTGCCAGGTGTATTCGTGAGGCGGTGTAGTTTGTCGGAAGGCTTGGCGGCGTCGTACATCTGGACTTCGGTGCCGAGGCGCGCGCAGGCCAGGACCTTCTCCGCCGTGACGGAGTAGTGCTCGACCGGGCCGACGAAAGATTTGTCCCACTGTTCGACCTTACCGTCGTTGATATCCACCCAGTAGAGATGCGGTTGCAGATCGCGGTAGGCACCGGCGACATCGCCGACACCGATGAAGAAGAAGATGTGTCGCGAGTCATTCGCCCAGCGCGGACGGCCTTCCTCGCCTTCGTTGTGCGTGATGCGGCGTGGCTGGCCACCCTTGGTGTCGAGCACGTAGATCTCGACGTCTTCGTATTTCTCCTGGCGCTGATTGATGGCGTTGGTCACGAACGCAAGGCTGGCACCGTCGGGAGATGTTTCGAGGTCGTCGACACGGAGAGGAATCGTCGCGAGGACGCGCGATCCGGGAGTCAGGTCAGGCTGCTTCTCGGGCTCGCCTTCTTTTTTCTCAATCCGGGCCGGTTCAGCAGCGTGACGACCAATAGCTGTAGCAACGTCGAGCGCGAAGATGGTGTCGCCGCGTTCCGCGGTACGGTACTGGACTACGTCCTTCCACTGCTTCTTGTATTCGTCTTTCTGATCTTTACTCCATGGCTGTCGCGTTGCGTAGTAAATCGTCTGCGAGTCCTTGGACCAGGAAAACGTGTGGACATCCTCCTCACCCTTCGTGATGGGGAATGCCTCTCCTCCACTCGGAGAGATCAAGAAAATCTGGCTTACATCGTCTCTGGAATCGGAGTCTGCATCGGAATCGTCGCTCTTCGCAGTTCCGCTCTTGCGCTCCGACAGGAAGGCGATCCACTTGCCATCGGGCGACCACTTCGGGTCGGAATCGTGGCCAGATTGCGTGAGTTGGATCAGCACGTTGTCTTCGCGGTAGAGCCACAGGTCGGTCCGAAAGATTTGCTGGTCCCAATCCGCGCGATCCGTAGCGAAGACAACTGAGCCGCCGTCGGGTGACAGCTCGATGCCGCGGAAACTGACGGAGTTGAAGAAATCGTCGAGCGTGAGTTTAGGTTTGCTTTGACCGATCGCGAAGGCGGAACTCAGCAGGATGGTTGCGACACATGCAGCTTTTCGGATTCCCATGTCCCCTCGAGGAAGAAGGGTTATACAACGCGGGAATTGGGCAATGCAAGTTGACCCGCGGTTCACTTTGACAGGGGAAACAGATTTTTACCGCAGAGATCGCTGAGAACCGCCTTCAGGCTTGGGCGATCTTTGCGCGCCCAATTGTTTGTAAGGTCCAGAGTAGTGCAGCGAAAACGACTACCGTAAGCTGTAAATGTGTCCAGTGGGCGAGAGGACCGAATAGGGGCAGGAGGAACGCGAGGTACAACAAAACAACAAGGCCTGGTTTGTGAGTGTCGTCGGCATTGTGGATTGACCAATCGGCAAGTAGCAACAGCGCGGGAGCGAGAGCTAGCAAATCGTAGATGTAGATGTGCGGATTCACGAGAACAGCGGCGAGGATTAACGCGGAGTAGCGCACCTCAAGTGACAGAGGCGCTTTCCAGATCACTGTGGCGATCACGAGCACCGCGATCGAGGTGAGAATGTACAAAATCCACGCTGCCGAAGGCCATGGAATCAAGAGTTCCCAGAAGCTCCGCAATGAGTGCATCTGAACAAGCGAGAAACCAGGTTCCGCAATTCTGATCCATCGTGGCAGGTTGCGGAGCATGTCGATGTAGGTCTGCATTACGGCTGATTCGAAATACAGGCATGTTGAGCCCACTTGGATCGCCGAGGACATAAGCAATCCAGCCAGCATCCTCCATGACCCCGCTAATATCAGTATCAATGGAATAGCCAGCAAGAATTGCGGCTTGAAAACGAGCAAACCGAGGGCAATTCCTGCGAGCAATTGGCGATTGGCCCGCAGGGCGAAGAACCCGATAGTAAAGCAAAGAAGAAGCAGTGCGGACAACTGTCCACGGATCATGCAGTGCCAGAACGGAGGGAAGGCAAGAGCGGCTAGCGCCACAGTCGCGCGATGCGGCCGGATAGCGCTATAACGCCTCGAGATCGCGTAGACACAGCCGAAATAGATCAGGAAGCTGAATACGAGCCAGAGCACAGCTGCCCACAAGAACGGCATACGTGCAAAGGGGGCGAACATCAATCCAACCTGCGGGCCGTAAAGATTCGGAATACGAACGTTGCCGGGGGGATGGGGATCGGGCAAGGGCTTGGCGGGCGCTGCAATCGTCAGCATCTCCGAATAGCGCAGCGATTCATCGTAGAGAGCTGAGGAATGACCTCGTGAAATCAGTTCTCCTGAAATGTAAAACGATAGAAAATCCTGGAATTTGATATTGCCGGCGCGGTCCAGAGGCCTGTGCGTCGAATAGTCAACCGCAAAGGCAACCCAGAGACAAAAAGAGAGGATGAGCGCATGCGCGTGAATACGCCGAAGCGTTAACAGCCTATAAGAGATGCGAACCCAAGCGAAAGGCTTCAACTCGTGCCGCATCACGGGTTCGGCTCGGCGCTCTTTAGCGCGTCGTCGATCGACTGGCCTGAGTGCGGTGTGCCCTCGATCATCCGCCATCCATCGTCATAGTTGCGAAATCCGACTGTGGACTTGTATTGCAGATCGCCGGAATAGAGCGCTGCGCCGACTTCGTTGAGGGGAGCCCATTTCCAGATAAATTCAACGTCGGCAGAGTTGCCTTGCTTTGCGATGCCCGCGACGGCGACCAAGGCGCGTTTTGCAACCGGGACCGAGAGCAAGGATCCGGTTGCTTGCTGTGGCAGCATTGCCGACCGCACAGCATCTACGCCGGATGGCGTGAGAAGAATATCCCAGCAAGGAGGCGGAGTCATTTCCCGCGGACAAGGAGCAGTGGTGGCTGAGATCCAGCCGTGATGTTGCAGCACAAGATACTCGGGGGAAGGATAATCCTTGTTGGACAGCACTCCGGTTTGCAGAGTGAAGCGTTGCTGTGACTTGAATTGGGGGGACAGAAGAATCGAATCCGTTGCAAGACGCCGAGAGAGAAAGTCGCGCGGCGAACAGGCGGTCAGTAGGAGCGCCACCGCGGAAAGGAGAATTCGCTTGTCTCGCATGATTCTGGTAGTTAGCTCTTAAATACCGCGGTTCCCACTTCTCGCAACTGCGGCGAGAGTTCGGCATCCCTGCCCGTGGTTCGTAGATCCGCGCTCGGCTTCGCCTTCGCTCGACAGCCGAAGGCGGCTGTCGCCACGTGTTTCGTTAACGACTTGTGATTGTAAACAAACGAGAACGTTTTTGCGGCACGAAAGGGCGGGAAGTGATCTGGCCATCGAACCTAAGGGCCCATCGTCCGGGAATCGGGTGGGCGCAATTGGGACAATTCCCTTCCGGGGTAAGGCGATAGTCCGCGATGAGATAGCCGTAGCGACGGATGAGTGTCTCGGAACACTGGGGGCATCGCGTGTCTTCCCATTCTTCGACCATGCCCGGCAAATTCCCCGCATACATGTAGCGCAAACCGGCATCACGCCCGATTTCCACTGCCCGCAGCAAGTCTTCGACAGTCGTGTCACGCTGATCCTGCATCTTGTAGTCGGCGTGAAAGGCCGTCACGTGCCAGGGGATATCGGGAGACACGCTGGAGACGAACTCCGTGAGGCGACGGAGTTCATCGTTGGAGTCATTGAATCCGGGAATCAGCAGCGTCACAATCTCGAGCCAAAATCCCATGGAGTGAACGCGACGGATGGTCTCGAGGATGGGACCGATCCGCCCACCAAGTTCGTGATAGTGACGGTCGTCGAAACTCTTCAGATCGACTTTGTAGAGATCGATCCAGGGGCGCAGATATTCGAGGACCTGGGGCGTGCCGTTGCCGTTGGAAACAAATCCAGTGAGCAGGCCAGCGGCTTTCGCTTCTTTGAAAATGGCTACGGCCCATTCGCTGGTAATCAACGGCTCGTTGTAGGTGCTAACAAGAACTTTCGCGCCTTGCTCAATCGCGTCGCGGACGAGAGCCTTCGGCGAAACTTCGATTGGAGGCGAGACGGCGCGTGGATCGCGAAGTGCTTGCGACGTCACCCAGTTCTGGCAGTATCCGCAGTGCAAGTCACAACCAAGCATCCCAAAACTGTAGGCCAGTGCCCCAGGATGTGCGTGGAAGAACGGCTTCTTCTCAATAGGATCGCACTGCATGCCTGCCGTGTATCCCCACGGGACGTAGAGTTTGCCGCCCCGATTAAAGCGAACCCTGCATACCCCGGCCTGGCCATCGGGGATCGGGCAACAGTGTCCGCACGAAAAGCAACGAACACGATCGTTACCGAGATTCTCGACCAGAGATGAATCAGCTTCGCGGACTCTCAGGTCGAGGACGTCGCGCAGGGTGGGCAATGGGAAACCTCTGTGAATCTATTTTATCGCTTAAGACAGCGCGGCGGGTTCGGTCGTTAGCCGTTGGTTGTTAGTCGTCGGCCGTCGACATTGTTGATTTTTGATTTTTGATTGTTGGTTGTTGAATGAAAGCCACGGTACTAGCTAGATTTGGGTGGGGCGGCTGGCTTGGCGGCTGGGCCGTGCAGCTGAAGCCAGTGACTGGCTTGCTGTTCAATGGCAACTACTTGAGCGCGAGTAAGTCTGGCTCTCACAATCGGGACTTGAGCGTTGCTTGCGGAATCCCCGCTAAGACTCGCGACAACCATCCAGAAATATGCCTTGTTCGTGTCCGGAGGAATGCCTCTGCCACTGTAGTAGAAGGCGCCCAGTTTGGATTGCGCGGCAACGTTGCCCTGTTCAGCAGCTTTGCTGAACCAACGAACCGCCTCTCGCTCGTTCAGTTTGACGCCGTCCCCTTGCGCGTAACGCAGCCCTAACGCGTTTTGAGCCTCGGCATTGCCCTTCTCGGCCATGTGGCGGAGCTGATCAAACGTTGCGGCTTCAATGGCAGAATTCACCGGCGCCGAAGTTGTCACGGGCTCTTTGGAGGAGGCTAGAACCGTCTGCAACTGAGCATGTTGACGGTAGCGAATCCTCTTCATCAGCCAGGGAGCGGCGGAGCTCTGGATCCAAGGCGCGGAAGTGAGTCCCAGAGCCAAAGAAATCGCAGCGGCAGCAACAGTCAGCAGAATCAAGTAAGAGCGAGGCAAAGTAATGCTGGAAGGATCGGTCTCCGAGGAGTGCTCTTGCGATGTCTCGTCGGGATTGGCCGACGCGAAGAGGACGCTACCTTGCGGCGACTGAAACGATTCTGCGTGAGGCTCGGCGAGCGAGGGTACGTTCTCGACGTGTCCCGCGCGAGCACGGGATTCGAGCACGATTTCCGCCAGCTTTTGCAGTGCCCGCTCATCGGGCTCAGAGAAGGCAAAGGGCTGCGAAGATAGCGCCTCGATCAATCCGACGGATTTTTCGCCCGCCCGAACCGGAGTCGCCAGAATCGAACGAATGCCGAGGGCGCGGCAGCTTTCCCGATCGACGCGCGGATCCAGTTCGGTATCGTTGCAACGCAGCAGAACACCCTTGCGAACGCACTCTCCGGAAAATCCTGAGCCGACGTGAAGACGCGCAGAGACCGGGGGAGCGTCGAGTCCGGCTGATGCTCGGCAAACCATGAACTCGGGATCGGCGTCGGCCAAGGCTATGGCGGTTCCCGAGGCTCGCAACAATGCTTGCGTGCGTTCCGCGACACGCTGGAGCGCGCCGGGAAAATCTGAGCCCATCCCTTCAATCTGGCGTTGAAGAGCTGAGATTGCCGCGAGGGTGTCAGTGAAGTTTGGCGTGGGTGGATGATCGACCAGCCCGTTTGAGAAGTTGCCTTCGCTGTTTGCCACGCCCGCCATGGCATTCACGAACAACCACTCTCGGAGACGGGAAAGAGAGTCCGCAGGAAATGTCGAGAAGCGCAGTCCGGCACGGCCCGAGGAATTGACCCAGACTACCTGTCCCCCGGTAAAGATCTGCTCGGGGCACCCTGCCAGGTCGAGACACAGACCGAGACTCTGATTGATTTCCAGGGGAGAGTGGCACTGAATAGCTACACCGTCCTCGCTAATATTGACGATTTCGTGCAGATCGAGCATGACGCCTTGGGACTCGGCAGTAAAGGTGGCGTAAGCAGGACTCTGAATTTTGTGCCGGACGCGCCGGCGACGATTGGACAACCCTGTATGTAACGGAGAACTGATGGCGACCATGGGAGCGGCCCGAAAATATTGCTGCACCATATTAGCGCGGGATCGTGGAAATGTATGCAAGGAAAGGGCAGGTTTTCGAACCAGCAGGGCCTCGGGCTTCGGGCAGAAACACGCATTCATACCGCTTGTGACTAACCAAGGCAGTGGGTCGGACGCCTACCCTGCGCGGCGGAGCGTCTGGGTCCGGTGGATCGTGGAGATCCTGGAGATGGCCGCAACCATCATGCTGGAGAGCAGCTGCATGGTGGCGACATCCCGATCGTCAAAGGCACGGGGGCTGGATGAAAGAACCTCAAAAACACCCAAAGTGCGGCGATAGTGGCGCAACGGAGAAACCAGGATCGAGCGGACACCGAGGCGGCGGCAGCTCGCGAGATCGACCCGGGGATTGCGCTCAGCATCGTGGCAAAGCATGATCTCCCCGGAGCGGACAGCCTCAGCCGAAATGCCAGCATCGGTCTGCAGACGGACCCCGAGATCGGGAGCGGTGCGGCCGGCGCGAGCCCGGCAAACAATTTCGTCCCCAGCGCGCAAAGCAATGGCGGCACCGGTAGCTCCAGTAAGGTGCTGCGCACGCTCCGTGATAGCGCTGATCGCAGGCTCGAGATCCAGTTCCCCAGCGTGGATTTCGACTTCTTCAGGAACGTGAACGGCACGAAAACCAGAAGCAGGATGTGCAGCGTTGGCTAGACGGAGTTGACTGCGCTGCGCCACCGAAGGCATGCGGGATGCATGGTCGTCGTGCGCAAATGAATCAGGAACGGGGACCGTTCGCAGGAGATCCCGCACAAGCGTGTCGAGTTCCGAATCGGTAATCAGGTGAGCCGTCTGCTGGTGGCGCAGGGACCCACCCAACACGCGCGAGAGCCCGATTAATGCCGTGCTGCCACATGCCAAACAATAAGTGCGCGGATTGGTACTAATCATTTCGCACTGCACGCAGAATGTGGCGGACTGCAAGGGTACAAAACTGACATCCTTGAATGTCGTGCCATAAACAGTCTTACCAAACATGAGTCCAGAACCCTCGCTTCCATAATGGTGCACATGAAGGTAAATACAGCATGGTCCGGACAAAAGTGACCGTAGTGGTTCCCCGGTGTGGAAAAGAGGGCTTAAACCCTCTGATTCGCGCGAATGGCGCGAGAAGGCGCGAAAAACGGCACCATCGCCAGATCTAAGAAGTTTGCCTGAATCGCAGAATCAATTCTTTTGCTGGGACGAAATAGCGTCGCCGTCCTTCACCGAGATGCGAAGACTCGCACGAGGATTTCGGCTATGCGTTCGGAGGCCTTACCGTCCCACAGCGGAATTCGATTCGGATCAGGCAGTCTGGAGGACTCGCTTGAAACGGGAGAAGCAGCAATCTTTTCAGCCGCTGAACGTAATTTGCCGAGATCACGCCCCACTAGTTGATTTGTACCTAACGTCACCGTGATTGGACGTTCGGTGTTTTCTCTCACTGTCAAGCAAGGCACGCCAAGGAAAGTTGCCTCCTCCTGGATTCCGCCGGAGTCCGTGATGACCAGCGCTGCACGACTCTGGAGCGCGATGAACTCGAGATACGGCAAGGGATCGAGAAGACGCAGGCGAGACTCGCCTCGATTTGTCGCGAAACCGAGATCCTGCAAGCGTTGGCGAGTTCGAGGATGGACAGGAAAAATGATATTGAGTTTCGTGCTTAGCTCCGAGAGCGTACGGAGCAAGTCACTGAGCCACGGCAAGTCGTCAACGTTAGAGGGGCGATGAAGGGTGACCAGAGCGTAGGGCGATAGGAAATCTTTCGGGAAGAGTTCTTGGGCATGCGGGAAAAGCGCGACAAGGGAATCGATCATCACGTTGCCGACACAATGAACCTTATTGGCCGGAATACCTTCCCGGGCAAGATTTTGGTCGCCGTCCGCGGATGGGGTGAATAGTAGATCGCACAGCTGATCCGTCAGGAGACGGTTGATTTCTTCCGGCATCCCGCGATCACAGGAACGTAAGCCCGCTTCCACGTGCGCAATTGGCACACCCATTTTCGAACATACCAGTGCAGCGGCGAGCGTGGAATTCACGTCGCCATAAACCAGAACCATGTCGGGATGGCGCGCGCACACTACCGACTCAAACGCTTGCATAACGGCTGCGGTTTGCTGGGCGTGGCTGCCTGATCCAATTCCGAGATTGCAGTCTGGCTCGGGCATTCCGAGCTGCTGGAAGAACACCTCGGACATCGCGGCATCGTAGTGCTGTCCGGTGTGAACAAGGGTCTGCTGTACCGACGAATGCGAGCGCAGCGCACGCAGAACGGGCGCGGCCTTCATGAAGTTGGGGCGTGCACCGACGACGTGGAGAACGTGCATGGGGACAGGCGAGATTGTATACGGTCTCTCGCTTCGGGATTCGTGGTTGGTCGTTCGTTCGTTAGTCGTTGGCCAGTCTAAAGCGCTGCGGCCAAGGGACCATTTGCTAAAAACGCGAATCATGAGGGTGTGGGCAGAATCAGCGGTCGAGGGACCTTGCTATCCCGCTTGCGCTGTAATCATGGACGGATCTTGCTCCGGCAGGGCAATGACTTCCGCAGAGCGAACGAGAGTTCTATCAATCGCATCTGCCAGCGCCGTGGGGAAGGCTCCGGTCAGAAGGTTGACATCGAGCTGGAGATCGCGGCTCGAGTACATACGCAGAATCGTCAACGTGCCGCGCCGGTTGTTTGCAGAGCTTAGCAAATCGAGAGCAATCGTCCACGCAGAGGAGGTATCGAGAACACTTGAGAAACCCGGCTTCTGCCACCGGAAAGTGTTGGGGTTACGTCGCGAAGAAGGTGGCTCGATTGAAACTAGCGGAACAAGCTCACCCGCAATCAAATGAAGTTTCAGTTCAAAGCCATCGAAATCGTTTGTGCCAAAAGCGGCCAGAAGTATGCGCAGGACCTGATCATAGTCACGAGCAACCTTGAGTTCCTCAGTGGCGCGCCGAATCGCGAGATTGTTGACGAAGATTTGAGGCTGGTTCAGCGTACGGTGCGCCACACGCGCCAGCTCTCCAAATTCGAGATAGCCAAGGTGTTGCACGCCAATCCAGATACCAATGCCCAAAACGGCGAGTACAAGACCGAGGGAACTACCGGTCGGCCAAAGCAGAAACAGACTCAGCATCGCGAATCCCGCGGAAACGCCATAGAGGAGAATGACTACCTGGCGATGCGTTAGTCCATGCTGCAACAACTTGTGGTGGATGTGCTCGCGATCGGCTGTAAATACCGGTCGACCGCTGATCAAACGCCTGATGATCGACAGCACTGTTTCGAGAATTGGCAGGCCGAATGAAACGATAGGGATCGCAACCGCAACGATCGTCGGGGCTTTCTCCGCGCCGTATAGCGCAAGGGCACTGAGAAGAAACCCGATGAGCAGGCTGCCTGAGTCGCCCAGGAAGATTGTGGCGGGATTGAAGTTGTAGCGCAGAAATCCAAGGATGGCGCCGGCCAATGCGATGGTCATCAACTGCACGAGCGGTTGGCCATGAAGGAGCGCCACAACGAAGGCGACCATGGTGGAGAAAAGCGCCGAGCCAGCCGCCAAGCCATCGAGACCGTCAATCAGGTTGAAAGCGTTGGTGATCGCCAGAACCCATATGACAGTTACGGCGAGTCCGATGTACCAAGGCAGGATTCGATCTCCGAAGAGGACCGGGATGTTTACGATGCGCAGGCCCCCCGCATAAAGCATTGCTCCGGCGATTCCCTGAACAGTAAATTTGAGATAGGGTCCAACGCCTCGAAGGTCGTCGTACACGCCAAGCAGGAACACGATCGTGGCGGGCACGAAGATAGTCGTCATCGTTCTCAGCAGTGACGGCCCGTGCGGGGTGGGATGGCGAAGGGACCAAAGTGCGGCGATCGCCATGCAACAGCAGAAGCTGAGGAAAATCGCAACGCCGCCGAGCCGCGGCAATGGACTAGAGTGAAGGTGGCGTTCCTGGGTCGGCGCGGCGACCCATCCATGCGACATCGCGAAATCGCGCACCGAACGGGTGAGAACAAACGCCGTAAGCAAACCGGTAAAAAACAACCCCAAGCAAATTAGGGTCAACTACGTTCACCTCGACACAATCGAACGCAACCACAAGAACCCAGCACCATGCAGGTAAGTATGGCAGTCGGACCCGACTGCCGATAGTAAGTGCGGTGATTCCAATGAAGAATTTCGAGGCATTGAATGTACAGCAACCACACCAGGGTTTCAATGGATTTCGGTGAAAAAACCTGTGGAAAACTAATTCTGAGGTGCATGAAATGCGGGACAAAACCACATTATGCTGTGCTAAACTGCTGTTCAAATTTCATCCACCAGGTTAAGGATCTTTGATGAGGTCGGGTACCGGATTCGTTGGTCGCATATGCGTTTTCCTTCTGACCTTGCTTTGTCTTCCAGCTGGTGTTGTCTCCGCACAACAGGCGAGCGAAAACCCGACGCAACAGAACAACAATGCTCCGGCCGGACTTCCTCCGGTCCAACCCGCCGTCACGCCGCAGTCCGACGCCGCCGTAAGTAGCGCCGGGAAGAACGGCTCTGGTCAGAATGAAAAGTCCATCAAAGATACAGAGGACGACAAAACTGTCGTTGTTAAGCTTGGTCCAGGCGATCTGATTGAGGTAGGCGTCTACAACGTGCCGGAACTCGCCAGCAAGGTCCGGGTAAGCAACTCTGGCGACATTTACCTGCCCTTGATCGATTACGTTCACGTTGAGGGATTGACCCAGGAAGAAGCACAGGAACTGATCGAAAAGCGCCTGGAAGATGGCGGTTTCGTTCGCAGCCCTCACGTTTCCATCTTTGTCGACGAGGCGATGTCGCAGGGTGTGACAATACTCGGCGAAGTCGGGAAACCGGGGATCTATCCGGATATCGGCGATCATAAGCTGTATTCGGTGATTTCACAGGCGGGCGGATTTGGCCAAAATGCATCACGGAAGATAGCGATCCTGCGTCACAACCAAGCGGATCCAATTCGTGTGAACCTGCCCCACAACCTTGCCGACGACATGAGCGGAAACGTGGATATCCAGCCGGGAGACACGATTACAGTACCGCGGGCCCCGATTATCTACGTGGTAGGAGATGTGGGACGTCCCAGCGGCCTGCTGGTGGACAACGGCACTATGACGGTATTGCAGGCGATTGCCCTCGCTGGCGGGACGAACAAGACTGCGAGCCTAGGAGGCGCACGCATACTCCGAAAAGCCCCTGACGGCGGGGTTACTGAGACCAAGGTCGAGATCAAGAAGATGTTGCAGGCCAAAGTCCCAGATGTGACCTTACAAGCCGACGACATCCTCTTTGTCCCCATCAGCGGCAAAAAGGTGATGGTTGCGCGGACCTTTGAGGCCTCGATGGCCGTCGCAACGGCAATGGCGATCTATACCGTCCACCCGTAAGTCCCTAGTCTTTTCTGACCAGTTTCTCCAAGACTGTAATGTATTTTTCTGCGGTACCCGCGCGGGAAGAGTTTCTCACGATGTATCGTCTTCCCTTTTGACCCATCGCTTGGCCCAGATCACGATTGGAGTAGAGGCATTGAATGGCACCAGCAAGCGCCCCAGAATTCTCTGGTTCGATTGCAATTCCTGCACCGGCGGCTTCGACAATCTGACGAGCCTGGCCATCCACACCGAGTATCACCGGGCGGGCACAGGACATGAATTCGAGCATTTTGGTCGGGATGACCGTCTTGAAAACCTCTGTTTTCTTCAGCAAAACCAGACATGCATCCGATGCGGATATGAAATCGGGAATTCTCTCGCGAGTTTTTTGATCGAGGAAGAGACAGTTCTTGAGGCCTCTTGATTCGGCGAGAGTCTTAATACGTTGTTTTTCGGCACCCTCGCCGATGAGGAGAAAGAGCACTAGTGGATAACGATCCAGGAGTTGAGAAGCGGCATCCAGCAGGGTTTCAAGGCCGTGGGCATTCCCCATGGTTCCGATGTAACTGACAACAAACTTGCCTTCAGCATTGAGTTCCTTTCGGAGTTCGCAGATCCTCCGGTCAGAAACGGGAGCAAAGAGTTCCGTCTCAACACCGTTCTCGACAATCGAAATCTTCTCGGCCGGAACGTTCCAGTCCTCAATGAGGCGATCTTTAAAGGCCGGAGTCACAACCACGATGCGGTCGGCATGCTCATAGAGAAAGCGGGCAATTCCAGCCAAAGTGTGATGCAACAGAGAATCCTGGCTACCGATTCCGACCGCCGTGAGAGATTCTGGCCACAGGTCGCGCACTTCGAAGACGAACGGAATCTGACGAGAGAACGCAATCCACCATCCAGCTAGGCCAACGAGGATTTGGGGGGAGGTGGCGATGATCGTGTCCGCGCGCGGCACGGTCATGCCACGGAGAGCAGCAGAAAGGCAGAAGGATGCATAGTTGCGCATTCGTTCGTGCGATTTACGGTTGGGCAGGGCCCATAGCCAGGTGCGGAAGACGTCGACCTCAAAAACCTGCTCGCGGAACGTAAGTCGGCGCAGTCGGCTACGCCATTCCGTAGGGACGACCCCGGTCGGATGATTCGGAAATCCGGTCAATATGGAGACGTTGTGCCCGGCGCGGGACCAGTGTTGGGCCAGTTCGGCAACGCGCGCAGCGGGCGCGCCCATCTCTGGCGGAAAGTACTGGGACACATAAAGGATTTTCACGCGACAGTAGAGGGTATCGCAAAAAAGGAAGTTAGGGAGACTCGGGTGTTGAAGAGATCGCCATGTGCAGGTGTTGAAGTGGCCGTGGGTCAGCCGAGAGCAGTGTCAAGAAAGAACAGAGTCAAATCGCAACGCTACGCCAGCATCTACCTTTTGTTCGCAGAAAGAACGTGCGCAGACTGCGAGCTGACAATTTTTCGTTGTGGGGACTGTGCGTCAATAATTGCAGAGTTTGAAGGCAGCTTTGTAGACAAGAGCGCGACTCCGATTTGTACGGCTGTGAGTACACTTTTCCCAGCTATCCGCTACTTCGGCAAACTTGCTTTCCCCGGTCAGGCGTTGCATAACACGCAA
>Ga0070712_100000104_pt1 | contig 43217 bp, 42 predicted proteins | sample LARL81metaG_FD_71396 | JGI IMG/M metagenome (GOLD analysis project Ga0070712, IMG submission 71396) | Corn, switchgrass and miscanthus rhizosphere microbial communities from Kellogg Biological Station, Michigan, USA - LAR L8-1 metaG | ecosystem: Host-associated > Plants > Roots > Rhizosphere ...
TGGTGCCCAGAAGAGGACTCGAACCTCCACGCCTTGCAGCGCTAGTACCTGAAACTAGTGCGTCTACCAATTCCGCCATCTGGGCCGATGGGCGGCGATGTTTAGTGACGCTTTCGTGGGGTGTCAACGAAGTCGAACTGACTGGGGAATCTGCTAAACTGCCGAAATGGCACGGGTTACGGCGGTGGCCGCCGCGCGCGCCGGGGAGGGAAAGAATGCTGGTTACGACCACGGAAAACGTACCAGGCCAACGCCGCAAACAGACGCTCGGCGAAGTGTTCGGCGTCGTCGTGCGCTCGCGCGGTCTCGGCGGCAATATCATGGCCGGCCTGCGCTCGATCGTTGGTGGTGAAATCCATGAATATACCCAGCTGCTGGAGGAAACGCGGCGCCAGGCGATCGACCGGATGGTCAAGAATGCGACCGTAATGGGAGCTAACGCCGTGGTCATGATGCGCTTCGATTCATCCGAGATCGGTCAAACGATGAGCGAGATCGTGGCTTACGGTACAGCCGTCATTCTCGAGCCAGAGTCATGATCGTGCTACGCGGCATATTGATCGTGATCGGTGTCCTTTGCGTCCTGGGCGGTCTCGTGGCGTTGGCGACGGGCGCGTTTCCGCCGGCGGCGATTTTTGCCTGTTGGGGCGTCCTCATCCTGATCGGAACGGTGTTCGAACGCGTCATCTACAAAAAGACGCAAACCGTGGCGCCCGGCGCCGGCTGGGTCCGCACGCCGGAACGATTTCTCGACGACACGACAGGCAAGCCGATCACCGTCTATGTCCAGCCTGCGAGTGGCGAACGGCAATACGTCGAGGAATAGCAGCGGCGAAGTGCGGCCTTTTCCTCGAGCGCCACGTTGGCTATGTAGCGCCATGAACAACTCCCTGATCACCGTATTCGGCGGTACCGGGTTTCTGGGCCGCCACACTGTCCGCGCCCTGGCGCGCGCTGACTACCGCATCCGTGTCGCCGTGCGCCATCCCAATGACGGTTTCTTTCTGCGTCCTATGGGTCATGTCGGGCAAATCGACATCGTCAAATGCAATGTGCGAAATGCGGACCAGATCGCTGCCGCAGTGCACGGCGCGACCGGCGTCGTCAATCTCGTCGGCATTCTTTTTCAGCGCGGACGTCAGCGCTTCGATGCCGTGCACGTCGGCGCAGCGGCAGCCATCGCAAAGGCAGCGCGGGCGGCCGGAGTAACGTCGCTTGTGCACGTTTCGGCGATCGGCGCTGACCAGGATGCTGAAAGTAGCTACGCCGCCAGCAAAGGCGAAGGCGAAGTTTGTGTACGTGCCGCTTTCGCAGATGCCGTAATCCTTCGACCTTCGATCGTGTTCGGGCCCGATGATGACTTCTTCAACCGCTTCGCGGCTCTCGCCCGGATGCTTCCTTTCCTGCCGCTTATCGGCGGCGGCGCTACAAAGTTCCAGCCGGTGTTCGTCGGCGATGTCGCCGCAGCGATCGTGCGTGCGCTTTCCGATCCCGCCGCGCGCGGCCACACCTTCGAGCTCGGCGGACCAACGGTCTATACCTTCAAGGAACTCATGCAGTTCGTGTTGCGCGAGACCTGTCGGAGACGCCTGCTCATCCCAGTGTCGTACTTTGTGGCCTCAATTCAGGCGATGTTCCTGCAGTTCCTGCCCAAACCCTTGCTTACACCGGACCAAGTGTCCCTGCTCAAGTCCGACAACATCGTGACCGGGCGGGAAACGCTGGCCGCACTCGGCATCGAGCCCACGTCGATCGAAGTGGAGGTTCCAGCCTATTTGTCGCGCTTCCGTCCCAAGGGCCAGTACGACGAGACCGTGCGCGCCAAAGTCATCGAAGCGCCAGCATCGCGATAATACCAAGCCCGGCGGCAATGCGATACCAGCCGAACGGCCTCAGGCCGTAGCGGCCGATGAAGGCGATGAATGTGCGTACCACGATGAGCGCGACTAGGAACGCGATGACAAAGCCAACGGCAATGTCTGCCGCCGCGTCTAGGTTCAGGATCGCGCGATTTTTCCACAAATCGAATACCGTTGCGCCGAACATGGTTGGCACCGCGAGATAGAAGGTGAAAAGCGCGCCGGCCTTGCGGTCGACGCCGATCAACTCGCCGCCGAGAATTGTGGCGCCCGAACGCGAAACGCCCGGAATGATCGCGAGCACTTGAAACATTCCGATCCAGAACATGGTGGCGAGCGGCAGTCTGTCGCCGTCGGCATGACGCGGCGGCGGCGCCAGCCGCTCGAAAACCAGAATCAGAATGCCGCCTAGAATAAGCGTGACCGCAATCACCTTCGGCGCTATCTCCGGAGCGAATAGAACGTTCTTGATGAAGCCGTGCAGCGCGGCGCCGAATACGGCGGCGGGCAGGAAGGCGACGACGACGCCAAGCGCGAATCTGCGCGAGTCAGCCGACGTCGGCAAAGTCATCATGACGTCCCAGAAGCGTCGCCAATAAACGGCGACGACGGCCAGGATCGCGCCAAACTGGATGACGATGGGAAAAACATCGCCTGGCGGCTCAAATCCCAAGAGATCCTGAACGATCAATAAATGCGCCGTTGAAGAAACCGGTAGAAACTCTGTAAGTCCTTCGACAACACCGAGGATTAGATCGTTGAGCAGATTATGCATGACGGTTCTCTTCAGTGTGCGGACGGCCCGCCCAATGAAGCGGCGCGTGCGATTCCCCCAAATCGAACCTTAGATGATTCAATTTTGAATAGAATCGGAGATTGCCATCTAAACAATTATCAACATCTTCAAACGACCCTCGCGCCGCGTCATTTTTGGCGTGGAACCAGTTGGGATTATGCAAGGGGAGAGGACCAATATGAGCCTCATCAAGCAGTTTGTGCGTCATGAAGGTGGCGCAACGGCAATTGAGTACGGATTGATCGCCGCACTGATCGCAGTCGTCATCATTGGTGCGGTCACGGTAGTCGGTACAAGCCTATCGACGACCTTCACGACGGTATCGGGCTCGCTCAAATAGTAGCGGCGCCTCATCTTGTGGCAGCATGGCGTAAGCTTGTTATGCTGTCCCTATGGGGCAGAACAGAATCGAAAGAGGGCGGACGGCGCGACGCAAGAACCCCTCTTTTTTTTATTGGCTTTGGCATGGACATGTGGGCGGCAAGATACCCTGGGTGCGGCGCATATTGTCCGTGCTCTTTTTTTTCGCCCTACCCGCCCCGGTCATTTTCCTACTGATCTTCCGTTTTCTGCCCGTTCCGTTTACGCCGCAAATGGCGATCAACTTCGTCACTTATAATCCGGTGCACTATTCCTGGCGCGGCTTGGGCGAGATTTCGCCCTATCTGCAGCGCGCGGTCATCGGCTCGGAGGATGAGAATTTCTGCAACCATTCCGGCTTCGACTGGAAGGAGATCGACGACGCCTGGCGCGATTACGCCAAGCGGCACAAGCCGTTGCGCGGCGCCAGCACGTTGAGCCAACAGACGGCGCGCGAATTGTTCCTGACGCCGGTGCGAAGTTTTGTGCGCAAGGGCGTCGAAGCATGGCTGACCGTGTTGATCGAAGGTTTGTGGCCGAAGGAACGGATTCTGACCGTGTATCTCAACGTCGTCGATTGGGGACACGGTAATTTCGGGGCCGAAGCGGCGTCTCAAAACTATTTCGGGATTCCCGCCGCCGCGCTATCGCGCGCTCAGGCCGCACGGCTCGCCGCCGTCTTGCCCAATCCCGAACGATGGAAGGCTGACCGGCCCGGCCGCTACGTCCGCCACCGCACCGGAACACTGGTCTCGCGCCAGCATCAAGTCGTGCGCGATGCATTGGACTGGTGTCTCAAGTAGCCGAGAGCGCAACAGTCGATTAGATTGCGCGCAGAATGCGCAAATTGATTCATTTGACCCTTTCGCCGGCATCGCGACTTGCGCGACTCATGGTTGGCGAAAAGCGTCTGTCCTGCGACCCAGTGGCGTCCGACGATCCGGGCGCACATTTGCCTGTTTTTATTGAGCTCGATGGCAGCCGCAGCGAGGGACTATGGGCGATCGTCGATCACCTGGAAGGCACCTATCCCGAGCATCCGCTGACGCCAGACGACCCGTCGCAACGGGCAGAAGTCTTGCGCTGGCTCGATTGGGCGATGGGCCCTCTGCACGATCAGGTGACGCGCCGCATCGTGTTCGAGAAGGGCGCGCAACGCTATACCGGCACCGCATTGCGCAGCACGCCGGACATGAACACCATCCGGCAGGGCCGCGAGGCGCTGAGATTCATGCTGAAGACCATCGGACAGGCTGCCGAGTCGAATGGCAATCTCGCGGCGCGCGAATGCACGCTCGCCGATCTTGCGGTGGCCGCCCATATCTCGGCGCTCGACTACTTCGGCGAAATTCCTTGGGCGGAATATCCTCCCGCGGCAGAATGGTACGTCCGGATGAAGTCGCGCCCGTCATTCCGCACATTGCTTGCCGACCGCGTACCGGGTCAGCCCCCCACGGCCACCTATGCCGAGCTCGACTATTAAAACCTCGCTACGCGACGACATCATGGCGCGCGCCCGCGCCGAACGATTCGATGTCGTGCGGTTCTCGCCGGCGGCGGCGCCGCCGCTAGCCAGCGAGAGGCTCGAGCGCTTCCTCGAGACCGACCGGCACGGCACCATGGACTGGATGCGGCACAACGCAGAGCGGCGGGGCGATCCGCTCGCACTTTGGCCGGCAGCAAAGACGATCATCGTTCTCGGCATCAACTATGCCCCGGACCACGATCCGCTGGCCTCGCTTGCCATGACGGACCGCGGCGCAATCTCTGTCTATGCACATGGCGCGGACTATCACGACGTCATCAAGAAAAGGCTGCGGCGTCTCGCCGGCTATATCGCCGAAAGCTACAAAGCCGAGGTCAAGCTCTTCGTCGACACCGCACCGGTGATGGAAAAGCCCATCGCGCAGGTCGCGGGTGTTGGCTGGCAGGGCAAGCATACCAATCTCGTCAGCCGCGAATTTGGCTCTTGGCTGTTCCTGGCCTCGATCTTCACAACTCTTGAGATCGAATCTGACTTGCCCGAAGGCGATCATTGTGGCGCGTGCCGCCGCTGCCTCGACATCTGCCCGACGCACGCATTTCCGGCACCTTACGAACTCGATGCGCGCCGTTGCATTTCCTATCTCACTATAGAGCACAAGGGACACATTCCGCGCGAGTTTCGCGTCGCCATCGGCAACCGGATTTACGGATGCGATGATTGTTTGGCGGTCTGTCCCTGGAATAAATTCGCCCAAACGGCGCATTTATCGCAGTTTCACCCGCGTCTCGAACTCAAGCACGCGAGACTGGCCGAACTGGCGCGCGTTGACGATGCTGCTTTTCGCAGTCTGTTCCGCGGCTCACCGGTCAAACGCATCGGGCGCGATAGGTTCGTTCGCAATGTCCTGATCGCGATCGGCAATTCGGGCGATTTATCGCTTGCGCGCGAGGCGCTGAGATTACTCGATGACGCCTCGCCGCTCGTTCGCGCCATGGCGGTATGGGCATTGGGGCAGCTGAACTCATTGCCAAAACGACACGACGATGTCGACGAAGCTGTCCGCAGCGAATGGGAGTACTTCCAGCCCGCGGCGTGATGCGCGCAACTCTAGTGCGGCTTAGCTGGCTTGGCTGCGCCCGCCGCCGACTTCGAACTCGAAGGCGGCTGCCGCACAGTATCGGCGAGATGCTGGCGTGCTTCGCCGGCAGCCGCACTGCCGGGCGATGCGGAAATCGCCGCGTTCCAGTCGCTGCGCGCACCGGCCAGATCCCCGGCCTCGAACTTCATCGTTCCGCGCTCGACGAGTGCATCCGCGTAGGCAGGACGAAGCGCCAAAGCCTGGTCGATGTCGGCGCGTGCGTCGGCCTTCCGCCCTAATGCGTGACGCGCACTTCCTCGCAACACCAGCAAATCCGCACGTGATGGATCGACGAGCAATGCGGCCGAAAGATCGGAGTCCGCGCGCGCCCAGTTGGCCTGCACCGCACTGGCGCGCGCGCGGTCGGCGAGAATGTCGGCGTCGGACGGATCGATCGCAAGCGCAGCGGTAAACGATCCAATGGCATTGTCCGCTCTGCCCGCCAGCAGCCAGGCATTGCCCGCCTGATCGAACAATGCTGCCCGCATCGAAGGATCGCTCGCAAAGCCGCCATGCGCGAGGGCATCGAGCTTGGTGGCGGCTTCGCCATAGCGATGCAGTCCGACGAGTGCGACAGCCAGGCAATGATCGGAGGCCGGTCCACCGCCCACCTTCTGCCACTCCAGCGCTTCGCTCAACGCGTCTTTCGGGCTTGTCGCTGCGCGCGACAGACAGTGTTCGTACTGCGCCCTCCCATCGGCCGGCGCAGTCGCGGCGTTCGCACCCGACAGCGTCGTGCAAAAAATGACGACGAGTCCGACGAAATAGTTCCGTTCACGCATGACAATCCGTGATCAAATTTGAGAGCAAATCTTCCATCAATCTTATTTCGTGCGGCTTTGACAGGCGATGGTCGCCGTTCTTGACGAGCGTTATTTGCGTGTCGGGGCCGAGCACGGCCACCAGCTTCATCGCATGCTCAAAGGGAACGTCCGGGTCGGCCATGCCTTGCACGATGCGCACCGGGCAATGCACGGCGACCGCGCCATGGAGCAACAGATGCTTACGGCCGTCCTCGATCAGCATGCGCGTGATGGGATAGGGATTCGGATCGTAGTGCGACGGGCGCAGCCATTCGCCCTTGTCCAGAATATCGCGTCGTGCGTCGGAGCCGAGCCGATTCCACAACAGCGCTTCTGTGAAGTCCGTCGCCGGCGCGACCAACAGCAGTCCGGCCGTTCTCTCCGGCCGCGCCAGCGCCGCCAGCAAAGCGAGCCAGGCGCCCATGCTCGAGCCAACCAGAACCTGCGGACCGGAAGTCAATTTGTCCAACACGGCGAGCGCATCATCTCGCCAGCGCGTGATGGTGCCATTCCGAAGAGTGCCGGAGGAACTGCCATGACCGAAGTAGTCGAATCGCACATAGGCATGATTGTGGCGTGCAGCCCAGACATCGAGTGCGGTGGCCTTCGTTGCGGTCATTTCGGATTTGAAGCCACCTAGCCAGACGATGCCGGGCGTCGAACCGGCGCGCTTGAGATAGGCGATGCGCTCGCCATCTGTGCGAGAAATCGTGCCACTCTCGGGGTCGTTCATGTACCACGCTTAGCGCATCGTTCCACAACGGACAAACATTCAGGCTATCTGTTAGTGTCCGGCCCGGAGACTGAAATGAAAAGAAACTTGCAAGCGCTAGCCCTTGCCGTCATAGCCTTCATTTCGAGCACCAGCGTGGCGACGGCGCAGCCGGAAGGTCCCTCTGCCGCACCGGTCGCGAATGTCGACGTGCACAGCCTGCCGCCGATCGGCACGGCCTCGAATTTCGATGCGCAAAAGTCAACGACGGCCTATCTGTCACGGATCAGCGGTGCGGCTCGCGCGCGATCCGATTCCTACTTCGAGGGTGGCTATGCGTTGCTTTTCGTCGACGTTTTCTTTGCGATCGCGGTGTCCGCGCTTCTGATGTGGCTGGGACTCTCCGCGCGCTTGCGCGAGCTGGCGAAGCGTTGGACGGATTCTCCGTTCTGGCAGGTCCCGATCTATGTCGCGCAATATTTGGCGGTGACAACGCTGATTGCGCTGCCGCTGACTATCTACGAGTCGTTTTTCCGCGAGCGCGCCTACGGCTTGATGAACCAGACATTCCTGCAGTGGTTCGGCGATCAGGGAAAGGCATTCGGCCTCGATCTGTTGGCCGGAATGTTCGTGATAACGCTGATCTACTGGGCGATCCGCCGCGCCCGACGGACCTGGTGGCTATGGGGCGCGGGCATCACGCTCGCCTTTGTCGCCTTCGAGATGATCATCGCGCCGGTCTTCATTCTGCCTTTGTTCAATAACTACACGCCGTTGCCGCAAAGCCCGCTGAAGGCCGACATTTTGTCGCTGGCGCGCGCCAACGGCATCCCGGCCGACAACGTCTACCTGGTCGACGCGTCGCGCCAGTCGGATCGAATTTCGGCCAACGTCTCAGGATTCCTCGGCACGACGCGCATCTCGCTGAATGACAATCTGCTGCATAAGGGTACGCATGACGAGGTGCTGGCGGTGCTTGGCCACGAAATGGGCCACTACGTTCTGGACCACGGCTTCCGCCTGCTGCTTCTCAATGCGCTCCTGATTTTTGCGGGCTTCGCCTTCGCCGATTGGGGATATCGCGCCTTGACGGCGAGATACGGCGAGCGCTGGCAGGTGCAGACGATCGACGATCCGGCCGGATTGCCGGTCCTTATGGCGCTGGCGACGTTCTATTTCCTGCTGGCCACACCAGTGTCCAACACGATCACGCGCACGACGGAGATTCAAGCCGATATGTTCGGCATCAACGCGGTGCGCAAACCCGACGCCTTCGCGACGGTCGTCCTGAAAATCAGCGCCTACCGCAAACTGGACCCGGCGCCTTGGGAGGAATTCGTCTTCTACGACCACCCGTCTGGTCACACGCGCATTTGGGAAGGCATGCGCTGGAAAGCCGAACACTTGAACGATCCCGACATCAAGGCAGGTCCGGGCTCGCCGCAATGAACGGCTTCGAGAAGACATTCGACCGCGAGGGCGCGCCGCTGCACGTCGCAGCGCACAGCCATCATCCTTGGCCGGACGTCTCTTTCGCGGCGCAGCAGAACGCCTGGCTCGATGCGGCCCACCGCCTCGACCACAAGTGGGATTTGATCTTCTCCGCGATCATTCCGCGCGCCCAAAGTCACATTGCACGGCAACTTGCGCTGCCCGATTCGACTAGCATCACCTTCGGTCCGAACACGCATGGATTTGTCCTGCGGATTTTATCCTGTCTTCCCTCCGGCCGACCAATTCGCGTTTTGACCACCTCGAGCGAATTCATGAGCTTTTCCCGCCAGCTCATACGATTGGAGGAAGACGGTGCGGCGCATGTCACACGCGTTGCGTGCGAACCCTTCGAAACCTTCGAGGCGCGGTTTGCAGCCGCGGCAGCGAAGGAAACGTTCGATCTTGTCTTCTTCAGCCAGGTTTTCTTTGACTCCAGTTACGCGGTGCGCGACCTAGCAAGACTCGTGCACGCTGTGCGGGATGACAAAGCGTTTGTCGTCATCGATGGCTATCACGGCTTCATGGCGGTGCCGACCGATCTCGGAGCGATCGCATTGCGCGCCTTCTATCTCGCGGGCGGGTACAAATACGCGATGGCCGGCGAAGGCGCTTGTTTTCTGCATTGTCCGCCGGGCTACGGTCCCAGGCCCGCCAATACCGGCTGGTACGCTGGTTTTGGATCGTTGGAGACAAGCGACGCGCTCGTGCAATACGCGACGGACGGCAGCCGCTTTATGGGCGCGACATTCGATGTCACGCCGCTCTATCGCCTCATCGCGGTGCAGGAGTGGCTGGCGCAGCAGGATATGACCGTCGCGGCAATGTTGGCCCATGTGAGGACACTCGAACGCGTTTTTCTAAGCACGAGCCGCTCGGCGGAAGTCAACGCTGCGACATTGCTCGTGCCGAATGAAGCGAGCCGTGGGCGGTTCCTCACGTTCCGGACGCCCAAAGCAAGCACAATCGTGCAGCACCTGGCGGAGAGCAACATCATCGTCGATCACCGCGGCGACCGGCTCAGAGTCGGATTTGGCATCTATCACACAGCGGACGACGCGCGGCGCCTGGCGGCCGCGCTTGCCTGAATTCGGAACCAATACTCGGCCACCGCATTAACTCTGCGATATTCGGCGGAGCTTCCTCATGACGCTATTGATCATCATTGTGCTGCTGGTGTTGCTGCTTGGCGGCGGCGGAATTGGCTACAGCCGCTATGGCGCGGGTGGCGCAGGCGGAATCGTCGGCACTATCCTCATAATCTTCCTGATTCTCTGGCTGCTTGGCGCCGTGCACGTCTAGCCGAGCGCGCGGCGCAATTCGGCAAAAAGGGGGTTGGCGGTATCGAACACGTAGTCGGCGTCCTGCGTCGTGGCAGGGGAATCGCAACCTTGCCTGCGCAGCGATGTGATTGCGTCCATCAGGCATTCGCGCGGACAAAGTATGGCGTGTTCGCCGCTTGGGTCGGTCGGCCGCGACAGCACCGATGCGCCGGTTTCCGTTGCAAGCGTCGCAAGGATCGCGTCAGCGTTCGCGCCCAGTCGCACGCGCAGAATCTGTGACGTCTTCGCGCGCGCGCGCGCGCCCAAACGCGCCAGTAACGCTTCAGCAGCCGCACGCACATCGGTGTTCCAGTCGGCCGAGAGCGAGGCGGCGAGCTGGGCCTGGCTCTCCAGGATCGTGCCGTCTTCCAGAGCTTTCAGGCCATTGGCGGCCAGCGTCGTGCCGGTGGTCGTGATGTCGACGATGGCTTCAGCGGTACCCGCAGCGGGTGCGCCTTCGGTCGCGCCGGCGCTCTCGACGATGCGGTAGTCCGAGATTCCCATATGGGCGAAGAAGCTCCGCGTCATCTGCACATATTTGGTCGCGATGCGAAGGCGACGGCGATGCTTCTGCACGAATGCAGCGCAGACATCGTCGAGATCGGCCATGGTTGAGACGTCGATCCAGTACTGCGGCACTGCAACCACCACATTCGCGATACCGAAGCCGAGCGGCTTGACGAGATGGATTCGCCCTGCGAGTTCGGGCGCCTGCTCGCGCAGCAGATCCTCGCCTGTGACGCCCAGATGCACGTCGCCCGCGATCAGCGACGACGCAATCTCGGAAGCAGAAAGAAGCATGACCTCGACGTCCGGCAATCCGGTCAGTGTCGCGCGATAACCTCGGGCGCCCGCGGTTTGCTTTAAGGTTGCTCCAGCGTCCGCGAGATAGTCGCTCACCTGTTCCTGCAGGCGGCCCTTGGACGGCACGGCGAGCGTCAGCGCGGCCATCATGCGCCTCCCGCGAAACGACGCGCGGCGAGAATGCGTTCCGTGCGCATGGCACAGCCCACGGCCGGTATCGAACGTTTTGCGCCAAGCGCCTCGAGCAGCGTGTCATAACGCCCGCCGCCGGCAATCTGCACTTTGCCTTCCGCATCACGTGACCACAGCTCGAACACGAAGCCGGTATAATATTCCATGTTGCGCCCGAAACGTGCCGCGAACGTCACGCGCGACGGATCGATGCCGAGCGACTTGAGCGCGGCGAGCCGTGCCTCCATCGCGGCGAGCGGCGCGTCGAGCTTGATACCGGCATTCGCCGTCAGCGACCGGATTTCCGCGAGCGCCGTCTGGGCCGATCCGGAAACGTTGAGCAGGCTGGTGATGACGCGCGTGATCTTGGGATCGAGGCGCAATGCGGCCGCATCTGCCGCTTGCTCCATCAGACGCTCGACGATTTCCTCGCGCGTGCGCGCGCCTTGCGGCGCGTCGGCGACCATGTCCATCAGCCCTTCGATGGCCGAACGGGATTCCGCCGCACTGAGACCGCCAAGCGAGCCGAGCAAACGCTGCGTATCGGTCGCTGCGCCATGCGTCAGCCGATTGAGCAGAGCCTCGAAATAGCCCGCACGCCAGAAGTGACGCTTGAGCCGAGCGCGCCACTGCGCCGGCACGTCGAGGGCATCGACCAACGCCCCGAAGAGAGCCAGATCGCCGATCTTGAGATCGAAGTCCCTCAGATCGGCGGCGTGCAGCGCCTCGACGGTGAGCGAGAGAATCTCGATCTCGCCCTTGGCACGATCTTCAAGTCCGAGCAGCTCCGCACCCGCTTGGAAGAATTGCGTAGGGCGGTGCGGTTCGTTCGGTTGGTGGCGGAACGCGAGGCCGTTGTAGCAGATGCGTTGCGGAAAGGCCGCACCCGACTCCACCACCATCTTGCAGATCGGAATTGTGAGATCAGGTCGCAGGCAAAGTTCGCGGCCGGAGGGATCGGTAAGCGTGAAAGTGCGGCGGCGAATCTCCTCGCCGGAGCGGTCGAGGAATATGTCGGCGGGCTGCAACACGCTCGGCTCTTCGCGCGTGTAGCCATGTGCCGCGAAACAGTTGAGGATTGCTGCGGCCTGATCGTTCAGCGCCTCGATGGCCGCCGTGTCGAAATAGGGAAAGGCGGCCATCGTCAGCGTCCGCGTGCGAGAAGCTTGCGCACTTCGATGGCCAAATCGGAGCGATTGACCAACACCTCCGCGGCTCGGCTGCCCACCCAGTCCGCCCGCGTTTCGGCGGACTTCGAGAGCTCGGCGCCGAGCGCCAGATCCTTGATCTTGACCTTGCCCTGGGACTGCTCATCAGGGCCCTCGACGATGACCAATGCGGCGCCGCGCTTGTCGGCATATTTGAACTGATCGCCGAGCTTGCCCGTGCCGACATAGGGTTCGGCGCGGACTTTCGCATTCCGCAATTCCTGAACCATAGCAAATGACGGCGCGGCGTCGTTCTTGTCGAAAACAGTCACGACGACGAGCGGCGCGGTCTCGGCGACGGTCGCTTTGCGCATCTTTAGCGCCGTCAGCAGCCGGCTGACACCGATAGAAAATCCGACTGCCGGTGTCTTCTGTCCAGTGAAGCGCGCGACGAGATCGTCGTAACGTCCGCCGCCGCCGACCGAGCCGAAGACGACATCCTGACCTTTTTCATTCTGCACAGGAAATGTGAGCTGCGCCTCGAAAACAGAGCCGGTGTAGTAGTCGAGACCGCGGATGATTCCGGTGTCGAGAGCAATGCAATCCTTGTATCGCCAGGCAACCATTGGCCGAAGAATTCGACCGAGCTCATCAAGGCCGTCTACGAACAATTGGTTCGTGACTCCGCTCTGCGGAAATTTTTCGAGTTCCTTAAACTGCTGAAACGGATCGTTCGAGTCAGTATCGAGAACTATGAGCTTCAATATTCTGTCCGTTTGAGCCGAAGTCAGCTCAACGCCCTTCGTAAAGTCGCCAGACTCGTCCTTTCGACCTTTACCGAGCAATTGCCGCACACCGTCGACGCCAATGCGATCACACTTGTCCAACGCTCGTAGCACTGCGGCCCGACGTGCTAGATTTTCGTCCGAACCACTAATCGGCAGTCCGGCAGCCTCCAACACACCATCGAGCAGCTTGCGGCTGTTCAGTTTGATCACATATTCCCCACGCTTGAGACCAAGGCCTTCCAGCGTGTCGGCAAACAGCATGATCATCTCGGCATCAGCGGCCGGCGAGGCGCTGCCGACCGTGTCGGCGTCGCACTGGATGAATTCGCGAAAGCGCCCCGGTCCGGGCTTGTCGTTGCGAAACACTGTGCCGATCTGATACCGGCGGAACGGCCGTGGCAGGAATTGCTGGTTCTCGGCGACGTAACGCGCCAGCGGCGCGGTCAGGTCGTAGCGCAGCGAAACCCACTGCTCGTCATCGTCGCGAAACGAGAACACGCCCGCGTTCGGCCGGTCGACGTCGGGGAGGAATTTGCCGAGCGCGTCGGTATATTCAAGAAAAGGGGTCTCGAGCGCATCGAAGCCATAGGCCTCAAAGGTACGGCGGATCGTGTCGAGCATCGCCCGTTCGGCCGCAAGTTCGCCGGCGGCGCGGTCGCGAAAGCCGCGTACCGTCCGTGCCTTGGGCCGAGATTGTTTGTCGCCTGCCATAGTTGCCTTCGAAGTCGAGCGGCCTTGTAGAGTGAGACGGCGTCAATTTCCACCCTCCCCGCTCCGCGCAGGTCAGCCCCGCTCACAGACCGTCATCGGAGCCGATGAAATATGCTATTTCGGCGCATGACCGAGCGGCAAAGGCTCAAACTGGCCATCGTCTGGCGCGGCGCGCCGGGCACGCGGATCGCACAGGTGCCCGAAACGTCTCGGCTGCATCCCGTCGCCCTCGCCTTGCAAGAACGCAGCTTCGATGTCGAACCGGTTATCTATAGCGAAGCCGACAGCCCCTTTGTGCGAGACCGGCTTTCCAAGTGCGCCGGCATACTCGTCTGGGTCGATCCGTTGACCGATGGCAAGGATCGGCGAGATCTCGATGCGATCCTTTGTGATCTCTCGTCGCAAGGCATCTGGGTGGGCTCCCACCCAGATATCATCAGGAAGATGGGTACGAAGGAAGTCCTGTACCGTACGCGAGACGTCGGTTGGGGCAGCGATACCGCTCTTTATGAATCGTTTGCGAAGTTTGGCCATGAATTTCCCGGACGACTGATGACATCCGGCACGCGTGTCCTTAAGCGGCAGCGCGGCAATGGCGGTCAGGGCGTATGGAAGGTCACACTGCGCTCACCAAACCAAGTGATCGTGCAGGAGGCAACCCATCGAGACGGCACGATGGCGCAAACAACGCTCTCCGAATTCATGGCGAGCTGCGCGCCATACTTCGCGAATAATGGCATCGTAATCGACCAAGCCTTCCAGCCGCGAATCGTCGAAGGGATGGTTCGAAGCTACATGTGCGGCGGCGGACTTGTCGGTTTCGCGCGCCAATATCCAAAAGGTTACGCCGAAGGCGAACCCGAGCGCGACACGTTTGGCCTGCCCGCCGCAAAGACCATGTACAGCGCGAGCGAGGCGCAGTTCGCGCGCTTGCGCGAGAATCTTGAGCGCGTGTGGATTCCGGGAATGTGCAAAGTTCTCGCGATTGAGGAAAAAGACCTGCCGGCATTGTGGGACGCGGACTTCCTGTTCGGTCCTAAGATGCCAAGCGGCGAGGACACGTTCGTGCTCTGCGAGATCAACGCCAGCTGCATAACACCTTTTCCACCGCAAGCACCCGAGAAAGTCGCCGAGCGAGCCGCGCAAATGATCGCCAGGTGAGCGAAGCTTCGCAGCACGCCACGTCACCGTGGCGGCGACGTTCCAAGTGCCGTCTTGGTCGCGTAGAGCGCTTGTGCCTGCTGTAGCGCGTAGGCACGGATAGCCTTCACGTCTTCGGCACCCAGCAGATCCTTGAAGCTGCCCATGCCGGTGTCCGCCAAAGCGCCGTCGAGCAAGATCTTGTCGTACTGATTCCAGATCTCCGGCGCCACCATGCGCAAGTCAGGCACTTCGCCAGACGACACCATCAAAACGCCGTGACAGACCGCGCAATGTTGGTGGAAAAGATTGAAGCCTTTCTCGGCGAGTTTGGCATCGACAACATCTGATGGCGGCTGCGGCACGTGGTCGGGAAGTTCTGGCGGAATCGCCTGCACAGTCTGCGTGCCGCCCAATTTGAAGGCGAAAATCCGCCCCTGATTGTTTCGCCACTTCTGGAGCGCCGTGTTCGGATCGCCCGTCGCGCCGAGGCCACCCGACCCGCCAAATGCGGCCGCGACTGCAACATATTGCTGGCCGTCGACCGTGTAAGTGACGGGCGGCGCTGCAATGCCAGTCTTCACGTCGATCGACCACAGCCGCGCGCCGTTCTTGGCATCATAAGCCGAGAATAGCCCGTCCGAACCGCCGCCGAACACCAGTCCGCCTGCGGTCGCGAGCAAACCGCTGTTCCAGCCGCCGCTCATCGGAACCTGCCAAACCATTTTCTGCTCGACCGGATCCCAGGCGCGAATGAAGCCTTTCGCCGGCGGCGGTACATCACCCTTTTTGATCGCGGCAGCGAGCAACTGACCGAGCTGGACAAAGTCGCTGGCGTTCCAGGCACCCGGCGCATATCCGAGCGTTCGTTGTTGCGCGTAGGTGAAGCTGTTTTCGATCACCGGGATGTAGACGAGTCCGGTCTCGGGATCGAACGCCATCGGTTGCCAATTGTGCGCGCCGACCGGACCTGGAATCTGCGTCGATGGCGTGCGGGCATAGCGCACGCCCTTGTTTTCGATTGGCCGGCCCGTCGTCAGATCGACGCCCTTGGCCCATGTGATCGCGGTATAGGGCTCGGCCGAAATCAATTTTCCGGTTGCCCGGTCGATGACATAGAAAAATCCGTTCTTGGGCGCCTGCAGCAGCACTTTGCGCATCACGCCGCCAATCACAATGTCGGCGAGAATGATGTGCTGCGTCGCCGTATAGTCCCAATCGTCGCCTGGCGTAGTCTGATAGTACCAGACGAGCTCGCCGGTTTCTGGCTTCAACGCCACGATGGACGATAGGTAGAGATTGTCGCCGCCGCCCGGCGAACGCAGATTGCGATTCCACGCCGAACCGTTGCCCGTGCCAAGGTAGATGAGATCGAGATCGGGATCGAATGCCATCGAGTCCCACGGCGTGCCGCCGCCGCCCTGCTCCCACCATTTGTTGTTCGTGCCGCCGTCGCTCCAAGTTTTCAGCGCGTCGGTCATTGCCTTGTTTTCGGGCGGCAGCTTCGGGTCGCCAGGAACGACATAGAAGCGCCAGAGTTGTCGGCCGGTGTCGGCGTCATAGGCGGTTAGATAGCCGCGCACGCCATATTCCGCGCCGCCATTGCCGATCAGCACCATACCTTTGAAGATGCGTGGTGCGCCCGTGATCGTGTAGGGACGCGTTCGGTCGATGGTATTGATATCCCAGATCGGCCGGCCGCTTCTTGCATCAAGTTTGATGAGACGACCGTCGAGTGTCCCGACATAGACCGCGCCTTTCCACACCGCCACGCCGCGGTTGACGACATCGCAACAGGCAAAGCGGCCCCACTGTCCGGGAACCTCCGGGTCGTAGAACCAGAGCTGGCGGCCGTTACGCGCGTCAAGCGCCCAAACTTTGCTCCATGATCCGGTGACGAACATGATGCCGTTCGAGACGATCGGCGTCGCCTCCAGTCCACGCACCGTGTTGGTACGGAATTCCCACGCCACGCCAAGCTGTTTCACGGTATCGCGGTTGATCTCCGCCAGCGGGGAGTAGCGCTGCTCGGAATACGTTCGGCCATGCGCCAACCAGTCGCCCGGCGTTTCGTCGGCATGGATTATCTTTTCGCCGTCGATGTCGGCGGCGTCTTCGAGGCGCGACGCCGGATCATCGCTCGTAGTGGTCCGGGCCGTGGGAGCGGGTTTTGGTGCCGCCGGCTTCTGGGCATGGTCGGAAGGGCCGCACGCCGCAAATCCAACCAGAATGAGACCGGCCAGACTCGCATGCCAACGCCAGACCATTCACTCCCCCTCGTCGCGCCGCGCGTCTAAAGATGCGTGCGCTCCTGGGCAAACTAGTCGGGCGCAGGCGGCCGTACAAGACGAGTTTCAGCCGCCTTCCAGCGCCTTCTTCATCGCCTTTGCACCCGCGCTCATTTGTTCGTCGATATAAGGCGCGATCGCGTCGGGCAAAACGTCCGTCGTCCAAATGAAACGGCAGCGATCGGGTCCAGCCGCGACGATTTCGGCTGATGCATTGTGATGCGAGATACGCTCGCTCGACACGACATAGACGAGACGGTGACGTACGTCATCCTTCGTCACGAGAGTTTCCTTGACGACCGAGCCGTTCGCGAACGTGATAATTCTGGCAGTTTCACCGTCCGGCTTGCTGTCCGTTACGAATCCCGGTGCCAGGCGCGTGTGGACATTCTGAAAATCCGCCAGCGCGCTCCAGACATCGGTTGCCGAAGCGTTGAGCTGCATTTCCTTGCGAATGGTTGCCATATCCGTTTCTCCGTTTTGTCCGACGAAGGATTGCCATGGTGTCAGGCAGAACGCTGGCCGGATTCGGACGCGATAGGCTTTGGGCCGACGCTCAGAAAAGCTGCTTGCGGTAGACGAGAAAACCCGAGCGGTCGGCGACCTGGTTGTAAAGAACCATCGCCCGCGCGTTGGTTTCATGGGTCTGCCAATAGACACGCGACACGCCCGCTTTGCGCGCTTCCGTATAGACGCCTTCTATCAGCGCTCGACCTATGCCCTTTCCGCGACATGTATTGTCGGTGAAGAGATCCTGCAGATAGCAGATGTCGCCCAGCATCGTCGTGTGGCGGTGAAAGAGATAGTGGACCAGACCGACGAGACGGCCATCCATCTCGGCGACAAGCGCATGCATCGGTTCGTTGGCTTCGAAAAAGCGCCGCCACGTCGAATTGGTGATTTCAATCGGAAGCGCCGTCGCATCGAAGCGGCCGTAGAAACGATTGTAACCGTCCCACAGCGGTAGCCACTCTTCAAAGTCGTCTGGCTTGGCGAAGCGAATGATGGCCACGCTACATGCTCCTTTGCTGGCTCTCTACGAAGCACAATTCGAAACACTCGGTCCCGAATTGCTCTGTAAACAGAGTGAACACTTCCATTCACCCTCAGAACGCAAAGAAATGCAAAGTCGTCTCTCGCTGCATTCAAGAGTAAGGGCAATGCGATAACTTTCGTTCGAAACGACACAGGCATCAGGGTGCGCATCCGCCTGCCGCGCGAGTCGATTGACGTTCGAAAAATCCAACATACAGAGGGCTGATGGACACCGGTCGAGGTGAAACGCCCATTAAATACGCGCTAAATCAATCCGCCCTGTTACCAATCTGCAATGATGCAGCGGTGCGGTTTTCCATCTGAGCCATCGCTCGGGGCAGAGCGCGACAAAGTTTTATGGTTTGTGGTACTCACAATTTGCTTGGTTGGGTGCGCACTGGTCGCATTACTTGGTCGCCTGCACCCTGACATCGTTCCAGACACCGCGAGTTATTTCCGTGTCGGCGCACTTCCGGATTCATTGGCCCAACCGCGCACGCCGGTTTATATGTGGCTGACCGGACCGCTCTATTTCAACGGCTTTGTGGCGCTTGTTCCCTGGCTGCATCTCGCGGCATTCGTGTCGGCAACGTTGCTTCTTGCGTGGCAGTCCAAACTTTCGGGACTTTCACGAACAGGCGTCGTTTCCATCTGCCTCGCGGCGATGACATCGACGGCACTGTTCAAGATCACGAATGAGATCGTTCCTGAGAGCCTGGCGCTTTCATTTGGGCTTGCCTCGGTCACGGCAACACTCTGGGCCGCACGTTCGCAACGCCCGACCTTTCCGCAACTTGCTATCTTTGCGGCCTGCGGTGCCTGCTACCTTCTTCGCCCCATTTACTTGCCCCTTATGGTCGCGCTTCCGGCACTATTTCACGTTGTCGGCGGGCGCCAGATCAAGCGCACCGCGACGCTAGCCGTCTTTCTTGCGGCCGCGCTGCCCTTCCTCCTGTTTTCGAGCGTGAGATTGGTGCTCTGCAAGGATTTCAACGTAGTTTCATTCGGCGGATACCAAGCAAGCGGCATGGCGTCCTTCATGCTGACGCCGGATGTGTTGAAGCGCTTTCCGTCCGACGTTCACGAAACTGCAGCTAAGATGCTGGCGCTGCGGACGACGGCAGAACAACGTGGCAGCATCATTGGCATTCCGAGGAACTCAGACGGAGTAAGGTCGTTTGCATCTGCCGCCATCGCCTATCCTGACGTGCTCGCGCGTGGGTATGATGACGTTCTGAATCTCAACGCGACTCTGCGCGATAAGAATGAACCGTGGATAGCGTTCAACGCCAGACTGATGAAGGCTGACACAGCGATTTTCGCTAAAGCGCCCGTCAGCTACGCGGAGTGGGTCGCGGGCGCAACCGCAAGGTTTTTCGGGCACGCCATCATTATCAACCCTTCGATGCTCATTGCGCTCGCGCTTCTTCTACTGAGCCGGCTTCCGCCTGTCTCGACAAAGCCTCACGCGAGCGGGAATGACGTGAAGCTGCTGACGACAATCGCTTTGGCTTGGCTATTCAGCGGCGGACTGTTGTCGGTCGCTGCAAGCTTTCCGGCGCAGCGTTATATCGACTCTTCATCAGTCCTGCTGTCTTCGATTCCCTTTTATTTTTTCGTCGGATTTGTGGAACGCTTATTTGTTCGCCGCAGAGTCAGTGCTTAGCGAAAAGCAAAAAGGATAGTGTCAATGCAAAGGCAACTGCGCGACCAGAGAGTCTCACGAACGATCTGAAATCTTGCTGCTAATCTGTTGATATGATTGGTACAGTTGGGTGGGCTCGAACCACCGACCTCCGGATCCACAATCCGGCGCTCTAACCAGCTGAGCTACAACTGCACGTCTCAAAAAGAGGGCCGGAAACTATGGCCCGCCTCCCGCAAAAGCAAGACTTCGGGTACGTCGCATCGGATCGGCGGACTATAAGCATTTGACGACAAGCGCCGTTCTGGCGTCCGCCTGCGGAGCGACTATAACCTACCGCCCAATCAGCAGCGTTGCCGACGAACATCCACCGGGGAACGAATGAACCGACGCCGGACAATGACCTTTGCCCTGACGCTGGCCGCAATCGTTGCGGTGGCCGGAATATTCTACTGGCTGACGCGTCCGCTGCCTGTGCTGACGGTTGCGACATGGTCGGGACCCTATGGTCGCGCGCAGGCAAGCGCACTCTTCCGTCCCTTCGCCGAGGACCGGCGTATCGACGTTCGCATCGCACTCTATGATGGCGGCATCGCCGAGTTGCGTCGGATGGTTTCCGCGCACCGCTACGATTGGGACGTCATGGATCTGGAGCTGCCCGACGCGATTGCGGCATGCAGAGAGGGCCTGCTCGAGCCGCTCGAAACTGCTTCGCTTCCACCGGGATCCGACGGCACTGCGGCCGAGCGCGACTTCGTGCCAAATGCGCTTGGCCCCTGCTGGGTCGGTAGCGTCGTCTACGCGCAGGTCATCGCCTATTCGTCCCGCCGCTTCGGTGACGCACGTCCGCAGACGATCGCAGACTTCTTCGATCTCGCGCGTTTTCCCGGTCCGCGCGTGCTGAGGCGCGGCAGCCCAAAGTTCAATCTGGAGATGGCTCTGCTCGCCGATGGTGTGCCGTCCCAAAACGTATACTCCACTCTCGCCACTTCGGAGGGCGTCCGCCGCGCGCTCGCCAAGCTCGAATCGATTCGGCATGCCCTCGTCTGGTCGAACAGTTCGGCCGATTCGGTCGCCATGCTTAAGGATGGTCGCGCGGCATTCGCCATCGCACTCAACGGCGATCTCTATGATGCGGACCAACATGGCGATGGCGTCAACGCGGTCTGGGACCACGCGCTCTACGAACTCGACGTATTCGGCATACCGCACGGCAATCCACAGAAGGCCCGGGCTTTAGACTTCATCCGCTTTGCCACCGGTGCGCAGAGCCTGGCCGGTGTCGCAGATTGGGTTCCCTATGGGCCGGCGCGCCGCTCCGCGCTTGCGTTCGTCGGCCGGAACCCGGAAACGGGCACCGCCATGACGCCCTATCTTCCGACCGCGAAGGCGCATTTCGCCAATGCCTTCCCAGTCGATGACGCGTGGTGGCAAACCCACGGCGAGGAGATCACTTCCCGTTGGCAGGCGTGGCTCGAATCGCGGAACTGACAGTTTTTCACGGTTTCGGCATTGTTGCGCGATGTCCACAATTACGCGCATTGACATAATCTTGACGCTCGCCGAGTTTGAATGGCGCCGAACCATCGCGCGCGGGACCAACGGACAAGATGTTATCCTACGCCATCCGGCGTCTTCTCGGCGCCATTCCCACTTTATTCATCATTATTACCGTGGCGTTTTTCATGATGCGGATCGCGCCTGGCGGCCCGTTTGACAGCCAGCGCCGACTACCGCCCGAGATCGAGCACAACATCAAGGCGGCCTATGATCTCGACAAGCCGGTTTATCAGCAATACCTGATTTATCTGGGCAAGCTGGCGCGCGGTGATCTCGGCCCGTCCTACAAGAACAAGGACTTCAGCGTCAGCGAACTCATTGCCGATGGCTTGCCGGTGAGCGCAAAGCTCGGTCTCTCCGCCATCATTCTCGCTGTCGCGTTCGGCCTCACCATGGGAACGATAGCAGCGCTGCGTCAGAACAATGCGGCCGACTATTCCATCATGTCATTGGCGATGATCGGAATAACCATACCGACCTTCGTGATGGCGCCGATCCTGACCCTGATCTTCGGGGTCTATGGCGTGAGTCTGTTCGGCTATGACATTTCGCTGCCCGTCGGCGGCTGGAACGGCGGCGCGCTGCGCAACATGATCCTGCCGGTCATCGTGCTGTCGCTGCCGCAAATCGCGGTGATTGCGCGCTTGACCCGCGGCAGCATGGTCGAGGTGCTGCACTCGAACTATGTCCGCACTGCGCGCGCCAAGGGGCTCTCGAGCGTACAGGTTGTTGTGCGCCACGCCTTGCGCGCCGCCGTGCTGCCGCTGGTGAGTTATCTCGGACCGGCGATCGCCGGCATTCTCACCGGCTCGCTCGTCGTCGAGCAGATCTTCGGCATTCCAGGAATCGGCCGCTACTTCGTGCAGGGAGCACTTAACCGCGACTACACGTTGGTGCTGGGAGTGCTCATCTACTACGCGACCTTCGTCATTCTCCTCAATCTGCTCGCCGACATTCTCTACGCGGTTCTTGATCCGCGCGTGCGGTACGCCAGATGAGTCTCACTGCCGATCGCACCGCCGAACTGGTCGGGCGCGCCCTCGATTTGAAGGGGCGTAGCCTGTGGGAAGATGCGCGCCGGCGCCTGTTCCGCAATCGCGCCGCGGTCGTCAGCATCGTGACGCTCGGAGCCATCGCGCTGGCAGCTGTGTTCGGGCCGTTTCTGCTCGCCTATCCGTATGACTATATCGACTATTCGGTCGTCTCGTGCGCGCCAGACTGGTGGCCCGACCCTTCCGTGCTGTGCAACGCCGGCGGCACGCATTGGTTCGGCACGGACTCGGTCGGCCGCGACCTGCTGGTGCGCACACTCTATGGCGCGCGGGTTTCGCTTGCAGTCGGATTGATCGCCACCCTCGTCAGTCTGGTCATCGGCGTCACCTATGGTGCGACCGCGGGCTATCTGGGCGGGCGGATCGACGAACTTCTCATGCGATTCGTCGATGTTCTCTACTCGATTCCCTACATCTTCCTCGTCATCATCTTGATGGTGATCTTCAACCGCAACTTCTTCCTGCTGTTCGTCGCCATCGGTGCGGTCGAATGGCTCACGATGGCGCGGATCGTGCGCGGCCAGACCCTCTCCATCAAGCAGAAGGAGTTCATCGAGGCCGCGCGCGCCAGCGGCGTCAATGATTTCGGCATCATCGCGCGGCACATCATCCCCAACGTGTTCGGACCTGTGATCGTCTATGTGACGCTGACGGTACCGGCTTCCATCCTCGCGGAAAGTTTTCTCTCGTTCCTTGGTCTCGGAATCCAGGAGCCATTGACGTCCTGGGGCGTCTTGATCTCCGAGGGCGCCAACCAGATGGAGACGGCGCCGTGGATGCTGATCTTTCCGGCGCTCTTCATGGCGATCACGCTGTTCTGCTTCAACTTCATCGGCGATGGCTTGCGCGACGCCCTCGACCCCAAGGACCGTTGAGACATGGCTGGGCCGATCCTCGAAGTCGCCAATCTGAACGTGGAGTTCACTACGCCGGACGGCAACGTGCACGCGGTGCGCGATGCAAGCTTTCATATCGAAGAAAGTGAGTGCCTGGGAGTGGTCGGTGAATCCGGCTCGGGAAAAAGCCAGCTCTTCTTGGCGACGACCGGGCTACTTTCCGCCAACGGCAAGGCAACCGGCAGCGTCAAATATCGCGGCAGCGAAATTCTCAATATCAGTCAACCGAAACTGAACAAGCTGCGCGGCTCGAAGATAACAATGATCTTCCAGGATCCGCTGACCTCCCTCACGCCGCACATGACGGTCGGCGCGCAGATCATAGAGTCCTTGCGCACCCATTCGGGCCTGCCCTATGGCGAAGCGGAGAAGCGCGCGATGGAGGTTTTGGAACTCGTACGAATTCCCGAAGCGGCACGGCGCATGCGCCAGTTTCCGCACGAACTCTCCGGCGGCATGCGTCAACGCGTGATGATTGCGATGGCGACGGCGTGCGGACCCGATCTTCTCATCGCGGACGAACCGACCACGGCGCTCGATGTCACCGTTCAGGCGCAGATTCTCGAAATCATGCGCGACCTCAAAAACGAGCTGAAGACCGCCATCGTTCTTGTCAGCCATGACATGGGTGTAATAGCCGGCATCGCCGATCGCGTACAGGTGATGCGTGATGGCGACATCGTCGAAGCCGGCGGCATCGAAGACATCTTCTACCGTCCGCGTCACGACTACACAAAGATGCTGCTCGATGCGATGCCGCGCCTCGATAATCCCGATCGCAAGGGGCACGCAACGCCGGCGCCGACCGCTAAGCCGGACGTGCTCTTGAACGTCGACGATCTGAAGGTCTATTTCCCCGTGCGCGGCCGGGGACTGTTCGCCAAGCCGAAATCGCTGCGCGCGGTCGACGGTGTCAGCTTCACGCTGCATCAAGGCGAAACTCTCGGCATCGTGGGAGAATCTGGTTGCGGGAAGTCGACGTTGGCGCGCACGGTGCTCACCTTGCTGCCGAAGACGGACGGCACCGTCGTTTGGATGACGCGCGATCTCAGTCAGATCAGCGAAAGCGATCAGAGATTGTTGCGCAAGGAACTCCAGATCGTGTTCCAGGACCCGCTGGCGAGCCTTGATCCGCGCATGACCATCGGCGAGTCCATTTCCGAGCCGCTGCGCATGCTCGAGCCAGACCTGACGCGCGACCAGATCAAATCGCGGGTGCGAGAGATCATGCAGCAGGTTGGCCTCGAGGCAGGTTGGATTAACCGCTATCCACACGAATTCTCCGGCGGGCAGAACCAGCGCGTCGGTATCGCTCGCGCCATGGTGGTCAAACCGAAGCTTGTGATCTGCGACGAGGCTGTCAGCGCGCTCGACGTTTCCATCCAGGCCCAGATCATCGATCTGATCGTCAAGCTGCAGGCAGACTCCGGCATGTCGATGATCTTCATCAGCCACGATCTTTCGGTCGTGCGCCAGATTTCGCATCGCGTGATGGTGCTCTATCTTGGCCGTGTGGTGGAATTCGCCGATCGCGAGACGATCTATAAAGACGCGCGCCATCCCTACACCAGGGCCCTGATCTCTGCGGTCCCGATCCCCGATCCCAAGGCGGAGCGCGCCAAGCAACGCGTCCGCCTGTCGGGCGACCTGCCCTCACCGCTCGATACGCGCGCACAGTTGAGCTTTCTCAAGTCGAAACTGATCGACGATTTTGATGCCGAGCAATATCGCCCGAAGTTGATCGAGGTGGCGCCGGGCCATCTCGTCGCTGAGCACGACCCAGTCTGAACCCGTTTATTTGAGCCGCCGAACTTTCACGCTGGGACCAGCATCGTTGACGCGCAAATTGTACGAACCGAGTGCGCCACGCGAGATGACAACCGTGTTGACCGCGCCCTTATTGAAGCGCAAGCGATCCGTATCGCCCTCGAGCTGCTGCCAGATTTGTCCGTTGTCCAGGAAGATAACGGTGCGGCCGTACGAGTTGTAGGCATAGTCCTTGACCGTGGCGCTGATGCTGTCCAACGCCTGCGGTTGTACGGGCGGCGGGGGCTCGCCGGGCCGGGATGGTGGCGGCGCAGGCGGCGCGAGATTCTCGGAGCCAAATTGCTCGGGCGTCGTTTGCGCCGAAGGACTGGTGCCGAAGATGCGGCTTGGATCGTACCACGGCCGGTTGTCGCTCGGCGGGGCGCTGCGCGCGGCTTTCAGTTGCGGCGCCAGCGCGTCGTAGCAGGTTAGGCGCGCAGTGTTGTCGACTACGACGGCGCATTTCGCCATGCCCTCCATGAGCTCTTCCTGCGGGCCGGCGAGAGCGGTCGACGGAACCACAATAATCGCGGCAATACAGGCGATTCGCGACAAGTTCATCTTTGGTACATCCGTTTTGTGCTGGTGTGAGCGGGTGTGAAGGCACGGAACCTTAACCGGTTATATGGTATCGAACCGCCGCCTGCGAGGGTCTGAACGGACATGGAACAGAGCAAGTGGACCAGGCGCGGATTGATCGCGGGCGGCACGCTCGTGGTGATTGGCGGCGCGGCCGCTGCGCTGAGAAGCAGTTCCGGACCCGGCATGAACTTGTCACATGCCGACGCCTACGCACTCGTGCGTGGCAACGGCGCGGAACCCGACACGCTCGATCCACAAAAAGCGTCCGGTACTTGGGAAAACAACATCATCGGCGACATGTTCATAGGGTTGATGACGGACGGACCCGACGGCGAAGCCATTCCGGGTATGGCCGATGGTTACAGCGTCAGCCCCGACGGTCTCACCTATACCTTCAAGCTTGGCGATCACCTCTGGTCGGACGGCACACCCGTCACCGCGCACGACTATGTCTATTCGTTCCGCCGCATCGCCGATCCCAAGACGGCGGCGCAATATGTTTCCATCCTCTATCCCATTAAGAATATGCAGGAGGCCGCCGCCGGGCATGTTCGACCGGACGCAGTCGGCGCTCGCGCCATCGATGATCGCACGCTCGAGCTCACCTTCCGTTTCCAGGTGCCCTACATCAAAGAGCTGCTCACACATTATGCGAGTTTCGCGGTGCCACGCCATGTCGTGGAAAAATATGGCGACGACTGGACTCGTCCGGAACATATCGTTGTCAATGGGCCCTACATCCTGAAAGCCTGGGTGCCAAACGATCACATCCGTTTGGAGATCAATCCGCGCTTTGCCGGCGCCGACAAGCTGCCGGTTCGCAGCGTGATCTTCTGTCCGACGCAAGATTCCTCTGCTGCGTTGAAACGATTCCGCGGTGGCGAGTTCGATCTCGTCACGGACTCGGTGCCACCGCAGCAGCTCCACTGGCTGCAGCTCTACCTGCCACGCGAGCTTCACCTGTCGCCTTACATTCTGACTCAATATGTCTGCTTCAACGTTCGGCGCAAACCGTTCAACGATCCGCGCGTGCGTCTGGCGTTGTCGCTCGCGATTGATCGCGAGATCATGGTTGCGAAGGTGACGCGCGCGGGGGAACGGCCAGCCTACGCGCTGGTGCCGCCGGGAATGCCGCAATATCAAAGCGCACAACTGTCATTTCGCAGAATGAACATGGAGCAACGCCTCGCGCACGCGCGCGCGCTCCTCGCGGACGCTGGCTATGGCGTCAATAATGCCTTGTCGTTCGAATACAATTTCGCGGGTACGACGGAAACGCGCATCATCTCCGTGGCTCTGCAAGGCATGTGGAGCGATGTCGGCGTCAAGGCGCTCATGGTTCCGTCTGACAGCCAGATTCACTACAACCTCCTGCGCAAGCGCGACTTCCAAGCGGCATGGGCGGGTTGGGCGGCCGACTATCGCGATCCCAAGAACTTCCTCACGCTCGGTTCGGTGTCGGCGCCTGATCTTAACTATGGCGACTATGCCAATCCGCAATTCGACGCGCTGCTCGACCGCTCGGACCGAGAACGCCATGTCGAGACCCGCTCGGCATTGTTGCGTCGGGCGGAACAGCTTCTGCTTGACGATGTGGCGGTGGCGCCGGTCTTCTTTGGCGTGGCGCGCGATCTCGTTTCGCCGCAGGTCAAGGGATGGAAGGACAACGTCTTGAACGTCCACCGCACGCGCTTTCTTTCGCTTGATCGCTCCATCCGCAGCGTATGAGGCCGGCGGCGGCAATTCTCACGCTCGCTTTCATCTGTTCTGCAGTTTCGCCTGCCACCGGGTTGAGCGTCCTCAATCGCGGCAATGGTGGCGAGATCAAGAGCCTTGATCCTCACTTCATCGATGGGCTGAACGAGTCCAGCGTCGAAGGCGACTTGCTGATCGGGTTGTTGACGATGGATGCCGCCGCAGCACCGATCCCGGGTGCCGCGACCAGCTGGAGCACCTCGCCCGACGGCAAGACCTGGACATTTCACCTGCGCGATCATCTGTGGTCCGACGGCACTTGGGTCACGTCGCAGGACTTCGTTTTCGCCTGGCAACGGCTGCTCGATCCCAAGACCGGGGCGGCCTACGCCTACAATCTCTGGATCGTGAAGAATGCGCACGCAATCAGTCGGGGACAGCGGCCGCCGTCCGCACTCGGTGTCTACGCCATCGACGACAAGACGCTCAAGATCGAGCTCGAACATCCTGCGGCATACCTGCCCGAACTTCTCACGCACGACACAGCCTATCCGCTGCCGCGTCATGTCGTTCAGGCGAAGGGCAACACCTGGTCCATGCCCGGCAATTTCGTCGGCAACGGTCCCTACACGCCCGCGCGCTGGATTCCCAACGATCACCTCACGCTGGTGCGCAATCCGAAATTCTACGACGCGGCGCATGTGCGCATCGACGTGGTGAACTACTATTCGTCGCCCGACAGCAATGCGAGCCTGCGGCGATTTCGCGTCGGAGAGTTCGATACGCAGACTCCGATTCCTTTGACGCAGATCGACTGGCTGCGCACGCACATGCCAAGCGTCCTGCATACGAAGCCGTTTCTGGGCCTTTCCTACGTTTCGATCAACATACGTCATGTGCCGCTTGACGATGTTCACGTCCGGCGCGCCCTCAATCTGGCGATCGATCGCGAAACGTTGACGCAGAAGGTGCTTCGTCTGGGCGAACCGCCGGCCTACAGCATCGTGCCACCGGACATTGCGAACTATCCGCACGGCGCGGCGCTCGATTTTCGAGCGTTACGCCAGCCCGATCGCCTCGCCAAAGCGCAGTGGCTGATGAGCAAGGCCGGCTTCGGCCCCGAGCAGCGTCTGCGCCTCGTTCTCGAGACGTTCGACGAACCCAACAGCAAACGCGTCGCCGCGGTGGTGCAATCCATGCTCCGTGCGATCTGGATCGACCTCGACATCGTGGCGGTCGATGGCACGGTGCATGGCCGCAACATGCAGCAGGGCAACTACGATCTTGGCGTCGCCTCCTGGTTCGCCGACTTCAACGATGCTAGCAATTTTCTGGATTTACTCAGGAAAGACAGCGGCAACAATTACGGCCGCTACGACAATCCGGCCTTTGAAGCTGCTCTGAATGCCGCCCAACTCGAGCCAGACGTCGTCAAGCGCGGCGCCCTGATGCAAAAGGCGGAAAAGATCGCCCTCGCCGACTATCCTTGGATGCCACTTCGCTTCCGGATCACGCAGGATCTCGTACACACTTACGTGAAGGGTTGGGTCGACAATGCGCGCGATCAGCATCGTTCGCGCTGGCTGTGGCTCGAGGGCCGCTCCATCGTGCGGTGATCCTCCTTGCGCGGTGCCCCCGCGGATGGGCTATAGAGCAGCGCAAGCGCCGCCCGCCATCAGCTCTCAGGAACTACTCGATGACGCTCTACCGGACGGCTTGCATCGCCATCCTGCTGATCGCGCTTGGCGCTTGCTCAAGGTCCGGAGCCGCAAACCAGCGCGTGCATGCGCCCGACTATCTCGTGCGCGGCAATACGTTCGAGATCAAGAGTCTCGATCCCCACTACATCGACGGCCTGTGGGAAGCCAACGTCGTCGGTGATGCGCTGGTTGGCCTGACAACGGACGCTGCAGACGGCACGCCGATGCCGGGCGCTGCGCTCAGCTGGGAAACTTCGCCAGACGCCAAGACTTGGACGTTCCATCTTCGCAAGCACGTTTGGTCGGACGGGCAACCCGTGACGGCTGAGGATTTCGCGTTCGCCTGGCGCAGAATCCTCGAACCCGCACGCGGTGCGCCCTACGCTTATTACCTCTGGCTCATCAAGAACGCGAAGGCGATCAGCGCAGGACAGCTACCACCGAGCGCACTCGGCGTGAGCGTCAAGGATGATCGCACGCTTGTGGTGCAGCTGGAGCATCCCGCCGCCTACATGCTGCAATATCTGTTGCATCAGGCGGTTTTTCCGGTGCCCCGTCACGTTGTAGTGGCGCTTGGCGATCGCTGGGCGAAGCCTGGTAATTTTGTCGCCAACGGTCCCTATATCCCCACCGAGTGGGTGCCGAACGATCACGTTACGCTGGTCAAGAATGCGCGTTTCTACGACGCACAACACGTGCGCCTACGAACGATCATCTACAAGCCGACCCAGGACGCGATGGAAGCACTGAAGCTGATCCGCGCCGGAGAAATCGATACGCAGAATTCCGTGCCCGCCGCCGAGATCGACTGGATGCGTGCGCATCTGAAGCGTGCCTTGCAGATCGGTCCCTTTTTCGGTGCCCTTTATGTGATCGTGAATTTCGAACACAAGTCGTTTCAGGACATCCGCCTGCGCAAGGCAATCGCACTTGCCTATGACCGCGAAACGATGACGAATAAAATCGTGCGGCTTGGCCAGCCGCCGGCCTACCACCTCGTGCCGCCGCACACGGCGAACTATCCGGGCGGCGCGAGTTTCGACTTCGTTGCCATGCCTTATGACCGCCGGCTCGCGCTGGCACGCGCGCTAATGACGGAGATGGGCTACGGACCGAATAATCATTTTCACTCGACCTATGACACCACCCCGTCACCTGACGCCAAACGCACTTTCGCCACGTTGCAGGCCATGCTTCGGCGCATCTACATCGATATCGATCCGGTGACGTCGGACGGACAGATCTTCTACAAGAAATTGCAGGCGGGTCAGTTCGACATGGCGGGCGCGGCATGGATCGGCGATTTCGACGATGCCGGAACCTTCCTCGATCTGTTGCAATCGACGAGCGGCAACAATTACGGGCGCTACAACAATCCGCGCTACGACGCGCTGCTGGACCGCGCGAACCACACCGCAAGTGTGGCCGAACGTGGCGCCCTGCTTGAGCAAGCGGAACAGCTTGCCCTCGATGACTATGCCGTCATTCCCACGCGATTTGTGGTGACGCAGGACATTGTGGAGCCCTACGTGAAGGGCTGGATTCCCAACCTGCGCAACGTCAACCGTTCACGCTGGTTGTGGATCGATCTGAACACCAAACCGGATCGCGGTTGACGGAAACGGTCAAATTTGAGTCGTGTCGGCCAGCAACAAATTTACGCGCAAATTGGCCAAAATCAGGACACAATCGGGAGCAAATCTCGCTTCGCTGGGGCACGGAACAAACGGACCACGCTTGCGTTTTGTTCGCGTGAACGTGCAACCGATTTCGAACAACGCCAAGAGGTATGCCATGAAGCAATTCGCCCCCATTGCGCTTGCGGCCGCTACGCTATTGTGCAGCAGCGCCGCGTGGGCCGATCCGATCGTGATCGGCGACGATGAAGGCTATTCGCGACTGGCGCGCTGGGAAAAGCGCCTGGACGACCGGATCGCGGACGGAATCAATAATCGGTCTTTGAACCCCAGACGAGCCTGGCAGCTGCAAAAGGATCTCGACTCGATCGAGGCCCGTGTGGTGCAGAGCTATTACGAGAGCAATGACGGCATTGATCGGCGAACCTTCCGCCGGTACGCCGACCAGCTGCGCGGCATCGCCTCGCAACTGGGCGACGCCGATTGGGGCTCGCGCAATATCTATCAGGGCTGGTATGACGACCGCGGCGGCTATGGCGGAGATTACGATCGTGGCGGGTATGACAATGGCGGCGCCTACAACGCCCCACCGCCTCCGCCGCCCGGCAACTATTATCGCGAGGGCGACTATGAGCGCAGCTGCCGGTCCGGCAATGCCGCAGCCGGTACGATCTTCGGCGCGATCGCAGGCGGACTGATCGGCGGAGCTGCTAGCCACGGCAACGGGGGCGCCGTCGCGGGCGGCGTCATTATCGGCGGTCTGCTCGGCAATGCGCTGAGCCGCGACATCGATTGCGACGATCAACGCTACGCCTACGATTCCTACTACCGCAGCCTGAACGGCGACATCGGGCGCGACTATGAATGGCGCCACGGCAGCAACTACGGCACCTTCAGCAGCACGCGCGAATATTCGGACGGCGGCCAGGTTTGCCGTGACTTCCGTGTCGTGACGTATCGCAATGGCGAGCGCTTCGAGCGCCAGGGCACGGCGTGCCGGGGGCCGGATGGCAACTGGCGCACACGCTGAGAGACACGGACAGTAGGCTCGCTGCTTTTGGGCGAGCCTACTTCATCGTGCCGGCGGGCGGCGTCGGCAGCTTGGTGAACGCACCCAGCAGGCATATGTCGTTGGTTTGCAGCACGCGGATGGACTGAAGATTGTCGCAAATCTCGTCGGTCTGAACGCGGTAGACAAAGCCGTTGAAGGGTAGGCCCGTGCATTTGTGCTGGAGGACATTGCGATACACGGTGCCGTCGCGCATGCGAAAATCGATCGTCTGTGAGTCGACGACTTTGGTGCGATCAATCTGATACGTATAAAGGCAGGTGGGCGCAGCCACGGCCGGGGCAATTGTAGCGATTGCCAAGGCCAGCGTGAGCGACACACTCTTGGTGGTTCTCAATCGGGTCTCCCATATCTTTGTGGTGACATATTGTAGCGCGGAGTTGCGGCGCGCGACAGCGTCAGGCACGGGTGACCTGTGGTTGCTGGGCCTGGCGATGTAACGTCGTTGGTGAGCGTCGCCGTCAAAGTACCAATCGAGGCGGTCGCAGGAACGGTGATGGCGACGAGTTATCCGCCTTCGCCAGTGATCAGGAAAGCGCCGGCACTTGGTGTGGCCGAACTTGCTGGCGCATAGGTGCCGTTGCACCGCGGAATTCTTCGCGACCGTGACGCTTCTAGTTGCAGTGCCCTGCACCACGGTACCGAAATTGAGACCGCCGGCGGCCGTGTCCGTTTCGGTGATCGAAAGCACGCGAAGGATGGTGATCGTGGCGTGACCGGTTGTCGACGCGCCCGTTGCAGCGAGTGCGGGTGTTCACCTGCTTTGCCCCCGCAAATCAATTTGGCTGCGCGACTCGTCTCGAGCGATCGATGCATGCGCTCGTGAGACAGACTTACATTGTCAACAGCGCTCCCGACCGCGCTGACATCCCATAACGAAAACGGCGGCACACAGGCCGCCGTTGTCATGCCTTGAGGCAGATCGAGTCAGGTTGCTTTTTTCTTACGGCGCCGAAGTACAATCGCACCGGCAAAGCCGGCACCAAGGAGAGCAATCGTGACGGGTTCAGGCACAGTGACACGCACGTCGCTGTTGCTGGGCGCGAACTCTGCGATCTGGGTGTTGTCTGCCGGATTCAGTCCGTCACGCGTCCAAAGATTCACGAGGTAGTCGCTGAGCGCAAAGCCCTCCGACGGAAGAAACGACGTGGGAACGGTGATAGAGAGCATGTCGCCGCTGACATTGACGTCGCTGGCGGGAAGTGGCGTCAACGCCATGGTCGTCACATCGACCACAAAAGCCTGATTCAAGCTCGGCGCGGCGATCACGACGGCATCGAACAAGACGCCTGAGCGGAACGAACCAAACGGGGCAATGTTGAGGCCGCGGTCGACACCCCAGACATAGAAGACACCCGGCGTTGTGCCGATTGCTGCATTGAAGGTCGCGTCGAATATGAAATTGCTGCCGTTCAGGAACGCCTCTCCGGATGCGATGTCGAGGTCGCCGTTTTGAGGACCGGTATAACTCGCAAGAAATCCGCTCGATGGTCCGAGCGGCGTTGCATCTGCCGGCGCAGCGCCAAGAAACAGTGCCGCGAGCGCGAAGCTCGCAAAGTGAAGATTGAGTCTCATGTCGGTCTCCCTGCCGAGTGCACGTCGTATTGACCGCATCTGAGACGTCGGGACGCACGTCTCAGTCCCGAAGATTCTCAAGCAATTCTCATGCCTTGTCGTAAGTATTTGAAATCGGCCATCGCGAATTCGTGACTGTAAGTGTTAATTACAAGATACAATGTAAATGTGATGCGACTACGACGAGCCCAAGGCTCTTCCACTTCATGATCAAGCGCCCGAAACACTATTCCCTGCTCGAACGCGTGATCGGCGTGCCGCTTTCCCGTGCCGGCCGTCTGCACGAAATTGATGAGCATCTGAAATTTCGCGATGTCGGGACCTACCGCGCGATGATCAGCGAAAACGTCTCGCACATCACGCAGAAATCCGGCGCGCTGCTCGCGGCGCAAGCGATCTTTCTTGTGTTTCAGTCTTACGGCATTGACCATGGCTGGTCGCGCGGCGTCGTGCTCGTCTCCATGCTCCTGTTGATGATGGCGGCGATGCTGGTCATGAGCAACCTGCGATCGATCTGGCTTCCGAGTTCAAACCTTGACGACGCCAAAACAGAACGCGAACGTGTTGCCATTGTGCAGCTGTCCGAGTTGACGAGCATGAGAGGCGCGCGTTTCAACATTGCGCTCTACCTCACATTCGTCTCCGTCATACTGATGGCCATCGCGGCAATCACAGCCGCCCTGATGTGAAGCCCACCCGATGCGATCAGCCGACGGAACGCACATTCTCAGCGAGCCAGGAAAAGTGCTACACGTCGGAACACGACGGCTCAAAATCTCGAGTAGCTGTTATAGGATATCGCTCAAGACCCCGTAGCTCAGCAGGATAGAGCAACGGTTTCCTAAACCGTAGGCCGCCCGTTCGAATCGGGCCGGGGTCGCCAGCCCAGCCTCATGCAACCAACGCCGCTTCGGTGCGCGGATCGCCGGCGATGCGCGAGTGATACATGACGCGTGGCTCGCGCATGTCCCATGGGCAGGCCCGGTGCATCAGGCAACGATTGTCCCACACCACGACGTCGCCGGCGGTCCAGCGATGGTGATAGGTGCGCGGAGCCCGGCAAGCGAATTCGCAAAGCTCATCGAGCAGCGCTTCGGATTCTCCTTCGCCGAGACCTGGTATTCCGTAAGCGTGGCGCCCGATCGTCAGCGCCTTGCGACTGGTTTCCGGATGGGTTTTGACGAGCGGCCGAAGTGGCGGTTCCTTCACGTCGAGGCCATAGCCGGAATAGCCGTCATTCTGTTCGGCGCCGAGTCCAGCCTTGCCCTGGCTATAGCCCAGCGAATGGTAGGCGCTCAGTCCATCAACCCGAGATTTCGTCGCTGGCGAGAGCGCATCGTAGGCGGCGCGCATGTCAGCCCAGCCGGTCTCGCCGCCCGAGGCCGGAACGGTGCTGGCGGAGAATACCGCACCCTTCGCCTGCACCGGCATGTAGGTGGAATCGCTGTGCCAGCCCATATTGCCTTTGAGGACCTTGATCACGCCGTCAGCATTGTCGTCGGCGCGCACGCTGCCATCGGCGCGCACATTGCTGATCGGAGCGATCTCGAATTCGAGCGGCCCGAACCGTTTGGCGAATGCGACCTGTTCGCCGCGCGACAGATGCTGAGCCGGAAATATCAGAAGGGCATATTCCAACCAGCACTGATAAAGATCGCGAAAGGCACGATCATCGATGGTCGCAAGCTTCGGGCCGGTGATCCTGGCGCCGAACGTCGTTCCGGCAAGTGGCTCCATCTCGAAAAACGGTGAACGCATTGGCCAGATCACCTGTTGCGCCCGTCAAGCAAACACCGAAATGCATCAAAATGCGAGCGCCTACTCCGCCGCCTTTGACTTGGCGCCGACGCGGCCCAGTATCTCTTCGCTGTCGGCGCCTGGCTTGCGCGGATTGGTTCGCACGCTGGCCGGCGTCTTGGAGAAGTTGATCGGCGGCTTCATCGAGCGCCACTGCCCTTCGGTTTCGTGCGGCAGCACTTCGAAGAAGCCAACAGCCTTCAGATGCGGATCGTCGAGCACGCCGTCCAGCGTATTGGCCCGCATGATCGGAATGCGATGGCGTTGGCCGAGCTCCATCCACTCTGCCGTCGTGTGAGTCGCCGCCGCCTTGCGCATGGCGGCGTTGTAGAGCGCGACCTTCTCCTTGCTGGTCTTGGCGCCGACGAACTCCTCGCTGTTGTAGAAATCCTCGATGCCGCCGAGCTTCATGAAATTGTTGGCGCCTTCCTTGCCCGACGGCATGGTTGCGATCCAGCCGTCCTTGGTCTTGAAACAGGCGCGATCGGGAGCGACGGCCGGCGTCATTCCGACATGGCCGATCACCGGCTCGAACGCTGCGCCGTAGAGATGCTCGATCATCAGGAAGTGCGTGTAGCTCTCCAGCATCGGGACTTCGACGAACTGGCCTTCGCCGGTCCGCTCGCGGTGGAAGAGTGCGGCCAGCGTCGCATAGAGCGCATGGAGGCCTGAGACCTTGTCGGCGATGTAGCTCGGGAACATCCGCATCGTGCTCACGCCATTGTTGTCGAGAAGCATGTCGGCGCCGCCCGACGCCGCCTGCACCAGATCGTCGAACGCCTGCCGCCCGCCATAAGGGCCCTCGGAGCCGAAACCGACGAGATGGACATAGACCATCGAGGGATTGAGTTTCGAAACCTGCTCATAGCCGAAGCCGAGCTGGCCCATGGCGCTGGTGCGCACATTGTGGATGAACACCTGCGCGGTCGGGATGAGAGCGCGCAACTTCTCTCGGTCCTCTTCCAGCTTCAGATCGAGGGTCACCGACTTCTTGTTGCGGTTGAGCATCATGAACGTCGAGCCCATGTTCTTGCTCTTGTTCTGCTTCAGGCCAAAGCGCTGCTTGTCGCCTTCGGGCGCTTCGACCTTGATGATCTCGGCGCCAAGGTCGCCCAACGTCTGCGTCGCATAGGGGCCGAAGATAAAACTCGTCAAGTCGATGACGGTGACGCCGTGAAGCGGGCCGGGCATGGGGTTTCCTCGAATTCCGATAGCGATTGAGAGAGATTACGACATGCTGGCCTTGGGGCAAGCGCCGCCGGGACGTTTACCGTTCAACCGCGCCATTCGCCTCGAGACGCCGGCAGAGCGCTTCGGCGAATTCGCGAGTCATGGGCTTTTCATCCGCGCGGCCTTGCATATTGCGCTCGATGCAGGCGCGCAGCTTGGGATCCAGCCGGTCCGCCAATCGCGCCACCAAGCCGTATCCTGCAAGGGCAAAAATGATGGCGAGCGCGGCCAGACCGCCATAGATTTCCAGTCTCGCGAGCGTAACTCTGCCCATCTCCCGCCCGGCCCCTTCCTTCCGGACCCTACCCTTAGCACAGAGCGCCGCTTGGGGCAGGAAGGAGATTATTTGGCGATCCGACCGCGCCGTGCCGCATCCTCGCTCCAGGAAAAGACGATGTTCCGATTCGGGCGCGTCAGCTTCTTGTCTTTGTGCGGATAGGAAAAGCTGCCGAGCAGGTCGCGCAGGAATTCCAGCCGTGCGACTTTCTTGGTGTCGGAGTGCACCACGCGCCACTCAGCCGCCGGATGGCTGGTGCGCTTAAACATATCGTCGCGCGCCTTGGAATAGGCATCCCACTTCTTCGTCGCCACGGCATCGATCGGTGAAATCTTCCAGCTCTTGAGCGGGCTCTTTTCGCGCGCGGCAAGCCGCTTCTTCTGCTCCTTCTTGGAGATGTCGAGATAGTATTTGCGCAATTCGATCCCGTCGCGCACCAGCATCTGCTCGAAGCGCACGACGTTTTCCATGAACGAGTCGACCTCGTCTTCACTGGCAAACCCCATGACGCGTTCGACGCCCGCGCGATTGTACCAGGAGCGGTTGAACACCACGAATTCGTCGGCGCTCGGCAGGAAGCGCACGAAACGCTGGAAATACCATTGTGACTCTTCGCGGTCGGATGGCTTTCTCGGGGCATGGACGCGCGTGTCGCGCGGACTCATATGCTCGACAAGCCGCTTGATCGTGCCGTCTTTGCCGGCGCCATCGCGACCCTCGAGCAGGATGAGAACGCGTGCATTTTTCTTGAGCAGATGACGTTGCAGGTTGACCAGTTCGATCTGCAACTCGCGCAATTGGCGCTTGTAGTGTCGATCGCGCCCGTCATCATCATCGTCATCGTCGTGCATGGCCGCCTCCTGGCACACCCAGAATAAAGAGGCTCACGCCAAACTTATAGCCGCCGCCACGGCGTCAGCGTGGCTGGGCCACCGGAAGGATCAGGCACATGCAGCGCGGCTATGCCGAAGACGCGTGCTAGCAGCGCGTCGGACAAGGCGCCGGCAGGAGCGCCCTGCCCGGCGACGCGGCCCTCATGCAAAACCACAAGCTCGTCGCAATGACGCGAGGCGAGCGCCAGATCGTGCAGCGTGACGGCGACAGCGGTGCCGCGTGCCGCCTCCTCGCGCAGAAGCTCCATCAGGCGCAATTGATGCGACGGATCGAGATAGGCTGCCGGCTCGTCGGCTAAAAGGACAGGTGCCGATGTCGCTAAGGCGCGCGCGAATAGCACGCGCGCGCGTTCGCCAGCCGATAATTCATCCATCCGCCGCTCAGCAAACTGTTGCGCATCGCAGCGCGACAGCGCTTCGTCGATTGCGATCGCATCGACGGGTGCGAGCGCGGCGAACGCCGCGCGATGCGGCAGACGGCCGAGCGAGACCAGCTGGCGCGCTTTCACCGGCCAGTGCGCATCGGAGCCCTGCGGCAGATAAGCGATCGTACGCGCCAAACCCTCGCGCGACCATTGCGCCAGCGGTTTGTCCAAGACATGAATCGAGCCGCCGGCGAGCCGCATCAGGCTGAGTGCTGTGCGAAACAGTGTCGTCTTGCCGGCGCCGTTCGGACCGACGATACCGGTCACGGCACCCGCCGCGAAGGCAGTCGTGACGTTGCTCAGCACTTCGCGCGCGCCGTAGGACGCCGACACGTTGGCAAAGCCTACCGCGACCGTCACGATTCCCTCCGTAGACGCAGGATCAGCCAGAGGAAGAACGGCGCACCCAGCATCGCGGTAACGACGCCGAGCAGGAGCTGGCCATCCGGCGCGATCAGGCGCACCGCGATGTCCGCGGCGCTGACTAACACCGCGCCGCCGAGCGCAGACGGCACGATCAGCCGCGACGGTTCGTAGCCATAAAAGCGGCGCAGCACGTGCGGCACGACGAGACCGACGAAACTGACCGCGCCCGCCGCCGCCGTCGCCGCGCCCGTCGCCAGCGCCACACCGACGACGACCCTGCCTCTCACCGACGCCAGATTGACGCCGAGACTTTGCGCGGCTTCCTCGCCCAACGTCAGCGCGTCGAGCCCGCGTGCGGCGCTCATGAGCAACGCGATACCCACGATCGTGAGTGGTGCCGCGAAGGCGAGGTCGAAAAGCGTTCGATCCTTCAGCGAACCCAGCATCCACAGCACCATCTCGCTCATCGCATAGGGATTTTGTGCCAGCGAGAGCGCCAAAGCCGTCAGCGCCGTGGCAAAGCTCGCGATCGCAACGCCCGCCAGCACCAGCGCCATTGCGCCGGCGCCGCTGCGCGATAACAGATAGAGAATGCCGGCCGATAAGAGCGCGCCGCCGACCGCAAATCCCGGCAGCAGGTATGCGCTCGCCGCGGCGAGGCCGAAATAGAGCGCGAGGACGGCGCCCAGTCCCGCCGACGAGGTCACGCCGGTGACGCCCGGTTCTGCCAAGGGATTGCGGAATAGTCCCTGCAACGCTGCGCCGCTTGCGCCCAGCGCCCCACCGACCACGAGAGCAAGTGCAGCCCGCGGCAGGCGAATCTCGCGCGCGATGACGCCCGCCGGGCCGTGACCCGACAGCAGTCCGGCGAACAACGCGCGCGGCGAAAGATTGGCGGGGCCGAGCAGAAATGAAACGGCGAAGAACAGCAACACCAGCACGCCAAGAATGAGTGTCGCGCTCTGCGCGCGATCGGCCGTTCTTCGCACATCCTGGATCGAAACCGTTGCGTCCATGCGACCTCCACCGAGTCGCCGCTTGCGGAGTACCGCAGACCGCGCGCCAACCCCGGCATGCGGACGGACGACACGCGGCGGCAGGTTTCCTGGCTCACGGCCGCCACATCCGCCTTCCCGGTTTCCCAGTGGCATTCGGATGCGCGTTGCGCCGTCTACAGTTGCGGGGGCAGCCGCGGTTTTGCCGCGTTCCCTGATCCGTCGCGTCGCGTAGAGTTCTAGTTGCCGGCCTGGGGCTTCGCAAGCGCGCGTGCCTTGTGGCCGAGCTCTGCGAAGGTTTCTGCGGCGTCGGCGGACCAAGGGCCTGGACAAGCAAGCGGCAAGAGATCGGCCCACGCCGAATAGGTCCGCCCAGCGAGCGTGGCCAGCGCCGGATGATGCTGCACGAGCAAGGCGCGCGAGTCCGCGCGCCCCTCGCGGCCGCTGAAGATCAGCAACTCTGGTGCTGCGGCAATCACGGCTTCGACCGGCACGGTTCCCTCGCGTGTCGGCCTGTAGTTGGGCGCTGCGTTTTCGAGTCCCGCCAGGCGCATAAGTTCTTCCGTGACGCCTTCAACACTGGAATAGCCATTTGGTTCGTACAAAAGCGTGCGCACGGTGGGATGGATCGCGCCTGCGCGTACGGTTGCGAGCTTTGCATCCATCGCGGAAAGCAGCGCGGCAGCTTGTGCGCGAGCACCCAGTTTGTCGCCCAGCAGGCGCGTCGTTCGCCGGATGCCGGAAACAGAACTGTCCCATGGCACGTCGAGCAGCGGGACGCCGAGCGTGAGTAGGTTCGCATGCAGCCGCGGCATCGTATTCTGGTACATCACCACCAGGTCGGGATGGAGGTTGAGCACCGTTTCGGTGTCGGGGCGGATCTCCTTGATGCCGCCGACCGCATCGGCGATCGTGGAGACCACGGGATGCCGGTCGCCGGCCTCGAACGACAACGCCGCGATGTGCGCGCGCGGCACCAGCCGGAAGACATATTCGTCCGTACACAGAAAGGTCGACACGACACGTTGGGGCGATGCGAGGGAGCCTGCTGTGCCAAATGTCCACGCGCACAACACCGCCAGGCATACGATCCAAATTCGCGCTCTGAAATTCATGCGTGACTTGAATTGTCGGGCTTTTGCGTTGTCGACACCCGTCCCGGTTCCGGCGTACAAAACAACCAAACCTGGACAGGATTTTGCCATGCCGATCTATCGCGCGCCGCTCGACGATTACCGCTTCGTTCTGAACGAATTTCTCGAGATCGACAAGCAGCGCGACCTGCCGCAATTCGCCGACCTTTCGCCCGACCTGGTTGAAGACATCCTGACCAACGCGGCGAAATTCTGCGAGGAAGTATTGCAGCCGATCAACCAGTCCGGCGACGAGGAAGGCGCTCACTACGAAAACGGCGTCGTGCGCACGCCCAAGGGCTTCAAGGAAGCCTACAAGGCCTATTCCGAGGCCGGCTGGGGCGCCTTGAGCGCGCCCGAAGAATTGGGCGGCGCCGGTCTTCCGATGACGATCAGCATGGCGGTCGCCGAGATGGCGATGAGCGCCAACCAGTCCTTCGCCATGTATCCGGGATTGACGAGTGCCGCCTACTCCGCCCTTGCCGCCACGGGCGAGCCCTGGATGAAGGAGCATATCGCCAAGCGCATGATCTCCGGCGAATGGGCCGGCACCATGTGCCTGACCGAGCCCAATTGCGGCACCGATCTCAGGCTGATGAAGACGCGCGCGGTGGAGCAACCGGACGGCACCTATCGCATGACGGGCACGAAGATCTTCATCTCCGGCGGCGACCACGATCTCACCGACAACATCATCCACATGGTCATCGCCAAGATTCCCGACGAGAACGGGCAGATCCAGGACGATCTCTCCACCGTGAATTTCTTCATGGTGCCGAAATTTCTCGTCGGCGAAGACGGCAAGATGGGCGCACGCAATGGCGTGACCACCGGCGGCATCGAGAAGAAGATGGGCATCAAGGCGCAGGCGACCTGCGTTCTCAACTTCGACAATGCGGTTGCCTGGCGGCTCGGCCCGAAACCAACACCGCCGAAACCGGGCGAAAAGCGCTCGGCCAGCGCCGGCATGGCGGGCATGTTCGGCATGATGAACGGCGCTCGGCTCGGCGTCGGCATCCAGGGCATTTCGATCGGCGAGGTCGCCTACCAGAACGGCTATCAGTATGTGCATGAGCGCCGCGTCGGGCGCGCGCTGACCGGCAGCGCCGAGCCCGACAAGCCGGCTGATCTCGAGATCGTTCATCCCGACGTCAAGCGCATGCTGCTGCATTCGCGTTCCTTCGTCGAAGGCGCGCGCGCGCTTGCCATGTGGACGACACTCAACATGTCGATTGCACGCTCCAAGCGGGCGGAAGCCGAAGCCGCCAGCCTGCTCGCCGATCTGATGACGCCGGTGTTGAAGGCCTTCTGCACCGACATGGGCTTCGAGGCGGCGAACCTCGCCATGCAGTGCTATGGCGGCCACGGCTATATCCGCGACAATGGCGTCGAACAGTTCGTGCGCGATGGGCGCATCAACCTGATCTACGAAGGCGCCAACGGCGTGCAGGCAATGGACCTGGTCGGCCGCAAGCTCGGACGCAAGGGCGGCGCCGCGCCGCTTGCCTTGTTCGCACAGATCACGAGCTGGGTTTCCGAAAATGAGAAAGACGACGCAATGGCGCCCTTTGTGAAAGGCGTGAAGCGCGGACTGGAAAATCTTCAGGGTGCAACGCTTTGGCTCGCTGCCAACGGCCTCAAGAATCCGAACAACGCCGGCGCCGGCGCCAGCGACTATCTGCGCCTGATGGGCATCACGGTCGTCGGCTGGATGTGGGGCCGCATGGCCAAAATCGCGCTTGCCAAGCTCGCCGCCAATCCGCCGAACGCGCAGTTCTACAAGGAGAAGCTGATGTGCGCGCGCTACTGGATGGAGCGGCTGGTGCCCGAGACGCCGATGCTGCTGGAACGCATTCAATCCGGCAGCGAGACGGTGATGGCGTTCAACTAGCGACTCTACGGACCGAAATTGTAATCAAGTGGCCATGTAAAAATTGCAGGCGCTACTTGAACCGAGTCGGTCAAATCACCAATTGCGCTAAATCCCCACAGCTGCGCGCAGACGGAACACCCAAGTTTCGGGTGGCGCGTGCGCGTGACCACCATTGCCGCCATCAAAAGCGAAAGGAGAGTCCGAAAAGCCATTTTTTGAAAACACCCTTCCCGATCCGCGCTCTCATTGCGCCTGAATCGAGGTGCAAAAAATGTTTGGGATCGATTCTGTTGGTTTGGCAGCAGCGATCCGTTATCAAGTCACCCATGACCGATACACTGCCCGACCGTCTCTGCAACGACCCCAAGAGTCCGTTCTTCAATCGCGAGCTGTTGGAGCGTGGCGTCGGCATCCGCTTCAACGGCGTCGAGCGCAACAATGTCGAGGAGTATTGCGTAAGCGAAGGTTGGGTGCGTGTCGTCGCCGGAAAGTCGGTCGATCGCCACGGCAATCCGATGACGGTGAAGCTGAAGGGCACGGTCGAGCCGTATTTCCGGACGGAAGCGACGTAGCTCCTCTGTCATTCCCGGCCGAATGATGCGTCGGCATCATGGGAACCCAGGCGTGTCAATCATGGACTTGTTCAAGAATGGGTCCCCTTCCCTCGCGCGAACGGCTTTGCCGTTCGCGCCCGCCGGGGATGACAAGAACGCTAAGCCGCCTTGGCCGCCAGATCGGCAAGCTGGCCGATCAGGTTCTTCACTCCGTTCAACCGCGACTCCGGCGAGGGCCAGTCGCGGGCGACGACAACCTTCTGGTCGGGGCGCACCTTCATCGTGCCGGAATGCTCGTTGATGAGCCGCACCAAGCCGTGCGGATTGGGAAACTGGTTGCTGCGGAAGGATATCGTTCCGCCCTTCGGACCCGCGTCGATCTTCTCGACCAGCGCGATGCGACAA
>Ga0070712_100000107_pt1 | contig 42970 bp, 53 predicted proteins | sample LARL81metaG_FD_71396 | JGI IMG/M metagenome (GOLD analysis project Ga0070712, IMG submission 71396) | Corn, switchgrass and miscanthus rhizosphere microbial communities from Kellogg Biological Station, Michigan, USA - LAR L8-1 metaG | ecosystem: Host-associated > Plants > Roots > Rhizosphere ...
CCTGAACCCTGAACCCTGAACCCTATGTTCGCCATTTACTTTCCACAAAAGACCGGCTGCAACGTCCAGCACTTCCACGATGCCGGGCTTGCCGACCTGCTCGACGACGTGGTGCCGGCATTCACAGACTTCCAGCCAGGTCCGGATGGCCTTCAGGGGATCGCCGCGAGCTGGGCCGGCCGGCCCATCACCTGCGGCGAATTCGAATGGACGAAATGCCGCGGCGGCAAATTCTGGTTGGGCAAACTGGCGAATGAAAAACCCAAGCCGGAGTGGTTCGCACGGGCCGACGTGCAGCTCGGCGCCGATGTGACGTTCGCCGACGGCCAGGAGTGGCACGTTCCGATCGCAAGGCAACTACCGCAACTACTGGGACTCGACGACGCGGGAAATCTGACGAAAAAACTGCTGCCGCAATACCAGCGCTTCTGGGACGAGGCGTTCAAAACCCTTAAGTGGTTCGAGTCGAACGAGAGCCGCGTCATGCACTATGACCAGCGGGAAATGTTCGATTTTGTCTCGCTGGCCCTGTCGATCAACTACCGCCTGAATCCCGACGTCGCGAGCTGGCTTGGCCTGATTCGCAATGACGTCGGATGGTCGGTGGCCGGCGTGGTCACCGAATGGGAAGGTCTCGAAAGGGCGCAAAAAAAAACGGAGTCCGCTGGCTCACCCACCTCCGCTGGCGGCGCGGCCTGATGCCGGCGGGCTACAGTCCCTCCGTGGCCGACCTCGTCCTCTTGAACGATTGATTTTGATTCTCACGCGAAACGCTGACCTTAAACGTGCGGGCGCGACATTGAACAAAGGCTAACCCGACGCACCACCGCAAGTAAAATGAGTGACGGCCTGGTCATCGTGACTCTCTCCGTGCAAGACGCGGAGGCCCTGCGCGCGTGGCAGCGAGGAAAGCAGGGCATCGGCGAGATGGGCCAGGAGCTGAAAGGAACCAAGTCGGCCACCGCCAGCGCCTATCAGGAGCAGAAGAAACTCGCAGACGGCTTCGCGCAGCTTTCGGCCGCCGGCAAGACGGCCTTTCAAAACCAAACAGCCTGGAGCAAAGGGCTCAGCGCACTCGATAAGCAGCGGGCAGAGGAAGCCCGCAAAGTAGCCGAAGCCGAAAAACAGGCGGCCGACGCACAGGCCAAGGCGGCGGCCAAAGCCGAAAAGGCCGCCAACAAAGCCGCCGCCGCGCAACGCAAGCAAGCGGCCCAACATCGCGCCGCCAATGATCAGCTTGTTCGCGATCTGAGCAATACGGCGCTGAAATGGATCGGCGTAAGCAGTGCGATCGATGTGGCTCGCCGGGCACTTGGCAGCTTTTTGGACGTCTCCGAACAGGTACGCGCGAGCCAGGCCGACGTTACTTTCACGCTCGACGAGACGTTTAGAAAGTACACCGCGCAGGCTGGCATCGGAGATGCCGGACGCCAGGCGGCGGCACAAAAGCTGATCGGCATTTCCAGCCGTCAAGCCACCCCGATTCAAACCGTCGAGGGCATCGCTCGCCAGCTCGTATCGAGCGGCTACACGAACGAGCAGGTTTTAGCGAAAGGGGGAGTGGCCGAAACAATGGTCGCCACCTCCCGCGCGGCCGCACTGACGGGCGAGGAGTTCGACCCCAAGCGCATGGGCGAGGCGGCGACGCACTTTCTCTTGGCCCAAGGCGGCGCCGAAACCGCCGATCAAAAGAAGCTCCCCGCCGACGTTCGGGCACAGCTTCTTTCGACCGACAAATTTAAGCAGTTGATGCAGGACACGCACGCCCTGTACGAAAACGCGAACCTGCAATTCGAAGATCTTCAGTTCTTTGCCGAGGCGGCTCCGGCCCTGGCGCGCGCGGGCATCGACATGCGCACGCAGCTCGCGATGGCCGCTCAAATGCGCGAAGTGCTCGACGCTGAGACGGCCGCCACGTCGCTACGCAATATCGTCTCGCGCATGCGGACCGCCGGCGCCAGCAAAGAAAAGACGGCCGCACTGGCCTCGATCGGCCTCAAGCCCGAAGACATCGACCTCGAAGGCGAATCGATCGACGAGGCTCTTGGCCGCTTCCGCGACGCGCTGGCGGGCAGCGACAAAGTAACTCAAGACATCGTGCTCAAGAAAATCTTCGAGGAGAAGGGTGCGCAGGGCGCCAGCGTGCTTATCGAGCAGGCCGCGCAGCTCCAGATGTTCCGCGCCATGGCCGGCGACCATTCAAAATTTGCCATCGCCCATCAGCAGGTCACCAGCGGTCCAGCCGCGGCGAAGACGCGGCAGGAGATTCAAAAGCAGGCGCAACGCTTCGAAGGTGTAGGTGCCCGAGATGAGCTGATCAAGCAGGCGATCGAAAACCAGATCGCCGAGCATCCCGAACTGTCGGCGTACGGCGCGACCATCTACTCCCGCATTCGCAACTGGTCGATGGGCTATATCTCGCCGGAAAAGGCGCTCAAGCTGGCCGTCGGCCCGACGAATCGCGATCGCATTCTTGCCCGGCTGCGCGAAGTGCAGGCCGCCGGCGAGATGCCCGCCGGTATGGGCGGCGGAGCCGATGAAGCCGCCGCCGTCGCTCCCGGCGCGGCGCCCGATCCGGCGCGTATTAAGCAGTATGCCCAGCGCAAAGCCGCCGCCGAGCAGGAAGCCCAAGCCAAGGTCGACGACAAAGCCGCGGCCAAAGTGGCCAAGCAAATCGCTTCGCTGGAAAAGAAACGCGACGCACTCTCCGATCAGCAGCACGAGCTGGCCGAGCGGCTCGACGATCGCCGCCAGCGCATTCGCGACTTGGAAGAAGACCAGCGGCTGCGCGAAGCCGAACGTCTTTTACCGCACCGACACCGCGGCGAGGCGGCCGAAGCCATCGAGCGGCAAAAACAGGCCCGAGACGATCGCGAGCATCGGCAGCAGATCGATCGCGAGCGGCGTGAGGAGCGGGACGACAAGGCCCGCGAACAAAAGATGATGGAGGAACAAAACGCCCTCTTGCGCGAGCTGGTGAAGCTGCAAGGCGGCGCCGCCAAAGGCGGCGCTGCCGTCGTCAATCGCCCCGGCCAACGGCCGCCGCCCGTGATTGGAGGCAACTAGCGTGATCAATTTCAACGGCCAAAACCTAATGTGCTTGCACGAATGGCCGCGGGCCGATGCGCCCAAAATCCACGCGCAACGCAATCAGTTCCCAGGCATCTGGGGCGAGTCGCAGATTTTGTTAGGCGTCGGCGGACGCGACATCGCGATCAATGTCTGGCTGACCGATCCCAGCTTCACCACCGCGCAAGCCGTCGATAACTACCGCGCGGGGTTTGACCTGTCCGTCGGCACGACCGCCGGCTTGCAGATCACCGGCAGTGCGCCTTCACAGTGGGGCGACGTCTGTTTTGACGGCTTCGAGCCGACCGGCTCCGTCCTGCCCTGCATCGGCGGCGATCCACTGATGAAGACCGGCACCTTCTGGCAACCCGGCGTGCTTCACTTCCACCAGTTAACAGTTCCGTAGGGTTCAGGGTTCAGGGTTCAGTGACGCGCAAGCGGAAATTCCTTCCCCCCGTATTTCCTGAACCCTGAACCCTGAACCCTGAACCCTGAACCCTCAATGCCCTCCAGAGCCGCCACTCCCGTCCAAGTGCTGATCGATGGTTCGCCGGATGCGAACCTGCGGCCGATCAGCGTGCGCAGATCGAGCGGCGGCAAGCAACGCGATGAAGCGAGTTATCTGGTCGACCTCGGCGCGCAGGGCGAATGGATCCAGAACCTGGCGATGATTCCCGGCGGAGCCGTCTGCCAGATTGTCGCTTACCCCAACGGCGTCGAGACCACGCTGCACTGGGGCAAGGTCGATGTGACATCGATCGCCATCGGCGAAAACGAAATGCTCACCTTCACCTCGCGCGTCGAGCCGTATCACTTCGGCCAGGTGATGGACGGCGTGCAAGTCTGGGAGCCGGTCAGCGCGCAGCTTATCACCCTGCAAGAGGAGCTGGTCTTCAATCCAGAAATCGACGACCAGGTGCTTGCGAACCAGTCGGGCCAGTATTGGCAGTTCGGACTCGCGCCCACCATCCTCGATCCCGAAAGCGTACGCACGCCTGCGGCCAAAACAGTGCAGGGCGATACCGCGCAGTTCTGGACGCTGCAAACCGCCGTGGCCTATCTGTGCTGGGCGCTGAACCCCGCGCAGACCAATATCAAAAACCCTTCGGCCGCCACAATCCTGTTGCTTCCTCAGTGGCCGCTCAATCACTTCAAGCTCGAGCGTGGCCAATTCCTGCCCGACTATCTGGACGATCTGCTCACGCGCTTCGGCCTGGGTTGGTATCTCGATCTGAGTCTTGGGACGCCGCAGATTGCTTTCTTCGCCCGCGGCCTGGGCGACGCGAACACGGTTTACCTCGGCACGCCCGGCGCGCTCTTTAGCGGCGACAACGCGCTCGACACCGACCTGCACTACGACGTCGGCAATACCCGCAACCAGGCCGTTGTCGTCGGCGACTGGCACTATGTCGAGAGCACGTTTGCATTGCAAAAAGGCTGGAAGTCGTCGCTCGACAACACGGCCGAATCAAAACTCTCCAAAGACTCGCCCGACTTCGAGAACGTCGCCAATCCTTATCGCGATGTGTGGCGCAAGTTCGTCTTGAACGAGGCCGGCGACTATGTCGGCACGCGATCGGAAATCACTAGCCCCTTTGATTTTTCCAGCGTCGTCGGCCATGCCTGCGCGCCGCGTCGCCGGCGGTTTCTGCCCTGCATCGCGCAAGACAACGACGGCGCGCCGTTCGGCCGCTACGCCGGCTGTTTTATCGAGTTCTCGATTGACGGCGGCAGCACCTGGTCGAGCGTCGAAACGCTCGAAGACCGCACCTGCGTGATTCTGGATCGCGAGTGCGGCATCCGTTTCGATGGCCTGTTTCCTCCGCCCGAGTTGCGCCGCGCGGGCCTTTCGCTCGGCAACTATGATTTCACCAACAAGGCCCGCGTACGCATCACGGCCGTGATGCGCGACGATCAGCGATTGCGAGCGATCGTCGGCCCGAACGCCGACAGCCCCTTAGTCGACGTGGCGCCGTTCCACGTCGACGCCTCGGCCCATTTTCACTGGCGCGAGATCCTGCCGTCGAGCCAGCTCTACAACGACGTCTTAAGCGGCGAGATTCCTTCGGGAGTCACGAACGACCTGCAACCGCTAACCGACTACGCCACCTGGTTGCAGCAGCAGTTCGACGTGGGCGACGTGCACGGCGGCATTCTGGTCGAGGGTCTCGACACCGCAGGCATCGCCGGCCCTTACGACATTGGCCAGCTCGTCACGTCGATCGCCGGCCGCAACATCAATCTCAACGCGCAGTCGATCTTCAGCGGCGAGCAGCGCTATCCGCAGATTGTCGGCATCTCGTTCGACTTTCAGCGTCAGACCCGCCGCCTGCACTTAGAAACCTTCCGCGACGAAGAGCCGCTTTACGCCGAGCACATCCGCGCGGCCGCGATGGAGAGGAAGATGATCGCCAGGGCCTCGCGTGGCAAGCGGAGGGGCCGATGAGCGATCGCGACAGCGTGCGCAGGAGAGGCGATTTTGGCCAGCCGACGAATCTGGCCCTGCGCCGCTACAAGCTCAACGCCACGCTCTCGGCCGGCTCGAACGCGCAAGCGTACTGGGTGATCTGGGATCCCAAAGCCACCCCCGCCAAGTATGTCGCGCTCGACGGCACGGGCGGCTATATGAACGACAGTTTCACGCTCTACTCGGGTCCGAACAATTTCACGGGCGGCAGCGGTGATTTTGGCTACGCGGCTTACTTCACCGACCGCGGTCAGTGGGAGCCGATCGGCGGTGGCCTGGCCGCCATTGCCATCGCCACACTCACCGCCACGCTCAATCAGGGAGGTAGCGGAGTGGCGGCGACATACGTCGTGGGCGGCAGCGGGAGCGTCACGGGCGGCGTCTCTGATGCAATGCTTTGCACGGGTGATTCAATCGCCTCAGGCGCAACGATAGTCATCGCCAAAATCTCCGGCACGTGGTACGTGATCCAGGCCGTCTGCCCCTGCTAAACAATGGGATCTCCGCGTTTCAAATTTCCCGTAGGGAAGGGCAATCCGACCGGCTATTACAGCGGCTACCCCTGCTGCTGTGGTTGCAAGTGTTGCGCGGCTGGACAGCCTCAAGAAATCACCGTCACGATTAGCGGAGGAAATTTCGGGCCGTGCAATGGAACGCTGGAGCAGTGTCTGTGCTACGGCTTCGGCATCACCTGCAACGGCGGACCATGCTTCAGCGCACAGACCACCTGCCTGCCGGTATCGCCGAACTCGCTGAACGGAACCTACCTCCTGCAGGCATCCGCACCCTGCACCTGGAGTGGAACCTTTTCGACAGGCTGGACCGTGAACGGCAACTATTGCTACACCGACTGCCACGGCACCGGCCAATCGACAACCGCACAATTTTTTCTCGACATTACCGCCGGCATCGCCAACGTGAGCAGCGCGAATTGCGCAGGTCAATCGTGGTCGCTGCACGTGCGATCCTACCTGGCCGTGACGACATTAACAGGTGGCTTCTTCGGTCCCTGCACTCCCATCAACCAGCAATTGCAATGCTCGTCGGGCGTCAGCACCGGAACGGGCACGAGCAAAGTCTATCAATGCTCCGGGTTTTCTCCGGTCACGATCAGCGGCGGCTTCGCCACAATTTCACCGTGACATGATGAACGAATGCCTCTGGCGCCGAACCGCCAATACAATCACTTGCGAAACTTGCGGCTACTCGAGGACTTGGCCGCCGAGCAGCGATCTTCCCCATCGACCCTGCACAGCGAAACCGCAGCCACAAAGACTGGCCATGGCCGTGGGCCCCGGCGAAGAGCTGGCCAATCTGATCGAGCTCGCCGGACTGTCAGACCTCTGTCGTCGCTGCCAGTTCCGCGCCGATCAAATGAACGCCTGGGGGCCGTCTGGCTGCCGCGAGCGACTTGCTGAGATTTCCGCCTGGCTGCGCGAGAGTTTTTGGAAGCTCGATTGGCGAAACAAGCTCAAGGCCGCAAAAGCGCTTCGCCCCTTCGTGCAATCCACGCGGCCGATCGAAAGCTTGGTCGAACTGGCCATCGCGCGCGCCGAGATCGCAGCTTGGAACCAGTCGGAGATCAGTCCCTCCGACGCACTGGAGTTCGCAGCCCGCGTGCCGTGCCGGGTAGTCGATGCCGCGCATTTGGCAGAAGAATTAGCCAATACGGCCGCCGGGAACGCACTGCAATGGATTGACGATGGCCGGCACGACTGTCGCCTGCCGATTGAGATCGTGCGCGTGACGGGCACGCCAAGCTGCTTTGCCCAGCCGGGCGGCGCCTACCTCGACTGCCGCCCGGCGCCGCGGCTGCCACCCATCGGGAAAGTTTGCCGCATCGATCAATCGGCCGGCTTCGGCGACGCGGTCGCGCTGTCGGCCGTGCTCAGGCACCTGCGTCATTACCATCCTCGCGCGCGGCTGGAGGTAGTCACCGAACCAGACCGGACGGCTCTCTACAGCACGAGCGTTCCAGACCCGACGCTCGGCCGACCATTGGTGGATCGAATTCTGTTTCGCGACACCGCTGCTTGGTGCACGCACCCGCTGTATCCCTGGCCCGGTCATTCGCGCAGTTTCCGCGGCTGCCCGAGCACGCCCGTCGAGCACTGTCTGGTCGACCGCCTGGGCCTGCAGCCCGTGCGCGAATTGTGTCATTACTGGGTACCGGGGAGGGTTCAGGGTTCAGGGTTCAGGGTTCAGCGCTCTGTAGAGAACGGACTGCGTGCGGTTCCGTCCGCCCTCTGCCACTTCGCTGGCGAGCATCGTAAGCCCCAGAAGAACCTCACCCTCGAGCAGCAATCCGAAGTCGCCTGTCAGTTGCGATGTGCCGGCTACGGCGTCCACGTGCTCGGCGAGGACATCTCCGCCTCGAATGCCGCCGAGCTGATCGACCTGATTCAATCCTGCGACCTGTTCGTCGGCGTCGACTCGGGACCACTGCACATGGCCAGCGCACTGGGCAAGCGCGCGATCGGCCTCTGGACCTACCTTTCACCCCTGCACTGCTTTTGCCCGGACTCGACGACGCACCACCTGTTATGGCGCGGGCCTGCGCAGGATTATGAGCGTTGGCGGATTTGCCGGCCCGTTGACGACGGTCTCGCCTTCTTCCGCGCGAACTACCGATACAGTTGGTGCGACACTTTCGGCGAAGGAATGGCCAATGCGTTACACTCCTGAGCAAGACGTCCAGGCCCTGATCGATCTCTGCCAGCGATTCGGCACTAAGCGCCTGCTTGAGATCGGCTGCAACCGCGGCGAAACGATGCTGGCTCTGAGCGAACGCTTCCCGGACTTGTACATGGTCGGCGTGGATCCGGGCGATTATGTGCCTCCGCTCGAGCGGGCGCCGACGCAGTTCGCTGAGTATCTGCCGGCGCATCGCGTGGGCGAGCTGGTGATCGACCGGCCCAACGTGCGCATCTACCGTTGCCGCTCGCGGCAGTTTTTCGCGGCCGCGTTCGCCGAGCCGCTTTTCGACGGAGTATTCATCGACGGCGACCATCGCCAGGCGGCCGTCGAGCACGACACGCGATTGGCCACGCGGTTGCTGCGGCCTGGCGGCTTCATCGCCTGGCACGACTGCGACAACGAGGCGCTGGGCGTGGTGCACGCGCTGCGCGCCCTGGCGATCCCGGCCCTGCAAGTTCCCGGCACCTGGCTGGCCTGGTGGCGGCCGTGATCGTCAGCGGTCCCGATCTGGGTTACACGTCGAGCGACGTTGGCACGCCGACGATCCCTTATTTCTCCGACACCGTCTCGGCCGGAGCCGCCGAAATCCGCGACGTGTCGATCGATGAGGCGCTCGATCGCTGGCTCGCTTCCGCGACTGAGCGAGACGCGCTAAAAGCTGTCCGAGAAGAAACGCAGCACGCCGGACCACCCGCCGAGTGTGCGCCAGAATTCGGGGCAGGCCACGAACCAAATGAAATAGATGGCCGCGGCCAGAATGACAGCCAGAGGAATCTCTCGACGCTCGCAGCGCAGCCAGGCGAAGCGTGTTACTGGGCGCTCAGCAGATGATTCGTGATGTTGTCGTTCCATCCTTTTCCTGCGATCGGTTGGCCCATCAGGTAGAACGGCAGGCCGGCCGCCGAGGCCGACGTCGAGTCGTTGAAGTAGGGATCCGTGGCCGCCGAGACGATCGACGACTCGTTTGACTGCGTCGACCAGATGTTGGTAATCAAGCCGTACTCACCGTCCGGCCCGGCGGAATAGATCAGCGGGGTCAGAATCTCCCCGCGTGGCAGGGGCTGCGCGGCCGTGCCCATCGGCACGTCCATTTTGAGTGGATCGAAGAAGTCATGGTTATCTCTTGAAAAGTCGAGAGCATATTGAAAAAGTGTCTGCGGGCTCGAGGCCGGGTTCGCCTGAAGTGGATCGTCCTGGTAATCGGAGAGCAGCCAGCCGCCGCCCAGCACATTATTGAAAAATCCGGCCGGCCAGCGGATGAACGCAATCGGCTTGTTGAAGGGCCCGTTGGGCGTGAAGTTTCGCAGTGGCTCGATCCATGCGTCCTGAAATTCGGGCAAGCCGTCGCCATCGGCGTCGCCGATCTCTTTGACCTGGTCGGACGGCAACCAGCTCTCGTCGGCCGCATTGGCCAGAATCATATAGAGGCACTCCGCCGAATCGTATTCGTCGAGCCGCGCGATTGCCTGCTGGGGCGTCGCACCGGCCGCGATCAGCGCGGCGCCTGCCTGGTTAATCTTCGCCAGATAGCGCTGCGTGAGCTGCGGGTACGTGCGCAGGATCAACAGCGGCGCCGGAGGGTAGGGCGGCGAAGGATTCGGGCTGCTCTTGAAGTCGATCAAATCCGACCAGGAGTCAGGCATCTCGAGTCGCTGCAGCTCGCGCATTGCCAGCAGCCGCACAACCGCAATCTGGGCCGGAGTCGGGTACTTTGGGTTTGGGGCTCCGCCGAACGAGGACGGCGTGCTGAGTGGGTTGCTCGCCGGCCACCCGCCATTTGTGACGAGGTTTGCGTTGAGCGCGGCCATAGCCTGCGTTGCGTTGACGTATTGCGGCGTGGGCTGTCCGGTGGCCGGATCGATCGGGTTCGTCAGCACAAATCGCGGATTGATCGGCAAGCGCCGACTTCGGTAGCCCTCCCAGCGCTGCATCAACTGTCCGTGCAGCTTCGCCACCGTCGACCTGGTTTTCATTTGCCTGGCCCGCGACTGCGCGATCGACATGCCGCCAAGCGCCATTCCCGCCAGAATTGTGATCACGGCGATCACGACCATCAGCTCGATCAGTGTGAAGCCTCGGCGCCGCATAAAAGACCTCCCTCCAAACGACAGCGGCCCCGCGCGGCATGCTGGGCCGGGAAGCCTAGCGCCGCGCAGGGCCGCGTGGATTGGTGTTTGGCTTCCCGGCCAGCAACCATCATCGCGCGCACCTTCCGTTCCGTCAACGATTTGCGACCTGAAAACCGTGCGCGGTTTTCGTGTCTGCGGCATGCCGCCGGTTCATTTCCCAGATTGCCAGTCGGCAGTTTCCGCGCTCAATCGGCAGGCTCAAGCGGCAGTTTCTGCGCGATCGAAATGCAAAACTAAAAACGCAAACGCAAAATACAAAATGGGCAAGCCGATAAAGCTGAACAGGGGCCGGGGTTCAGGGTTCCGGTCACGCGCTCAAAACCACTCCTGCCTTGGTCGCTGTTGACCCTGAACCCTGAACCCCAAACCCAAAGTCCGCCGCAGGCTACAAACCGCCATGGCCGCAGAGACGACACTTCACGAGCGACCCGAGCCGTCAGACGAAGAAAAGAAAATTCGGCTGCGGGCCATCGCCGCAGACCTGCGCAATTTCAGGCGCTACTGGATCGTCGTCGGCAGGCTACTTTGGGAGGTGCTGCGCGACCGCCTGTATCTACTCGAGGCAGCCACCTTTGACCAGTATCTCCTGGGCCACGGCTTCAAGCCGCGAACCGGTCGGGACCTGGTCGCAGGTGCTCGAATCGCGAAACGAATCAAGGACGTCCCTCACGAGCTCAGTCTCCGCGCTGCGCTGCAGCTTGCGCCGCTGCCCGACGATCTCACGGCCAAGTGCCTGGCTGAGGTGATCCAGCAGACGGGCACCGAGAGCCCCACTGCAAAACAGGTGGCCGAAATCGTGGCCAGGTGGCCGAGGCGTGCGGACGCCAACCACAAACCGCGGAAGAAGCCCAAGGCCAGGCCCAAACCCTGGCGGCAGCGGTTCGCCGGCGGCGAGATCGTCGTACGATTAAAAGCCGGCGTCGACCTGCGGGCCTTGCTGCTGGAGGCAATCGCGCGAATCGATGCCCAAAAGGTTGCTTAGTAACCTAAGCTTGAGACGCAGGAGAAAAAAGGAACCACCCATGTCCCAAAACTCACTCACACGATTTTTTGCCTTCGCCCTGATTGCCTCGCTGGGCTGCACTTCGTTCGCTGCCGACGCGGCCTCGACCGCCGCTGCGGCCTCGACGGCGGCGTCTCACCGATTGTTCTCCTCGGAGCGCCGCGCGGCTGCCGCCGCCGAACGCCCTAAGAAGGCTCGCTTCTTTGAACGGCTCCGCGGCCGACTCGAAAGCGCGCCGACTCCGGCCATCACGCCAGGTTCTTCTCAAAACCAGCCGACGCCCGCGCCAACTCCGGCCGCATCACCGGCTCCGACGCCCGCTCCCGCCCCTCCGCCGGCTCCGACAAATGTCGCCGCTCCGGCCGGCGGTCTGACGTTCGCCGAGGCGGCCCAGCTCGCGGCCGCCGCCAGCCCGGCCCTCACGCCGGCGCAATCTACCGCGGCCTCCACGTTTTTCTCGAGCGATGCGGCCCCCGGCGTCACTCTGATCCGAGACCTCGTTCACCGCCGGGCGATGGCCGCCGGCGCCCTACCGGCGGGCACTCCGGTGCACCAGGTCAACTGGCACAACCTGGTAACCTTCGTGCAAGACCTGATGCCGGTGATTTTGAAGCTGCTTCCGGTGGCCGCGGTTGCCGAAGACAACTCTGCGACCAAACCGCTCTTCTCACTAGCCGCCACTCCTTAAAAGACCGTTTGCCTCTCACGCACACCTCCAAACGAGCCTCCTCCTAGCGCAAAGGTGAGTCGTGAGACAGGTCCGGCGGCGTGGGTTCTCCCCAGTTCCCACGCCGCTTTTTTGCTGCGCGATGAGGGATGAGAGATGAGGGATGAGGGATGTTCGCCTTTCGCTCCGCGAAAGTAGCGCGGGGCTCACACTGAGCCCCGCGGCGTTTCCGAGCGAAACGCCTTCACGCCGGCCCGCTCGGCATGTAATTTGCGCCAGACCGTCCGAACCGATAAGATGCTAGCAGCCTCTTGCTGGCAACATTTTTGAGGGAGGAAGCCATGGCCATGATCATTGCCGAGCGTGATGGTAAATGCCGCCGGTGCAAGCGCGACTTCAAGGCCGGCGAACAAATCTGGTACGCCAAAGGCCAGCCGATCTTTTGCACGCGGCCGGACTGTGCACCCGACGCCGAACGCGTTGTCGAATCCGCCCGCAGCTATAGCTTTCAGCGCGGCGAGCAAAGCGGAGTGAGCTACTCAGCGCAATCGCACGGAACCCGTCCGCCCGCGGCGGACGATCCGCGACAGCAGCCGGCGGCGGCCGCTGCTGCAGCGCCGGCCGCTGCGCCGCCGCTGGCGACCCTCTTCCGCGAGCAGCAGCAGGCATTCCGGGAGCAGCAGCTCAGCGATCTGCTCGATCGGCTGCTGCCGCTGTTGCGCGAGCTGCGCGCGGAGCTGCTGCAGCGGCAGCCGCAGTAGGCGAGCACGCCCCGCGGGGGCGTGCCATGTGAGGCTTTGACTCACAGCCTCACGCCATGGAAAAGACCCAGGCCCTCGCCGGCACGCGATTCGTGACGGACATTGCTCGCAAATAATCTGCTCGAGCGATCGCCTCTGGCAGCGTCTCCGGCCCCCAAACATTCACATGGCACGCTTCATTGCCGCCCATCACGATCGTCGCCCAACGACGTTCGTCGAGTTTCCAGATCCGCCGCATGCCGGCTCTCCCGGCCTCGGACTGCATGAGGGCAAAGTGAAAGCGGGAGTAGGCACGCAGCAGTGGGTCAGCAAATTCGATAAGTGCCTTCTCCGCCTGAGCTTCCTCTAGCGGATTGATTAGTGCCGCCGGATTGTGGATGCACGGACCGAAGTCGAAAGATGGCAGCATGGGCCGCCCGGGTATGGAATCAAACTCGCCGCGTGGTCGCGCAGCGGGTCAGGCAGCAGCAAAACTGCCGGCGAGCACAAAAACAGGCGGCGACCAATCTTCAATCCCTCATCGCTCATCTCTCATCCCTCATCGTTCAAAAAAACGGCCGGGGCGAGACGTCCTGTTCGCCGCGGCCGAAAGCTCAAGAGCCCAAACCTCCAACGACGAAAAGTGTAACCCGGCCGCTCTGGCGTGTCACGAGAAAAGCCCGGCCAAAAACCCCTTCGGTTTGGCCTGCTTGACCGCGGGCGCCGCGCGGCGCTTCGGACGCTGGCGTTTGGCTTCGGCTTTCGCACGCCGCTTGCGCTCGGGATCCTTGGGCGGCCTCTGCCGCTCGGCGTGTCCGGTGGCCACGCCGAGTCGTTTCAGCACGACCGCACTCACCGGCGGACGAATCTCGATCGTCTGGCCGCCCACCAAGTGCACGGCGTACCGCCCTTCTCCTTTGGCCTCCAGCGCCGACACGTGCTCCGGGTCGAACACGAGCGGCAAGTGTTGCTCTGCTTCGGGCGCGTCGCGATCGGTGATCACCACGAAGCGCGAGCCGTCGGCGACGTCGATCGTGGGCATGAGCGTTTGGAGAAAAGTAGCGGTGCCTCTCCTCTGTATCGTCACCACGGCCGGCCGGCCGTCGCATCGGCGTTTTTGGCCTCCTTGAGCCATTTTCGCCGGAAAAGCTGAAAACCCGCGGTCCGGGCTGTGAATTTAACGTTCGTTAAATTCACGCCGGGCAAATCGTGGTGTAAATATACTAGTGAAGGTCATCGGCTACGTCCGCGTCAGCACCGAAGAGCAGGCCCAGGGCGGCCACAGCCTCGGCGCGCAGGACGACAAACTGAAAAAGTACGCGGCACTCTACGACGTCGAGCTCATCGGCGTGCTTGAAGATGCCGGCGCCTCGGCTAAGTCGCTCGATCGACCAGGCCTACAAAAGGCGCTGGCAATGCTCCGTAACGGAGAAGCCGACGGCATTCTGGTGGCCAAGCTCGATCGACTGACTCGAAGCGTGCGCGACTTGGGCACGCTGCTCGAGGAGTTCTTTCACGAGCGGGCGGGCAAATGCCTGCTGAGCGTGGCCGATCAGATCGACACTCGGAGCGCCGGCGGCCGGCTTGTGCTCAACGTGCTGATGTCGGTTGCCCAGTGGGAACGTGAAGCGATCGGAGAACGCACCAGCGCGGCGCTTCAGCACAAGATTGCGAAGGGTGAACGCGTCGGCCGGCCGCTGTACGGCTTTGTGCTGAATCAGACCGGCATCACTCCGAAGGGCAAGCCAATCTACGAGCTGATCGAGGATCCGCGGCAGCAAGCGGGCATCAAGCGGATGCACGAGCTGCGACATGCGGGCCTGTCGCTGCGAGACGTCGCCGCTCATCTTGATCGCGAAGGCTTTCCGACGAAAGACGGCAAGCCCTGGCAGGCCGCCACCATTCGGCAAATTTTGGGGAGACGGTAATGCAGCAACGAATGAAAGACGTTGTCGAAAGGATCGATGAGCTGAAAGCACATCACCGCCGACTTTGCGACGCAATCGGCGTCGTCGATGCTTACCGGCAACTCTTGACCACGGGAATCTACGATTCCCTTGCCGCTCGCTTCAAGAAGCACAATCCGGAAGCCAAAACAGCGCCCTGGGAGTTTGTCTTCACTATTGGGCGCAAACGCTACAAGAGCCACCGACTCGGCTATTCCGATGTTCCCCCAATACTGCAAAGCCTTGAGAGCGAAGACGATCTCGACAACTTCATTGTCGAATATCCGTTATCGATGCGAGCGCCGAGTGATCGTCAAATAGACGAGGGCGTCCAGACCGAAATTGGAAAGACCGAGCAACTCGTGAAGCGCAGAAAACCAAAGGCGACACAATGAGCGTGGGCCGGCGGCCGGGGAACTGAAAAATGAAATCCGCAGACATTCCCGACCAAGTAATAATCGACGCGTGCAACGCATTCCACGCTGGCCTGGCCGACGCCCCTGACGTCGTCCTGGCGGCCAAGTATCCTCCGAAAGTCGTGCTCGCCAAGATGCAGAACATGCACCGGCGCCGGCTGCTGGAATACGGCGTGAGCCTGAGAACCGCGTGGGTCGTGCGCCGCCCTGGCGGTGAAAAATGATCCCGCCCTTTGAGATTTACCATAGCCGCCTCGGCCAGCTCGCCGGCTACATCGACTGCAATGTGGCGACCATCTATGCGCACACGGAGGCGCGAAACGAGGCGAGTCAGGCTTACGCCCTCGATGTGACCAGAAGGCATGCCTACGAGCTGGCCGCCGAATGCGAGCGCCTACTCGAAAAAGCGGCCGCTGCTTCCCTCTAACCGCGGGCGTTCCAGGCTCGCGGAATCACCCGTTGACAGAGCCGCCGAATTGTTCGAGTCGGTGGCGAGGTAGAGCATGGGCGGAGTCCTACGGCAGCGGGGCCATTTCAGGCGTCAGGCTCTCTGGCGCGAAACGCAAATTGGTGAGGTCGGCAACTAACTGCGAGAGATTGTCGTCGTCGCTGGCGTGCCATTGTTCGCAGCGTACATAAAAGACCTTCCCTTCAACGTCATAGTGATTCGCACTCTCGATCTTGAAGTGATCGAAGTCGCCGTCTTTTCCGCCAACGGCGAGGATCAGTCCCGGGTATGGTGCAAAAGGTAACTCAATCGTGCGATACATCGGAAAAATACCAGCGGAGCGGCATTCGGGGACGCCCTTCTCGCAGACGATTGGGACGCACAATTCAACTTTCATGGCTCTCTTTGCATAGCACAGCGGCCGCGCGCGTCGGGCAGGCAGGCCCAAGGTACGCACGCGGCCGCGTGTATCGATATCGAGTTGGAAATGGGCTTGCCTGCCACCGAGCAGCCTAATGCTCGCGGAGCGGTGCGTCAAACCTGGGGAATCATAATCCGCGTGTCCGGGGTTCGAGTCCCTGCGCCGCTAGTGAGGGGGGCACCACCATCAAACGGAGACGCAATGGCTGACTTGGAAGTCAAAACGATCGAAGGCGTGCAAGACACCGGGAGCCCAGTCCTCGATTCATTGGTGAACATCGTTCAACCAAGGCCATGGGCCTCGATGCGAAAACGTTGGGCGCTTTGCACGACACGCTTATGAACCTGGCGCAGAAAGAGCCCGGCGGTCTGAGGTCCCGCACCAACTGCAGAAAGGTATCGGCTAAACGGCCGGAGGAGGCGCCTGCATGAATCGACCGCTAGCTCAGCAAAAGCTGCTGGCGTCGTTCGTTCACTTTGCGCTGCAGCCGCTTGGCCTCGTCGCTGGCGATGGTCACGGTGCTTCGCAAATGTGCGAGGTAAACGACCAGGCCGCCGTTGCCCGGTTCGGCGACAGCGACATCGGAAGGGTCGAGCAGAACTTTTCCACCACAAGGCGCGCGAAAACGAACCAACATAAAAACCTCCATGGAATTGGAAACCCGTCAATGCTAGCACGCGGCCAGACTTGCGGAGTACGACTCCGCGAGTGTCAGCGGGACGTGGCCAAAACCGGGCGTATTGGGGTAGGTAATTCGCGGAAAACTCACGAAAAACAGCGGAGATCGTGGTAGAATTCACCCGCCGGCTGGTCCTCGTATGGCGCTCTCAGGGCGTTTAAGCAGCCAGCTCCGGGTGACATCGGCGGGCCGGCTCCCCTTGAGAAAGGGAGCCGGCTCGTCACTTTTTTTCTCATCGGCCTGTTGACACCGCGACTTCGCGCGGTATAACGGCCGTCGCTTAATGGCCCACGCGCCAGCGCGGGCCACATACGAGCCCAAACGATTCTTGTCGCCTCTAGCGACCCATCGCTCTTTTCTCGGGAGCGGCGGCCGAACCGCACGGACTCGTGACAGTTGAGTTTCGTGCAGCCGATTTAAGCCGCCTCGTATGGTCGGCACTTCGGCCGCTTGGCATTCCGAGTTTTCCGCGAGTGCCACGCCAGAGCGTGCTTGCAAATTCCCACGCTCTGGCGTTGGCCGCCGCGCGAATTACTATGGCGCGTAGCGACTGAGGGCAGCCGCTGCCGCCATGGCAGAGCGGCAACATGGACGCACCCAATTTCTTTCGAAAAAACGGGTCAGTCGCTAAGGGAGTTCGAGGGAGCACTGCGCTGATCCACAGCACGGGCCACGTCGCCCGGCTAGGTCAGTACAATGTCCACTTTACACTCTCCCCTGTTTCCCGATCCCGATCGGTCGGCTCCAGCCTTGAAGCTGTTCGTCGACGCACCCGACGATGGGCCACAATTCTCGGCCAGCATGACGCTCGCCGAGTTTTACAAGGCTTACGTGCAGCCGGTCTGCCTGGTGCACGCCGCCAAACGAAACCTCGACCAATACGAGCAATCGCTCGCCTACTGGGTCGAATTCACGGGCGACCCGCCCCTGTCGGCCATCGACGACTACACGGTTTCGCGCTTCTTGCAGGAGCTCAAAAAACTGCCGGGCCGCGGCAAGCGGCCGCTTGCCGACAACACGGTGCGAAAGCACTGCGTACACGTGCAGTACGTGCTCGATCGGGCCGGGCCGCGATCGCGGCACAACCCGCAGGGCCAGCGGCTGATCGACGAAGTGCCCATCCTGCAAAAACCGTCGCTGGTTATCGACGAGGTGAGCGACAATTTCACGCTGCAGGAAATCGCCTGGTGGCTGGAGGCTGCCGAGACGGCGATCGCGCCTGTTTTGCGTGGCTGCTCGCCTGGCGACTTTTGGAGGTCGCTGACTCTTTTCACCTACAACATCGGCTTTCGCCTGCAGACGTTGCTAGCGTTGCGCTGGGAATGGATTTACGAAGAGGAGTTCGGCCGCACGAGAAAATGGATCAAAGTCCCGCCCGAAGCCATCAAGAAGAAACGCGGGCGGTCGTTCTACCTGAATCATGCGGCCGGCGAAGCGCTCAACCTGGTGCGTCAGGTTACCCCCTCACAAGCGCTTGCCGGCCGAATTTTTCCCTGGCCACACTGCGAATCCTATCTGCAAGCAAGCCGGCGGGCAATGCTGGCCGAAAGCAAGATCCCCGTCTCGCGGCACTTCGGTTTTCACGGCCTTCGCAAAGCGTTTGCCACGGAGCTGGCGCAGATCAACGACGCCGCGGCCTCAATGGCGCTGGGCCATTCGCAGCGGAATGTCACGCGCGACCATTACCTCAACAAGCGCGTGATGGCCGAGGCAATGGACAAGCTGCCGCAGCCCAAATGGACGCCGCCGGCGGATCCGCAGTTGAGACTCTTTTAGGAAAAGGGTTCAGGGAAGCGCTCAGGGCGCCGGCTGCTTGTCCATGCCAGCCGCTGAGCCCTGAACCCCGAACCCCGAACCCTCTTTTGCTCACGCGAAGGCGCGAAGCCGCGAAGACGAGACGAAGTGCCGGCGCGAAGCCGGACGGCCGTGAGATGCCTTGGGCTCGGTTCGACATCGCCGGTCCATATAAGACTGGAAGCGGCCGGATCGGAACTCTTCTGAGTCTTCGCGGCTTCGCGCCTTCGCGTGAATTAGGCGTCAGGGAGGGGAAGCCATGATCGTGATCGCCCGCAAGCAGTGCCCCTATTGCCAGAAGTGGTTCATCCCTCGCCCTGGGCGCACGCAAATTACATGCGGGAAGCCTAAATGCCAGAAGGCCCATGGCAAGGTGTGGCGCGCAGACAACGCTCAAAGGCTTAGGGCTCAGCAGCAATGCTGGTACATGGCGAACGCCGAGCGCATCTCCGCATGCGGCAAAGCCTATTACGCGGCGAACGGTGAAAGCATTAGGGCCAAACACGCGGCATACCGTAAGGCGAACCCTGAAAAGGTCGCGGCTGCGAACAAATCCTGGCGCATGTCAAACCCAACTTATGACGCGCGGAAATACGCAAAAAAGCGGGCCACGGAAAACCTGATCAACCTGCTGTCCGCGTCGCGTCTGCGGGTCGATCTTCAACACCACGCGACGATCATGGGAGTTGAAACGATGAACGCGAGTGATCTCGGCGCGAAGCAGGAAGAGTGGCGACTAAAAATCGAATCGCTGGACTTCGACGGCTGTGAACAGTTGTATGAAGCCAAGCAAGCGACGCTCGAAGAGTCTGTCGTCGTGCTGGCGGAGATTGCGGCCCGTTATAAGCGCGATTGGCCATCAGCCTTCAAGAAGAAGTTCAGACACACGGGCGAAATGCTTTTGCTTGTCCAAGAAGGCAAGCTGAACCCGGCGCTCTATCTGGCAAACCCGAAGCCCACACTCGCCAAACTGGCGGCCGCCAAAGTCCCCTTCGAACAGCAGCCATCGCTTGCGGGAATGCGGGTCGCCGAGCCGGAAGGCGGAAGTCATCCATTGGACGTGTCCGAGGCCACGGCGGAAGAGATTGCGCAGGTCATCGACGACCGCGGAATCGTGCCTGAAGGGGAGCAAGCCACGCCGCGGGCAGGCCTAGAATCGAGCGTTGAAAAACCACTGGCCGATCGACTGGGACAGCTCGATGAGCTGATTGACCGCTGTGAGGCGCAAATCGAAAAGGAGAACCAGCGGCATGCCAGGGCCGTCGCGGCCCTGAGAGAGCAGCTCGCCGAGCTGCGTGCAGAGAGAAAACAGCTCGCTAAAGAGTTGGCGGCCCTTGCCCTGACCTACCCCCTAAGCCCTATGCGACCTTCCATCGTTACCTGCCGGCGCGTGTGGACGTCGCCGGATGTGTGCGGCCATTGCGGCGCTTCTACGTCCACTGTCACCAGGGAGGGAAATTCTCGATCACTTTTGGGCCGCGCGGGACGGATCATCGCCCCCGCGCGGCCTTTTTTCTTCGCTTCGTTCTTAGGTCTTAGGAGGAGATTTTTCAATGGCAATCTCAGCAGTCGAAAGCAGGGCGCTCAATCACGTCGTGCGTCGCTTCAACACGCTCTACCCGATCGGCACGGCGGTCAGATATTGGCCGGGAGTGCGCGAAGGTCTGGGGATTTCCTCGCACACCAAAAGCGAAGCCTTTCTGCTCGCCGGTCACACGCCCTGCGTTTTTGTCGACGGCCGCGGCGATTGCATCGCTCTGACCCACGTCTGCGCCGAAGCCCAGAACAGAGAAGAGGCACCGGTAGTTCGTGGTGGCGACGTCGAGGGCTGCATGCGGCAGCTCGCCGAGACAAACCAAGTGATTGAGCGGGCACAAGCGGAAACGAGAACAGGATAAACCCCAGGGAGGAATTTATGGGACTTGCTTACCTGCTCGATTTTTACCGCCGACTGCAAGCCAAGAAGGGCTATCGACCCGAGGTCGTGATCTTCACTCGGGCATTTCGGGAAGACCTGCACGCCCTCCAGTTTCGGCGGCAGCGGCCTGCCAGCGTGTTCTATCGCCGCCGCGGCAAAGGCCAGCGTGAAGAGCGCAAGCGCGCCAAGGGGGAACGATGAAAGGCGCCTGCCAACGCTGTGGCTGCACTCAGGACGATCCGTGCAAGGGCGGCTGTGCGTGGGTCGATGAAGGCGAGGACCTATGCGACCGCTGCGCCGCGCACATCGTGGGCGAGCCCGTGCCGGAAAACGACCTGGCCGCACTGCGGCTGCACTTCCGCGCGTTTACGTGCATCGCCATTTTCGCAATCGCCCGCCTGCGTGGCGAGCAAGCGCAGCTACGCAGGGCGATCGACGAGCTCACGGACGGGACGGACGTCGAACGCGATTGGGGCGAAGACGTCGAGCACGTGCACCCGGAAATCTGGACCCCGTGGACGGCACAATAAGCCAAGGAATGGCATCGTGGAACAAAGAAAAAATGCCAGCGACAACGCCCAGCGGCTAGAATGGATCGAAGCCGACGAGCTGCGTCGCCTGGTGTGGCAAACCAAGTGGCGGCTGCCGCCCAAGCCAAACCAGCCGGAGAAAAAGCCGCGACGGCTTTCCGGCGAAGCTCGCTGTGCCTGGTGGGTGCTATGGTGGGACCTTGGTTTGTGGCGCGGCGGCGCGCTCGACGTGACGGCCGCCCAGATCGCCACGGCGATCGGCGATAGCGACAGCCGCGGGGGCCGGCGGGCGATCGAGGCCCTACGTGACGCCGGCCTGCTGGGCATCGACGCCAGAGAAAAACAAGTAACGGGGCGTTATACCGTCTTCATGCCGGACCCACGGGACGTCCGTCGCGGACGTCGCCAGGCGAGCGACGGCCAGGTCGAACTGTTCGATGATGATCACATCGAGCAGGGCGAGACTGAGCCAGGATCGTCCCCCGTGGCCGATCGGGTGTCTGAGTTCGACAGCGCCGCTGTCAACGCCGACCCGGGCACTCCTCCTGTTTCCAACGGGAGGAGTGTGCGCTTTGCGGACCGGTCGGCGGCGCCCATTGGCGTCGTCGCCGCGGCGGATGTTGCACAACATCCGCCGCCGGATGTTGTGCAACACCTTGCGCAACATGTTGCGCAACATCCGCCGCCGACCGCGCATCTCCAGGGGAGGAGCTCCCCCGCGCGAGAACGACTTGAAGACTTGGACTTGAAGGGAAACATTTTTCCCAACTTGGGTCTTGAAAGACTTGAGACTTATAGCGCGCAAGTTCAAGTAACGGTTAGAGGCGCCAGCGGCGGCGGAAGTGGCGCAACATCCGCCGCGGGCCTGCCGACCACCGCCGCGCTGCCAAAGGCCGCCGCGGCTGCCAGCGGCGAACCGGCGAAGGTCGGTGACCTGTTCTCGCAGGTCATGTCGGCGATCGATGGCCGACGGGGAATCGCTTTCGCCACGTCGCTGTGTGCGATCGTGCCGGACCTGTGGGGCGATTGGGCCGACGAGCTTGGCCGCGAGCTGGATGGCGGCCGCGACGCTGAGCACGGAGGCGAACCGACTCCCCTGTCGACGCGGGAGGTCGCGCGTCTCGTCGTGGCCGAGGCGAAACGCAAGCGGAGAGACCGGCCGGCCGCGGTGTATTTCACCGGCGCCGTGAATCTCTGGCTGCAAGAGCACGGCCGCAAGCGAATTTTCATCAAGCCACGTCAGCCGAGGTGACCATGCCGCATCCCTCATCCTTCATCTCTCATCCCTCATCCAGAAAGTGACCATGCCCGTCGTGAAGGTGATTTGTGCGCATCGCATCGACCGCTCGCTGTGGGACGAAGAGCGCGGCGATCGGCGTTGGAATGGCGCCCAGTACGTCTGGGCGCCATCGCTGAGCGGCGCGCTGATCCGCACGACCTGCCGACGTTGCAAAGCGTTCGTCGGCTATCGAACCCTGGAGCAAAAAGCATGAGCCCTGAACGCGACCTGAGCTATCGACTCAGCCAACTGCACTGGACCGGCCGCAATTGCTACGAGGGCTTTCGCGTGAAGTTTTGTGGAAAATGGCATCGGCCGTGTGAGTCGGGCGAACGCTTCATCGCCGACGTGCTGGCCGCTCTCGACGAAGCTTCCGCAATGCTCGATCGAATCGCGATTGAGCGCGAGCGTCGACTTCCCCTTCCCTCTTAGGAGAACCAATCATGTCAACCGTCGTAAAACGCCGTAGATTCAAAGAGCCACAAGCGGAGCGGCCGAAGGTCGCGGAGAATGCCCCGCAGATCAACGGTCGCTCGAATAGCCTCCAATGTGAAGCGTGCGGAGCGTGGACTTTCTATGACCCGGAGGAGCCCGATCTTCTCTGCGCCGCGTGCAGCGTCAAGGCTGAGAACGGCGTGATCGTGTGCGTCGACGGCGAATGGAAGGCCGCCGAGCTGCCCAGCCTGGCCGCCGAATTCCGCGACGGCTTGCCCTCGCTCTCCAATCGCCGGCGACACGACGACCGCACGCTCTCGACGGCGACGCCCAGCGGCATCGCGATCCATGCCGAGGACGTTGCCCCGCCGGTGCACAAAGGCGGCGTCAGCCCGGCAACGGAAGAAAAAAATAGGCGAAATGGCAGGCGGCCGCAGGCCATGCTGCCCGACGATTGGAAGATCAAGATCGACCCGGAGTTTCGCGATTTGCTCGATCCGCTCGATCCCATCGAACTCGAAAAGCTCCGGACCGATTTACTGGCCCACGGTTGCCTGGATCCGCTGATTGTGTGGCGATGCACGGGCCACATGGCCGGCCTGGGCGACACGCATCCGGCCGCGCGTATCCTGCTCGACGGCCACAACCGCTACCAAATCTGTTATGAGCATCGCATCCCCGTCGAGATCGTTGAGCTCGAATTCTCCAACCGCGCCGAGGCCCTCACTTGGATGCGAGACCACCAGGTCGGCCGCCGCAACTTGTCGATCGAAAAACGCAACGAGCTTTTGGCCCGCGACTATGCGGCGGAGATTGAGCGACGGAAGAATGGGCAGAAAGAGAAGGGGCAAAAGAACGGGAAGGCCGCGGCCGTCGTCGCCAAAAAGCACGACGTCTCGCCGGCCACGGTCAAGCGAGCGGTGCAAACCGACAGAGCCCGCGACGCGATCGCGAAGATTGTCGATCGTCCGCGGCAACAGCTACCGGCGATGACCGATGATGAGGCGAAGACGCTCGCGAAGCTTCCCCGCCATCAAATTCACGAGGCTGTAAGACGCGGCACGACTGCCATTGAAACACTCGTAAAAAGTTTCAAGGCGACGACGGTGCACGACACCGTAGTCGTTCCCTTCTCGAAAGGCGAGAAGTGTAAGGCGAGCTTTGTGATCGTCGAGCAAGATGGCCGCTGGTTCCATTTCGAGAATTCCAGCAACGCCCGCGGCGGAGGCGTCACCAGCTATTCGGCTGACGATATTCGTCGTGGCGAAGGGCTGAGCGGTCTCGAAATCGGGCAAAAATTCCGAAGTCGCGAGGCGTGCTTGCAAGCCGCGGCGAAGGATATCGAGCGCATGGCCGTCGCGCAGGGTAATAAGTGTTGGCCGCCGACGGCTCTCAAGGTCATTCGCGAATGGCGCGCTTCCCTGCCCCAGCCGGGAGCGAGGAAGAAAACTCGCGCCAAGGCGGACCGTGAGCTGCGCGAGGAAGCGACAAAGCACATTGAGCGGTACCTCGACACGATCGACCCGGCCGAGGCCGCCTGGCAGCAGAGCGATTACCTTTTGGATGCGATCAACCTCTGGCGCAGCCGCCGCAAAGGCGCACGCACGATGAAGGCCGCCAAGACACGGAGGCCAAAACCGCGATGAGGCTCAGCAGAAACGACTGGCGACTGATCGTGTACTGGCTCGAACGTGGCGAAAGGGTCGAGTCTGAAAGGGATCTCAAGCCCAAGTGCGCGTCTCTGATCGCGAGCATGCTGTCCGAACTCAACCGCGGCGTCGACGTGATCATCCCGCCAGAAGTCGCCATGCCCAAGCGGCGCCGCAATAGAAAATCGACGACCGAAGACCTAAGCCCTAAGCCCTAAAAACGGCTGTTTTCTCCGGCATTTTTCTGCCCCCGGCATTTTTCTGCCCGCGCTTTCCTTGCACAGTTCGCGGCGTGTTGTAGGGAATCACATAGACGCTCCGCGACTCGCACGCCATCGAGCTTGCCGTGCCGTCTGGCACCTGGTGATCACCGCCGAGGCGTCCGCCTCGAATCGACAGCAACTCGACGTGCGGGCGCGGCGTCGTGCTCGCCAAATCCAATTCACTCCGTAGGTAAAGGTATGCCAGCGAAGAAAAAGCTGATGAGCGCCAAGAAGGCATCGGAGCTCGCCGCCGAGCTGATCTCCGTGAAAGAGAAAGGCAAAGCCTGCTATGAGCGGGCCGGCGAGCTGATCGACCAGCTCATCGCCGGAGGCCTCGTCGGCGTCGGAATCCCTGTCGACGGCGACGCCGTGCTGCGCCTCGTCGATCAGTTCGACGGTGGCAAAACGAACAAAGTCTTCAAATCGACGGTCTTCGAGCGATACAAGCTCGTCGTCTCCGAAACCTAAGCGGCACATCACGGCGCGGCGCACGCCGCTGCCCCAAGCGCATGCCAAACGTCACATCCTCCGGCTGCCGCCGGCCTCTCGTCGCGCTCGTGATTGCGCTCGTTGTCGCGTCCGCTGCTGCGGCCGCATTTGCAAACGACGCCGATAACTGCCCGTTTTCCTTCGCGCTCGAGCCGGCACTCGCTCCGCCGGTTTGGACATCGCCTGTGTTGGGAACGGTCTCAATCCTTTTTTCGATCGCCGCGATTTTAGTCGCCCTCTTCGGGGCTCACCGTGAGCCCCGCTGCCGCTCCCGGCCAAACACGAGGCTCAAATGACACACGCGACTCCCTCGAAGCCCACGCGTCCTAATTCCTTTGGTCTCACATTGGGACGCGGGTCCTCCGACAGGGGGGCAGGCCCCACGCAACAGTGCGTGTTGTGAATTATTTGCGAGTTCCGATGATTTTTGGCCGCCACCACCACCCCCTATGGCGCGAACGAAACGGAGCACGGCGGCGCAGGTCGTCGCCTCGATCGGCCTGGCGGCCAAGGCAATCGGCGTGCATGAGCGCACGCTGAAGACCTGGCTCAAGGCGGGCTGCCCAGGCAAGCCGGGCGCGTATGACGTCGCCGCGATCGCGGAATGGCACGAAGCGAACGTCGGCAGCACGCGCGACGACAGCTCGGAGAAGACACGTTGGGCAGCGGAAAAACTGAAGGCCAACGCCCGCAAGGCAAAGCTCGAAGTCGATCGGCTGCTGGGCCGACTGGTCGACGTCGAAATTCCCGCGCGGGAGTTCGCCGCGCACATTGTCGAGGCGAAGGCGCTGCTCGAGCAGCTCCCCGATCGCTTCCTGAGTTATGTCCCCGGCCTTTCGCCGGCAACGAAGAAGGCCGTCCGCCAACGGGCGAAGGCGGCAATCCGAGACGTGCTCGCGGCGCTTGAGGCCGCGTTGAAACGCCAGGCTGATGCCGACACGAATTAGTCCACGCCGTCGTCTCCTCAATTGGTGGGCGGAGACGTGGCGTCCGAGGAGCGACCTTGATCGCGTTCGATGGTGCGAAAAGAACATCCGCTTCCCGGCCGAGATCAGTCCCCGGCCGGGCAAGTGCGATCTGTCGCACGGCCATACCTACATGCGCGAGCCACTGCTCGCTTTCGATGACCCCGAGGTGGAAGTAATCGTGCTCGTCTGGGCCACGCAAACCGCGAAAACGACGCTGCTGATTCTGGCGCTCGCCAGCCAGGCCGCGCTCGCGCCGGCCCCTTGCATGTTCGTCGCGCCTGACAAAGATGCGTTGGTCGAGCTGCGCGACAAGTTCTACTCGTTCGGTGAAGAGTGCCAGACGCTCGCCGCCGAGCTCCCCGCGCAGCATCATCGCAACAATCGTTGGATCGACGCCGGCCGGCTCCGCTGCCACCTGGCGTATCCCATGAACACCCAGCGTCTGTCGGGCAAGGCCTGCCAGATCGTGCTGGCCACCGAGGTCGACCGCTACCGCTCGCGGCGCGAACAAGGCAGCCCCGAAAAGCTGGCCGCCGAGCGTGTGAAGGCTTTCTTCCAATACAAGATCGCCTACGAATCATCACCGACCGACGAGACCTCGCGCATCTGGAAGCTTTACGAATCGAGCGACCGCCGACGCTTCCAAGTCCCCTGCCCCGTCTGCAATCACTTTCAAGAGCTGCGGCTCTTCCCACACCGCGACGGCCAGTTCGCCGGCGCCGGCGGCATCGTCGGACTGAAAGATTCCGGCGGCAACTGGCGGACGCCGGAGCAAGCCCGCGCCGAAGCGTTTTATTGCTGCGAGCAGGGCTGCAAAATCACCGACGACAAAAAGCCGCTGATGGTGCCCGACGGCATTTGGGTGCCGAAGGGCCAATCGATCGACGGCGGCAAGCTCACCGGCGAGCCCGAACGCGGACCGCGTATCTGGGGCGGCCAGCTCAGCTCGCTCTATGCCGAGCCGATCACGTTCGGCCGCTTCGCCGCGGAATACCTGGAGAGCCGCGACGATCCGGAGAAGCTGCAAAGCTACTGGCAAAACTGGATGGCGCTCCCCTACAAACGCAAGCTCGACGCGCCCAAGTGGCGCGAAGTCGGTCGACGCCTGAAGGGGGCCCACCGCCGTGGCACGGTGCCGGCGGGCGCGCTGTTTCTCACCGCCGGCGTCGACGTTGGCGCCGACTACACTCGCTGGATTGTCCGCGCCTGGACCGAAGGATCGACGTCCTGGCTGGTCGATTGGGGCACGACGCACGCCCGCGTGGGCGAAGACGGCTCGATCAGCCGCACCTCACACCTCGACCAGCTCGATGACGAGTTGGTCAATCGCGACTGGCCGATCGCCGCCGGGCCCAACGCTCTGGGTGACACTCGCCTCCGAATACGACTGACGGGCATTGATTGCCAATACGAGACGAGGTTGGTCCACGCCTGGGCGCGCAAGCACAAAGGCCGCGTCTTCACCGTGGCCGGCGTCGAAGACCTGAAGAGCGGCGAGTTCTACCGCGTGAAAACGATCGAACGCGACGTTCGCTCAAAAAAACCCTACCCCGGCGGACTCGAGCGGTGGGAAGTGAACCGCGCGCTATACAACGCCGACGTGCAGGGCCGCTGGAAACAGCCGCTCGACGAACCCGGTTCCTGGTGGCTGACCGATGCTTCGCTCGACGAAGCGGAAACCTATCTCCGGGAGCTGGTCAACGAAGCGCCCGTCCGGCAGAAGCACAAGCGGGGGCGATCGATCACCGTCTGGGAAAAGATCGAACAGAGCGTCGGCAATCACACCTGGGACGCGGAGATTTATGCCCGCGCTTTGGCCGACATGATCACGGGCGGCGATTGGGAGAATTTGGCCGAGCGCGCCCGCACCGATCGCGGCCGCCGCGGCGGTTCACGCGATGCCGAGGGACGCAGGGAGCAAGAAGATTTTTCAGCACGTTGAGGGTTCAGGAGAAAAAAACAATGGCCAAAGAACCAAACAAGCGGCCGACGACGCCGGCGACGCTCGGCGCTGATCCACAGCAGGTAGATCCTGGGTCGCAAGAAACGGCGGCTTCGGCCGAGTCGGGCGAAGAGAAGCGGCTGCGGCAAAACTTGCCGCCACCGGTTTGCCCTTATCACCGAGTCGAGTGCCGGAGCAACCGCTCCGATCCCCTCTTTACCCGTTATTACTGCCCGACGGCCGGCTGCACCTATTCGGCCAAGGTCGCACGGCCGGTGATCGACCAGGTACTGCGACGGCAAGAGGCACGGGAAGATTTTTCAGCACGGTAGTTTAACCGCAACGCCAACGGCGTCCGCGAAAGGAGGAACAATGGATTCGACAATTCAGATTTGCAAGGCGACTGCGCCACCGCCGGCGCAGCGAAAGACGCTCGGCGAGATCGAAGTCAGTTACACGAAGCCGAACCACGCCGGCTTTCTGCTCAAGGGCGAGCTGCACCGCTCGCTCACGCTCCTGAAGGCGATCAATCACGCCGGCCTCATCCCGCGCGTCGGCGATCGGCTGCGGATCAGCGTCGAGATTTTAGAAGGCGACGGTGTCGCATGAGAGATCCACGCCGCTATGGGGCGACTGTGATTGAAAACCAGCACACCAGCGAATGGGAGAGGCTTCTCGCGCTGCGCTCGACGATGTGCGCGGTGATTGACGACTTCGGAATCGACAGCGCGGAACTAACGATCCGCTGGACCTGGTCGCGTCGCTTTGCGGCTGGCTTCCGGGAGACGACGGTTGAGCACGTGCTTTCGCTCGAAGCGAGCCTTCCCGGCTAGGAATCGTGAAAAAAGGCCGTGTTTTCTAGGGTCAAATTGCTTTAACGCTGTTTTGGGCGAGTTTCGCTCAAAATCCCTGGGTCCGGCGATCACAAAAACGGCGAAAGGGTTCAGGGTTCGGGGTTCATGGTTCAGAAAAGAAAAAATGAGCGCACACACACACGCAAGGCGCGCGCCGTCGGCCGCTGGGGCCGTATGAAATCGCGCACCGCGTCTTACCGGAAGGAGTGCCACGGCGTGAACGGTAGCGACGAGTGGTACACGCCGATCGAACTGATCCGTTCGCTGGGCGAGTTCGATCTCGATCCGGCCTGCGGACCGCAGTGCACCAACCGCACGGCTCGCCGGCGCTATGGCGTGAACGGCCTCGAGCGGGAATGGTTCGGTCGCGTGTGGCTTAACCCGCCGTTCAGTTTTGTGCCTCCCTGGGTCGACAAGATGATCGAACACAATAACGGCGTGATGCTGGTCTTCGGCCGCGTCGACGCCGTTTGGTTTCAGCGTGCTGCCCAAGCCGCTTCGGGAGTCTACCTGCTTCGCGGCCGGGTGCAATTCGATCGGCCCAACGGTTCGACCGGCCGGTGCCCGCTTGGCTGCGTGCTGTTCGGTTTCGGCGCCGCGAACCGCCGCGCCATCCAGCGCTGCGCATGGCCGGGAACCTGGCTCAGTGCCAACTAACCACTAACCACTAACCACTAACCACTATCCACTGCCCACTCTCCACTCATGCCCATCTTCCGCAACCGCGAGCAACTGTTTGACGGAGAAATACTCGGCCGGCGGATCGAGGCGTTCCTGTCGCGAACCAATAACGCCCTGGCCAACGTGGCCAAGGCCCTGCCCGACTTCGAGGTCGAGGGCATTGAGGTCTCGCTCACGATCGACGCGGGTCTCAATGTCGCCTTCTCCGGCATCGGCGGGAGTGTCAGTCGCGACCGCACGTTCAGCTTCACACTCAAGCCGAAGAATCGGGCAGAAAAATGAAGGGCAGAAAAATACCTTCCAACCTTGGAAGTCTGACGTCTGACGGCTGGCGACTGACGCACCATAGTTGAGTGTGCTCAGTACGCAGGCTCATCTCGACGCGCTCGACGCGGCCATCAATCAGCGGCTCAACGGCGGCGCCTACAACGGCTACGGAGAACTGGGCCAGCGATTCGATGGCGAAACACTCAGCGGCCTGTACGCGATCCGCGAAAACCTGATCCGCCGGCTGAACGCCGAGCAAGGCAATAACTTCTCCCTCGCCGAACCCTTTGGCGACGGCGACTCCCGCGGCCCCATCGCCCTCTGGTAAATGTTCACTCGCCTCCGCCAACTCGCCTCTAAAGCCATCACGGCCGCCAGCCTCCAATTCGGAGGCGGCGGTCCGATGATCCGGGGCAACGGCCAGGCTTACCGCGGCGGCATGCTGACGCGGATCTGGAAAGATTGGATTCCCTGGCACCGCTCCGGCGACGCCGCGATCTGGGAAAACTGGTCGCTGCTCACCGCCCGCATTCGCGACCTCTGCCGCAACGACGGCACGATCCGCGCCGGCAAGCGAGCGCTCGCCAAGCACGTCGTCGGCAAGGGGCTGGCCGTCCACGCCGACGTCTGGGACGGCGACCAGGCCGACGACGAATACAACTTCGAGGTCGATCAGCTCTTCGAGCGGTGGGGAAAACGCGAAGCCGACAGCCGCGGCAAAAGTTCTTTCGGCCAGTTGCAGTGGCAAGCCTTCAACGAGTGCATGGAGGTCGGCGAAGCCATTTTCTTGAAGTGCCAGGACAACTCGAAAGGCCGGCTGATCCCCTACTGCTTGCAGTTGATCGAAAGCGAGCAAATGGATCTCCGCTTCGATCGGCCCGAAGGTGTTCGTGGCGAAAACAAAATCGTTCGCGGCGTGGAATATGACAAGTGGGACCGGGCGGTGGCCTACTATGTCTACGACCAGAACCCGTACGATATTTACACCTCCTGGACCGGCGCCAGCACGCGCATCCCCGCCGATCGCGTGATTCACGTCTACCTGCCCGGCCGGCCGAGTGAGCGTCGCGGCATTTCGTGGTTCGCCACGAACATGCAAACCGCGAAAGACATGGACTGGTATCTTGGCAACGAGCTCACCTCGTCAGCCCTCGCGGCGCTGTTGACCTGCGTTGTGAAACGCAAATACGGCTCCGGCTCCGGCCTCGGTTTCGCCGGCGACGCCGCCAGCACCGACGGCAATAGCGACGACTGGGGCAACCCCTTACAAAAACTCGGCCGCGGAATCATTGCCGACATCGGCTCCGAGGATGACGTCAAGGTCATCGAATCGAGCCGTCCCAACCGCGACGCCGGCCCGTTCATCAAGCTGCTGCTGATGCTGCAAGGCATGGGCATCGGCGTAAGTCAGTTGCGACTTACGGGCGACTACTCGCAATCGAGCTACACCTCGGCCCGCGGCGCCCACCTCGACGACCAGGCGTATTTCGTGGTGCTGCAGCAGTGGTTCGCCGAAGTGCTCGTGCTCAAGGTCTGGGAAGACGTCGTGCGGCAGCTCATGGCCTTTGGCCGGCTGCGGTCGATCGGCGCGAGGCAATTTCTCAAAGACGCCTGGCGGTACCTGGACGCCAAATATCTGGCACCCGGCCGCGAGCAGCTCGATCCGGAGAAAGAGACCGGCGCGGCCATGAAGCGCATTCGCGCCGGCTTTAGCACCTGGCAGCACGAATGCGGTCTGCGTGGCCACGACTGGCGGCGGATTGTGATCCAGCAGGCCCGCGAGCGGGCCTTCTTCACGAAATACAAATTCAAACCCGACCTGGCCGATTCCGCCAGCCTGCGCACCGACTCGCCCGACGCCGTCGACGCCGACCCGAATAGCGCGCCGGACGAAGAAGACGGGCAGAAAAACGGCGGCCAGGAAAATGGCGGCCTGAAAAATCGGGCGGCCTGACCTCCCAACTGTCTTCCAACCTTGGAAGGTAAGCGGCTGACAAGCTACGCGACCTGAACCAATCTTAAATATCGAACGTGCGGGCGCGGCCGTCACCTGGCTAACCCGACGCACCACCGCAATAAAAAAATGCCTGTACTGTCGGCGAGAAAGCACGCGCAACGCAACCTGGTCCGCGCCGCGTGCCAGACGGAGTGGCAGATCGAAGAGCAAAAGCTCGAAGCGATCTGCGAGCTGTTGAGCGTCCGCAGCGAAGGGCTCGAATACTCGGCCGACGAGATCCGCGTCCGCATCGGAGCGACGACACCGAAAGCCGCCGGCGAAGAAGGCGACGATGACGATTACCAGGGCCCCGTCCTGAAAGATGGCGTGGCCGTCCTGCCGCTGCACGGCGTGCTCGCGCCGAAAATGAATCTGCTGATGAGTGTCAGCGGAGGCACAAGCACGCAGCAGTTCGCTCAGTGGTTCCGGGATTGCATGGCCAATCCGGAATGCAAAGAAATCGTGATCGACGTCGATAGCCCAGGCGGGACCGCCCAGGGCAACGAAGAGGTCGCCAATCTGATCCGCAGTGCTCGAGGCAAGGGCAAAAAAATCACCGCCGTGGCCAACGGCCAGATGTATTCGGCGGCCTACTATATCGCCTCGGCCGCCGACGAAGTTGTCGCTTCGCCCTCCGCCGGCCTGGGCTCGATCGGCACGTTTATGATTCACCGCGAAAGCTCGCGGGCCGATCAGAACGCCGGCCACACGTTCAGCGTGATCAAGGCCGGCGCCAATAAGGCCGCCGGCAACTCGACCGAACCGCTCAACTCAAGCTCGCGAGCCGTCCTGCAGGAAGGCATCGACGACCTCAACAAAATGTTCGTGCAGGCCGTGGCCAAGAACCGCGGCATCACGGCCGAGCAGGTCGAGGAGAATTTCGGCCAGGGCAAGACAATGCTCGCCCCCAGGGCTTTGGCCGCCGGCATGGCTGATCGCATCGCCACGCTCGATCAGGTCACCGGCGAAGCCAGGCAGCGCGCCCGCGGCAAAAAGATCACACCGTTCGACGTGGCGGTCATCGGCGCGGAAACGCAGCCGCAACCAAACCAAAGTACCGGTGCCTCTTCAGTGTCGCCGGAACCCCTTGTATCCGAATGTCCGGGCGCGACTTCGCGCTCGGCTAATAAAAACCCTTCTCACCACCGGAACGAAAATATGAACCCTCGCATCAAGCAGGCCCTCGTCGCGCGAGGGCTGATCCAGGCCGAAGCCACCGACGTCGAAGCCCAGATCGCGCTTAACGCCTTTTTCGCCGCCGCCGGCGGCTGGGAAGGCAAGACCGAAGATCAGATCGTCGCGGCTCTCTCGCCCACCGCCCATACGGCCGCCCGGGAAGCGACCAACCTCGAGCGTGCCCGCATCCAGGACCTGCAAGCCCGCGCCGAGCTGCTCGGCGTCGGCCAGGTCGATCTGCAAGCCGCGATCGATGGCGGCCTGCAAGTCGAAGACGCGCTGGTCAAGTGGACCGATAAAATGGCGGCGAGCAACAAGCCCGTCCGACTCGAGTCGGGCGAAGCGGCCGCCGACAAGTTTCAGGCCGCCGCCGTCGACGTGCTCTGGCACCGCAGCGGCTCGCCCGCCGCGGCCGACGCCAAGCCACTCGACGCCGGCCGCGATCTGCGCCGCAAGACGCTCGTGCAGATCGCCGAGCTGTCGCTTGCGACGCAGGGCGTCCGCACCGCCGGCATGGACGGCGACGACATTGCCACGCTGGCCTTGCGCGGCAACATGGACACGATTATCATCCGGCAGGACGGCGGCGGCGACAGCGACTACGGCTACGGCCGCCCCGGCGATTTCCCCAACATCCTCTCGGCCCTTGCCGGCAAGATGCTCGATCTGCCGCTCGATTATTATCCCAGCACCTACCGCGACTGGGCCTTCGAGCTGCCCGCCGTGCCCGACTTCAAACCCAAAACCATCATGGCCGCGGGTGAGTTCGGCGAAATGCCGCGAGTTCCGGACGGCGAAGATTTTACCCAGTCGAACATCGCCGAAGAGGCGAGCTGGATTGCGACCGATGCCTATGGCGACGAGTTCGCTCTTACGCCGCGCATGGTCGTCGACGACAACCTCGGCGTGTTCGAGGAAGCGGTCCGCGACAAGGCGGTCGCCCACGACATGACGCTCAATCGCTTGTGCGTCGAGCTGCTCACCGGCAACCAGATCGCCGGCGACGGGTTTGCTCTCTTCGACAACACGCACCATGCCAACGATGTGACCCCGGGCGCCGCGCCAAGTCAGACGCAGCTCGATACCGTGCGTCAAAAGTTGCGTGCTCAGACCGGCGTCAGCAAGAAGCGCAAGCTCAACCTGACCATCAAGCTGCTCTTGATTCCGCTGGAGCTCGAAACCACGACCCAGCAGCTCTTGAGCACGAACGTCCGCGTGATCCCGGTCACCACGTCGACGGGCGAAATTTTCCGCGGCATGGTCGACTACCGCGTCGAGCCGATGCTGTCCGATGCTTCGGCCGTGCAGTGGTATGCCTTCGCGCCGCGGGCCATCGTGCGGCCGATCGTCTACACGCACCAGACCGGCTTCGAGAGCATGAAGAGCCGGCTGTATTTCAATCCCAAAAACAACTCCCGCGTTTTCCAGGCCGAGGGCCGCTTCGCCGCCGCCATCCGTCAGTGGCGCGGCGTCGTCCGTAACGCGGGTCAATAAGTGGGTAGTGGATAGTGGGCAGTGGATAGTTGCGGATGCCGCGAAGCGGCGAAGAAGTCTCCGCGGCGAAGCCGCTCCACTCACTAACCACTAACCACTAACCACCAACCACTAAACCGCCGCGCACGAAGCGGGCCAAACCTAGGGTAAGAAGCCCGAAATAAAGGTAGACCGAAAATGAGTCAAAAAATTGTAGTCGTCGACGAGGACTTCAAGGGCGCGGCCCTGGATGCCAAGTGGTCGACGCACACCACAAAGACGGCCGGCACGCCGACCGTCTCGCAGGTCAGCGCCGGCTCCGGCGCCGACACGGCGGCCGACGGCGGCGTGAACCTCACGCTCGACAGCACCGCCGAGGTGCAGGTCGCCACGCTGTTCATGGGCGACGTGCTGCCCTACCCACTGGCTTCGCTCGTCTCGATCGACTTCTGGGCCTCGCTCACTGCCTCGATCGATTCGCACGTCAGTGCGGCATTTGGCGTCACCGGCGCCCGCAACGACACGATCGCCTCGATCACACAGCGGGCCTTGTTTCGCACCGTGGGCGGTTTTTCCGCCGGCAATAACGAGCTCTTGTGTGAGAGTGCCGACGGTACGAATTCTCTCACGCAGCAAGACAGCGGCCTGACGCTGGCCGCCACCAAGCGCCGCTGCCGCATCAATTTCATGGAGGGGATCGTCACCCAGACGCCCAACCTTTCCACCGGCAGTCTGACGAACCTGATCTTCGAAGCCGAAAACAGCCGCGGGCAACTGCGGCGATTGTTGCGGAACAAGCAGTTCAATATCTCGGCCGGTACCGGCGGCATGCAGATTTTCGCCCAGATCCAGAAGACCTCGAATGCGGCCGTGGGCACGCTCACGATCCACCGCGTCCGGCTGGCCTTCCGCGAAGGCGTAAATCCGTAAGAGCGGCCAGGGTTCAGGGTTCAGGGTTCAGTGACGCGCAAGCGGAGTCCCCATGCCGCCGAGTGCCACGACGTTTGCCGGGGCGCGAGCCGAGAATTTCCAGAATGTGTTTCTGGGCTCGAACGGCTTCGCCCAGACGATCAGCCAATATCCGAAGGGCGTTGGGACGGACGGCAATCCACCGTCAGCGCCTTACACCTTCGCCGTCAACGTGACGGCGCTCGTCCACAAAGAGGAGGAGGGGGAAACACCGGTCGACGACCAGGACGGCAGCCGCGTCGTGCGGTGGATCGTCATCACGCTGGCCACAGCGGGGCAACCGGGTGGAGTGACGGTCACGATCGCCGAGCGCGGCCAGCAACGAGATCTGTTCCTGATCGACGGAGAGATTTGGCACGCGGAGAAAATCGTCAGCCGCACGGCCTACTGCCAGCGCGTGCGGCTGAAGCGTGAGGAAGCGGCCAGCACCAAGAAAACGCGCGTTCGCTGAAAACGAGGAGAGACCGGAGGGCCTGAGCGTTGGACGAAAACGAAGGCGCCGACGACCTCGACGAGTGGGAAGAAGGGCCGCTGGATTGATCGGGGCTCAGCGTGAGCCCAGAGAAAGTCGGGCTTTGCAGACTGACGTTTCAACAGAAGAGAAGAGGGTATGGCGACCGTGGCACTTACTTATTCGCAGCTCGATGCGCTCACGACGAACGATTCCTTTCTCGGGCGAGTCAGGAATTCCTGCCGGCATTACGCGAACTACCTGCTCAACCTGCAGGGCGCGACGCAGCAGCAGCTTGGTTGGGTCAACAGCGTGTTCTTTCAACAGCGCGCCGCCCAGATCGCCGCCAACATGGCGGGGCAGCTCGTGCAGGACGCCGCCATCACCAGCGCGGCCAATGTCGACGCCAGTGATGTAACCGACGCGGCCCTCGAATCGGCGGTCGAAAAAATCTGTCTCTCGTACAACTAGCCGTCGATCATGGCCGCCACCACCCTCAATCGCGTCGAGCAGGGAACAGCGACCGACCTGCTCACGACCCAGCTCAATTCGCTGGCTGACAATACGCTCTCGTCCGCCGGCTCGGCCGTGCAAAATGTCTTCGCCACCAGCAACTTTCAGGGCTACCCGCTCTGTTCGTTGCAGCTCGTGCTGGCCGCCTACACGGGCACGCCTTCGGCTGGCGCAGCGATCTATGTTTGGTTTCTCAAGTCGATCGACGGCGGCAGCACCTACGAAGACTCGACCTCGGCCCGGCCGCCCGATGCGATCTTTCCAGTCGGAGCCGTGGCCAGCGGACCCCAAAAAATCACGCTTAAAGACGTGACATTGCCCGTGGGCTATTTCGAGCCGATCGCTAAGACCAGCGGCATGGGCCTCACGCTCGCTTCGAGCGGCAATAAAATCACCTGTCTGCCAAACAGCGTTCAGGGTCAGTAATGGCAAATACGCTTCTACAGGTCGATGTCCCTTGGGGGCAGCAGAAGCCGCCCTACGGGAAGAAGCTGCGCAAAGAGTTTTGGCAGCGAGGTACGCCTTCTCGGTGGCTGCTCAATGAAGGTGCTGGGGCGACGACGTTCGATTGTAGTGGACAGGGAAATAACGGAACGATCAAAAACGGCATCGTCTGGGTCTCGACACCCTATGGGCTGGGTGTCAAAAACGCGGCTGTCGCCAACGGAGGCATTACAACAACGTGTAATATCGCATCGACGACCCAAGCCACTATTTGGATGTGGTTGATCGTTCTCGCGAAAACGAATTCCGTAAATAAGCGGTATTGGACTAGCAATGGCGGCCTGTTCATCTGTTACGACGACAGCACGCACTTCGTCACCTCAAACAATGTTGGAGCGACGTTATGCACGATAACCGGAGGCACGAACTTCGCCCTTAACACGCCATACATGCTCGCTCTGGTAGTGAATGGCATCAACGAGACCATGTACCTCAACGGGATTGTTGACGGCACCGGCACGGGAACATTTGCTGGAGTAGGTTCGCAAACTCTGATTTGGAACGGCCAAGGGGGCGGTGCATTTCCAAGTCCGAACTGCATCATGTTGCAGGGTGGATTTTTACCCAACGTCGCCCTGACCGCCGCCCAAGTCCGGCAACTCTACGCCCCCTACGCCGACATCGAGCCACGGCGCTACGTGCTGCCAGTAGTACAGGCGGCGGCAGGCGCATCCGGGCTCCTTCTAAGACGACGAAGGGAGGCCGCGCTCGCCGCGTGATCTAAACCCATGCTCGTCGCGCCCGGTTCCACTTCCATTTCTGTCGACGTCCAGTTTTTGGACGACAGCGGCTTCGCCGTCACCGGTAAAGTCGCCGCCGATTTTCCGGCCTGCAAATGGTCGAACGGCGACAACACGGCCGACACCACGATCACACTCAGCGACCTGGCCGCCATCACCACGGCCCATCCAAACAACAATACGGCCGGCGGAGTGAAGGAACGGGAAGGCGGTTGGTACAGGCTCGATTTGCCGAACAATATGTTCACCGGCTCTGGCCGAAAGAACCTGACCTTCGCCGAAACGACGGGCAAGCGAATCGTCGTGCCGGAAATTGATTGCCAGTACACGCAGACGAATGTCGCCCAGATCAACGCCGTCGCCACGACGTCAGTCACCAGCGTGGGCGCCAACGTCGGCACGGCGCAGCCAATCAATTTCGACGGCACCGGCGGGACCGCCTACGTCAAGAGCAGCCTGACGGCCATCCTCGGCACGTTGCTCACGGAGACCGCCGGCCAGCTCGCGGCAGGGTTCAAGAAGTTTTTCAATATCGCTTCACCGACCAGCACGATGAACGAGATTACGCTGGTCGACACCGTTACCAACCTGACCAACGCCGGCCCCGACACGGCGGGCACGACGACGCTGCTTTCTCGCTTGACTGCCGCCCGCGCCGGCTACCTCGACAACCTGAACGTGGGCGGCAATGTCGCGTCCCACGCCGACATTTTGGCGATCAATCAATCGGCCTCAAAGCACGTGCTGCTTGTCACCGTCGCGCAATACGAAGCGGGCGAAACGTACACGGTCGAGGCTCGCACCTTCGCCGCGGCGGACGGCTCACCGGTCAATGCTGACAGCACGCCCACCCTCACCGCGACGGGTCAAGTGAGTGGTTCGCTGAACGCAAATCTATCCGCCGCCACCAACCCGGCGAGCGGCGTTTACCGTTGGACCTACACGCCCGGCGCCACGCCCACGCTCGAGCAAATCCGCTTCGATCTATCGGCCACGATCAACAGCAGCACGTTCACACTCTCGACCTATGCCCAGACGATCGACGAAGCAACGGCCGTCTTCACGGCGACGGATCAGAGCCACCTGACGAGTATTTTCAATAAGCTGCCCACAAACAACATTGCCGACGAGACGCTCTTGCTCGCAGCGATCGGCACGCCGGCCCAAGCTGCAACGGCGTTGTCAAATGCCCAATGGACGAATGCTCTGGCAACCGCCCTGACCACGCTGGCCGGACATGATCCCGGCGGAATACTTGCCAGCCACACGGATATTGTCGCACTCGGCAGCCCGATGCAGGCCGGCAACGTAACTGTCGGCGGCTATGCCGGCGGCCAGGATCCGGCGACGCTTGTTCTGGCGGCCACTCCGAGCAATACGCCAGGCGCCGGAACCGTGGCACTGCTCTTACGTTTGCTCGACGCCGATTGGTCAATTGACACCACGACGGTGCCCTGGGACGCCGTCGCCACCGTAAAGGGCACGGGCCTTCCCGCCAGCATGGGCGGGACTGGCACGGAGATTCTGCGGAAACGCGTCCGCGACACGGGCAGCGCGAATATCACCAACACGACTACCGTCGTCGGGCAGGAGATCCAGTAGTGCATGTCGCGATTGTTTCCCAACCTGCTGCGCGGATTTGGTCCGTTATCGGGCGGCTCGACGCCGCCCCCACAGCCGATGCTGGCCGTCTCCGACCTGGCCAACGGCACGGGAGCGCGGGCGACGATCACGCTTGGCGATGCGGGCGCGAGCAATCCGGTGATGGTCGCACCGCTGCCGCGGTCGCTGGGCAATGTGGCCTGGTCGCTGGGAACAACGATCAACGGCAACAATTCAGGCACGCTCAGTCTGGCGAACGGCATTTACCTCGCCCAGGTGCAGGCGGCCGAGAGCGGCCTGTATTCGCTCGAGAGCAACACGGTCGCCTTCATGGTCACCGGCGGCGGCCTGCCGGTTCGGACGGTAACGCCAGTCGGGAATTTCCCCGTGGCCATGTGCGGTGTCGTCAACCTGGTGGCCAGTTCCGCGACCTTCCAGTCGATCGTCGGTGCGAGCGACACAGCCCACGCCCTGGCTCGTGTCAGCTTCGAGACCGACGACACGGAGGAAAGTGGCACGACGCGGCCGCGAGCAATCGTCTATCACGCGCCGGAAGGCTGGGTCGAAAGAAAAGTCGCGCTCAACGAATACCGCCCGTTTTTGAAGATCTGGCTGAGCTTCGAGTTCTACCCGTCGAACGCGATCGAAGCGGAAAGTTACCGCCAAGATCGTCTGTTCGACGAGCGAACGGAAATGATGAATCGCGCGCAAGCGATCATCGACGACATGAAGGCGGCGCAGGGCCTCGGATTAGGCTACCTGCAATCGCCGGGCGGAACCTCTCAGATCACGTTCGGCGAGAGTCGGATCATCGGGGGCCCGGACACGATGGAGGAAGTCCGCGCGGAAGGGGAGCTTGGCGAAGTGCCGGCGTATTACTGGGCAATCGTGCTTGAGCTAGATATCCATGGCTGACCAATTACTAGCGAGCATTGAAATCCCGAAGCTTGGCGAGCTGCTGCTCGACAACGCGGGGCGCACGCACAACAAGATCGCGAACAATTCGATTCGTGCGACGCTGCTGCACCATGCGGAGAGCCGCATCGTTCAGCACTTCGCCCGGCCGGCTCACGACCGCTACGGATACGCCGAGCGATCGCCGCACTACCGGCACTTCAAAAAAAAACGCTTTCACACGTCGATCGACCTGATTCTCAGCGGCCGCACGAAGCACGCCATGACCACGCAGCGTCAGATCACCGTCGGCGGTACCGCCACCGGGGGCACGTTGCGAGGCGATTTGAAATTGAAGTTCCCGTTCGGCCTGGCGGCACAAGCGGCCCATGCGCGGCGTGCTCGGGGACAAAGCAAAGGCGCGCCGCTTTCGGCCCGTGGCCGGAAGGACGGCAGGCCGCGAGTCACGATCGCACAAATGCGCAAAGAGATCGCCGCCATCACCGCCGACGAACGCTCGCAGATGGCCGCCGAGGTCCGCGATCGCTACGTCGACGGCGTGAAGACCACGGCGGGACCGAGACAACGAGTGAAAATTTAAGAGGGTTCAGGGTTCAGGGTTCAGGGTTCAGGAGATACGGGGGGAAAGAATTTCCGCTTGCGCGTTACTGAACCCTGAACCCTGAACCCTCCCCTGAACCCTGAACCCTACCCCGAACCCTGAACCCTGAACCCTGAACCCTGAACCCTCGCCCGAACCCTGAACCCTGAACCCTGAACCCTGAACCCTACCCCGAACCCCGAACCCTCCCATGGCAGACCGCTTTTCAATTTATCCCGCCCGCTTCGTCTACGCGGGGCCGACGAACCTCGACCTGCAGGAGATGCACGGCTTTTCGATTAAACCCAACGCCAAGAAAGACGAGATCTATCTCGGCGGCAATGTCGACGCCTCGGCGTTCATTCTTCAATCCGCTGAGCCCACCGCGACTTTCAAGACGCACGATGTAAAAACCGTGCTCACTGCGGTGTCACTCACCGCCGGCCTGGCCACGATCGCCACTAGCCAAATGCAGGTACAAAAGCGGGCTGACGGCGGCGTGTTCGCCGGCGGCAGCACGAACACGATCTACACGAACAAAAAGGGCTACCTGATGCCCAAGAGGCTGACGGCCAGTGTCGATCGCCCGGCGGAGCTGGAGCTCGAATTCTGGGCGCTGTGGGACGGCAGCACGTCGGGCACGCCGGCCGTGCCCGTGCCCCCGATCGTAATCGCCACCGCCCAGGCCCTGCTTAGCACGCCGGCCTTCAACGACCAATGGTATTTGGGCCCCGTCTACGCCAACGGCGTGCAGGTGCCCGGCATCACCGAAATCGACCTCGATTTCGGTCTGCAATATCAGACAAAAATTCTGGACGGAGATGTGTACCCGCAGGTCGGCAGTGTCGTGAAGCGGCGGCCCAAGAAGAGCACGAAGACGACCGACGCGTCCCAGGCCGGAACGGTGGGCAGCGTGTTCAACGCCGCGCTGCCGGGAACGCTCGCCATGTATTTGCGCCACGGCGTGGCCGGCGGCGCCCGCACCAGCGATGCCAGCACGGCCCACATCAAGATCTCGGCCGCGGCCGGCGCCTGGGACGTCAACGATATTTCCGGCGACGGGCAAGACGACGTGATGACCTCGATCAACATCGACCCGACCAGCACGCTCACGCTCAATACCGCATCCGCGATTCCGTAGTAGGTTTTGGTTGCGGTGGATCGTCGGGTTGGCAGTGGTGAACCGTTCCGGGAGAAGAGCAATGGACGAACAAATCAACGCACTACCGGCGCCCGTCTGTCTTCTGTCCTCCGACCTCCGACCTCCGACCTGCGGACCCTTCGAGCGCGTCGTCTCGACCGACCAGCGGCCGGGCGAGACCGACGTCTCCGTCCGCTGCCTCGGCTGCCAGGCCTGCGCCCACTACGTTCTCGACGCCGCCGGCAGTGTGATGGACGAGGAGGGTCTCCGCGCACACCGTACACCGTAGGCACGCCAACAAGGGGAAGAAAATGCCAAACGAAAAAGAAAAACTGCAAGACGTGATCGCTGCCGCACTCGGCCGGCGCGTGAAGAAATACGCCTGGCCAGGGAGCGTGATTATCTCGGGCCTCTTGCTCTACGCGGCCCGCGACGGCATGCCGCCAGGTACCGACCTGGTCGGCGCGCTGTTAGCGCTGCTCGGCCTCGGCCGCCAGATGGGCAGCGACATTGTGGATCAGATCAGCGCGAAGCAGGCCCAGCTCACGAGTCAGGTCAGTGACCTGGTCGAGGTCGCCGACGATCACGCCACGCACCTCGAGCGGCATCAAAGTTACTTGAAACCGCTCGGCTGCCCGCCGGGCAAAGTCTTACGTCCGACGGCGATCTAGGCAGACAAGACAGAAAAATTACAGACAGAAAAATGGGCCTCGCTGAATCGAGCTTCTCGGCCACCGCAACCAAAACCTCCGAGCGGGACGGCGCGGCACCGGCGTGATGGCCCACCACCGCCGCCCGCGTTCGTCCCGCTTTTTTAGTGCGGGGCTCACCGTGAGCCCCAATAGAAAACAACTCACGCCAAGGCGCGAAGGCGCAAAGGAAAAACGATGCACGACGTTAATGGCCACCTGCTTTTGCCAGGGGATAAGGTTTTGATTCCCGCCGTGGTGAAAAGCGTTTCGGCGCACGACAGCTATTGCAACTGCGTGATCGAGACGACGCTCGGCCGTCGCCCGGACGGCCAGAAAGATTCGTTCTCCTACATCAACACGGCGCAGGTGATCAAGGTCGCAGACGCCGAGCACAACATCACCCTCGGCCTGTAACTCTTTGCGCCTTTGCGTGAGTTTTTCCTGAACCCTGAACCCTGAACCCTATG
>Ga0070712_100000115_pt1 | contig 42073 bp, 74 predicted proteins | sample LARL81metaG_FD_71396 | JGI IMG/M metagenome (GOLD analysis project Ga0070712, IMG submission 71396) | Corn, switchgrass and miscanthus rhizosphere microbial communities from Kellogg Biological Station, Michigan, USA - LAR L8-1 metaG | ecosystem: Host-associated > Plants > Roots > Rhizosphere ...
AAAATAATTTTCTCGTTAATCATTCGTTAAATTCTCCCGCTTAAATTGCAGATACATCTTTGCCGATCATTATCTTATAGCCTTTGATGTTCCCGACATTATTTTTCCAGACTTTTCATCAAAAACGCTGATCTCTACATCATCACATTCAAAGCTTCCACATATTGTTATAGGGACATCTTTTTCCTTAAGACAGCGCGCAGCACTTATTTCTTCGGATGTTTTTTTCTTGCATTCGTGAACACCAAAGTACCATTCAGACAATTGTTGCTTTCCAGACATTGAATCTTTTTTTCTTAAAAGACTTAATGATTCATTACATACTTCACAGAAGAATAAAACCATCCGATTATCTTCAATTCCATTACATCTTTCCCAATGTTGGGTCATTTCAATTATTTCTGCCATTATTTAATATCCCCCTTATTATTCAGCGTAATATTGATCGGTGATCTCTCTTCTGTATGAGCGCAAGCCCAAACCAGAGCCACAACCCATCCAACGAAAGACCATCCTAAAAAGAAGTCAAGAAGAAATATTGCCAAGGTATTTGGAAGCTTTCTTTTTAAAGCTATAATCCAAGGAAGATTATATAAAACAATGAATCCAATTATCATCATCAACCCCATGATTCCATGAGCGGTAGAATGCTGAACTGTATTTGATATTGCATGAATTTCTTGAGACATTTATATAACCCCTTTCCCATAAATTAAAAGGGTAACACTATCGGTATATTTGTGTTTCGGTATCTTTTTTGTCACCCCTACAAAGATAGTAGCGCATCCCATGCGATGCGTCAACACTTTTTTTAATTTATTTCAATGGAATAATTATTTTATCGTTAAATGGAATATCATCAATATAATTATTACGGATTGATGGGGATATTGACTGCAATAATTGATCGAATATATCTTTCGTGGCATAAATATGTTTAACAGCATATGGTGTAAACTTATCAGCACATATCAAAAATTCTTTTGCTTTTCCTTTTAATCTTGCCACATGTATCGGCGTTCTCATTGTTAGCTTATCCCGTTATATGGATGATCAAATAATCTCATTGCATCTTTAAAGCAATTCTCAATGAGAATAGCTGCTCCTTTGCAACAATTATTGCATGTTTTATATTCCTTGCTATCTCTTTGATATTCTTTTTTTGGCTTTTCAATTTGGCAGCGCAAGCATTTTATTTTCTTTGGTTCATCGGTCATAAAAAAATACCCCAAAAATCATTCCAACAGCAAACCATAGGCCACATACAAAACAGAAATATCCAAAAGAGATATTGATCGTATGACTTAAAATTTCAATCATAATTTAACCCTGTCTTTTAAATATAGCCAACATTGAAGGGAAAGGAGCATTAAATTTTGCGCCGCTAAATTTTAATCGTCCTTTTATAAATCTTATTTCTACATTAGGCTTATTATAAATAAATTCATGGAACCATTTAGTATCTGTTCTAGAAGGCAAAAGCATAACGCAATTAATATTTCTATCCAATACCAATTCTACAAATTCCTTACATTTACTATATGGAGGATTACAGAAATAACTTACGCACCTACTAAAGTCAAAATTAAAAGCATCATCTATATATTGTTCACACTTGGCATTAGATTTATTTGCTGCCAAGTCATATTTAAAGTCAAACTCCTCATTAAGAACATCAAAAAAATATTGCGGCGTCTCCCACTCGTCAGAATTTGAAGAAAATAACGTTTTTTGACCTATCATGGCTACTCCATCTCCTTTATGGCTTCAATTGAATTTTTAACACCATTAATATAAGCCAAAAATCTATCGTTATATTCTTTATTTGGGTTTTGAACAGCATATATTTTATAACTCAACTCAAGTCCCGCACTCAATATCTCGATCAACCTCTGTCTAAACTCTTCAACTGCCTTTTTTTCTTTAGTCATCTCATCCCCAAATAATCTTTAAATTGCTTGATCTCATTCACTGCTTCTCCATTCGCAATAAACTTGCTTGTATACCTTAAAATCTTCCATCCCATAATTGTTGCTTGATTATATTTTTCACAATCACCCTCATATCCTTTACCTCTTGTATGACGTCCACCGGAATAAATTCCACCTTCACATTCTATTGCAATCTTATTTTCAACATCCGCAAAATCAAATCTCCATTTACGCTTAGGATGAAAACGATACTCTCTTTCAAATCCGGTTATTTTTAATGCCTTTAATTGAAAGCAAAGAAGATCATCTAAAGTTTCACTCACTTTTGTTTTTTCCTCGATTATTAAATTCACTACTATCATTTATTATTGCATTACAAATCAATTGAGAGGCATATACGCCCTCCTCATTTGTAAACCCATTTGACATTATATAATATGATTTCTCTTTTTTATTTCTATAAACAAGAATATATCCATCTCCATCTGAGACTATTTCATTATGATCGGAATTCAATTGCTCTAAGTTAATTTTATTGAAATCGTTTTTAACGACTAATTTAATTTTTTGATTCATGTTCAATGCTCCTTTCCGATAAAAAACATTCATTGCATATACGATGGAAAGAATTGAATCTTTTAAATTTTTGTTTATTTTTAAATTTTTCACATCTATCGCATTTTTTTGAAAATGATCCTGCATGAGACTTTAATTCCTCAATATCCATCATTTTATACCCTTAAATTTTACTAAAATCATATACTATATATATCATGAAAAAAATCCATGATTATTTTTCATAAAATATTGTGCCTGATTTTTGATAAATATGATTAAAGTTATATTTTAATCATAAATACCCAAAAAATACCTCCGTGAGACATCGACTTATGGGGGGTAGAATCGACGATCTACCCCATACCCTACCCTACCCTACAGGCCAGCAAATAATTCTTCGTCATACGCGTTATTTTAAAAATAGGCGATCGGAATGGTTTTGATGATTTTTTGCACATTTTATTTCTGCTTCTCGTCAAGTTCATCCTTCAGCTTCCTGGCTTGAGGTGATAGTTCAAGATGAGCCATCCGGTTCTGAACCTTTGGTTCCCCCAATGGAGAAATACGATCAAGAACTTCTTTCCCAAATCTTGAAATTCCCAACGCCCGTTTTGCATGATTAATAAAATCTTCTGAAGTGACGCATCCCTCCAAGATTGCTTGATCTCTATTTTTTTTTTCGTCAGCCTCTAACTTTAGTTCAATGTCATTTTTTGGTCTAAGAGGTTCGTAGCATTCCCAACAAAGATTAGATACACCTGTTTCTTTCCCGCACTTGCAAAATTTTTCAATTATCTTCTGTGTTGCGTGAGGTCTCCACCCACAGCTACATTCTTTCACTGTTTGATGAATATAACTTTCACAATCTGGACATTGAATTTTTCCGTACATTAATTTTCCTCCACAACTACAAGCTCGCCGATGTACTGCTCAAACTTGGTTAAGTTAAACAACGTTGCTGGTCTAAGATATTTTTTCCAAGCCGAATCATTGATCCACTCTCTGGTTTTTCGAATGATGATTTTTTTGCATTCCTCGACAGACGCCCCAGAATTTAATCTGGCTTCAATCATTTTGAGATTGACATCAGTTTGCCTAAATTTCTTCCCCGCTTTCAGGTTGAGAAATTCCAAGATCTCGATGGCCTCTTTTTTGATTTTTTTGTTGATCTCAGATTTTTTTTGAAAAGATGCGTCGTCGGGCTTGCCCGACAATGCTTTTAAATTCTGTTCTTGTTCTGTTCTGTTCCTGTTCTGTTCCTGTTCTGTTGGGTGGGAATTTTTGGGAATTTCCCGGAATTTCCCGGAATCCAGCAAATTCGCGGCTTCAGGAGCAGGTAGCTTACTAATGGTTCTTTTGTGCAATCCTTGCTGATGCTTCTCAAATTTGGTCAATTGAAGGTAAAAATCGCCATCAACACGGTAAAGAACGATCAAACTTTTGTCCTCTATCTCGTTCAATAATGATGGGATTTCTTTTGCTGATATGTCGTCCCGCATAGGAACAATTGTTGCTTTTATTCGGCGAGGATCAGCATGAATTCTTCCGAAATCATCTACATGAGGAATTAGCCATGTGAACAATAATGCAGCCTTAATTGAAAGGTCGTTCACCTGTGGACTCAAGCTAATTTGAGCCCTTAACATTCTTCCAGACGCCATTATTTATTACCTTTGTTTTTCTTATTTCCCAAGCTATCTTTTACGCTTTCCAGTATGGAAATGCAGGCTGTAATCTTTTGCTTTTCAGAAAGAGATTCTTCGTCTGTTGCGCCAAAAATATCAGGCCTTAACTGCTCCCTGGTCACATGTCCCATCGTAGCTTCTTCAATTTTTTTGCAATATTGTGGAGGCGGAGCATATTTTGAGTTATAAAGCCATCCGCTTACTACTTGACGGCTAACGCCAATTGACTTGGCAAATCTGGTGATATTTACACATCTGATGATTGCATCAATAAGTGGTCGTTTTTGACGAGGAAACTTTTCAGACTTAAGGCTCATGGTTCATCTCATAAAGTTTTTAGGAAGGGTTTTACAAAAGGAATATTATATTGATTAAAATCAAGTAGCGCAACCCCTCTGTGCGAAAGATTTTAAAAAACTTGCGATATTTTTATGTATGCTTTATATTATATTTAAGTCAATTTTTAATTGCCTGGGTTATAAGCTCAAAAATCGCTGGATCAAACGTTACTGTGAGCTTATTTAATAAAATTGACTTCATCAAAATTAAACTATATTGGAGAAAAATCATGCAACAATTATCACGATACACAACCCCCAGCGTAAATTATAGATGTGCAGGAGAATTAATAAAGTTTACAAGGAAAAAAATGGGGCTTTCTCAGAAGTATGTGGCTGAAAAAGTCAGAATGTCACAGTCCGCTCTATCGAAAATAGAGGCCGGAGTAAATGATATGCCCAGAAAAATACTGGAAATATCAAATATTCTGAAACTAGATCATAATACTGTGATGTCTATATCATTGAATAAAAAAGAATATAACAATATAAATGAGGGGAACTTAGATTTTGAAAACATCAAATCTATTTTGCCAAACTGGAAAGATATTTTAATTAAAGCAATACAAAAAGCTTAATCTGTAAATATAGCCCTTTAACTCAATGTTTTAGGGCTATTTTTTTATCTAAAAAATAATCGAAAATAAAAATAGCAACTTTTTAAATTTTTTTTTAAAAAAAACTTGACAATAATAATATTTATGATTATCATAATTTTAAGCTATTAAATAAGTGAATTTTACGAAAGGACTTAATGATGAAAATGATAAATCATGATTTATCAACAATAATATCAATTTATGGCGCAAGAATAAAAAACGATACAATTTTAAATAAGAATGAATTAAAAAAACAAAAAGAAAAAAAACAAAAAGAAAAAAAACATATAAACAATTTAATTATGTTGCCAGATACATGCGACATACAAAATATCTTTGGAACTTTTGAATATTTGGAGTCTTAATTATGTCAATAGATAAACAAGCATTAATCGCCGCGCTTACATCAGATAAAGCAATCTTTGAAAATGCAGTAAAGGATTCATCATTAATGGGAAAAGCTGAATTAACATCACAATTTCTTGAAGCTGTTGTTTCCGGAAGATTTGATTTAAAAACCGAAGTTAATTCGGAAGATCCCACAATTGTAGATATATCCCCGGAAGAGCTTAAAGAAATTTAAACAGTTAAATTATTTTTTATTTGGAGACTTTAGCATGAATGCAATGAGAGATTACATTACTCCTGAAGAAAGAATAAACATTTTTCCTAAACTAGATATTAAAAGAAAATTTGTTGTCGAAGAATTAAATAATATATTTTATAGACGATCTCTTGATGATGAAAGACAGTCTACGTTAGAGCATGTTCTTCATATACTAAAATCTCAAGGCAAATAAAATGCTAACTGAATCACAGCTGAAAGAAAGAAAGAAAGGAATAGGCGGCAGTGATGCTGCTGCCGTTTGCGGAATGTCAAAATGGAAAACGCCAGTTGACATTTATATTGAGAAAACGTCAGATGAAATATTTCACACTGAAGAAAATCAATATATGTACTGGGGAAATGCTTTAGAGCCTGTAATTGTAAAAAAATATGAAGAAGAGACTAATAAAGTTGTATGCACAAAAAACTCTTTATCATCCAGCAAAGAGCATCCCTTCATGCTCGCAAATATAGACGGCTTCATTCCTTTTGATGGCGGAATATTGGAGTGCAAAACTGCTGATTCAAGGTCATCAGGAAAGTGGGGAGAGCCCGGAAGCGACATGATACCAGAAGAATATTTAATACAATGCGCTCATTATGCAATTGTTTATGACGCACCATACGTTGACTTGGCGGTATTGATTGGTGGTAATGACTTTAGGATTTATACCTATAAAAGAAACCCAGGATTAGAAAGAGCGATAATCACGAAAGAGCATGAGTTTTGGAATGAACATGTCTTAAAGGGTATACCGCCTGAGCCAAGAACAGAAAGCGATCTTAATAAATTGATAACTCAAACAAAAGGCATGATGAAGCCTGCAACACAGCCTATAAAAGACCTGGTTTTAAAAGTCAAAGAAATTAAAGAAAAAATAAAAGAATTGAAAGAGGAGGAAGCCAGCTTGTTATTTTCCGTAGAATCAGCAATTGACGATTATGACGGTTTGGTAGATGAGTTTGGAGATGCTTTGTGCACATGGAAGATTCAGCAGTCAAACAGGTTTGATACAACGTTTTTTAAAAAGCTTCATCCAGATATATACAGTCAGTTTGTAAAGCCGTCCACATCGCGAGTATTTAGATTGAGGAGAGATTAACTTGAGCAAAGAAATTCAAACATTTAGCACGTTCTTAGCAAATAACAAAGATATGCTGAAAACACAAATAGCGGCCGCACTCCCTAAGCACATGAACGCTGATAGGATGATTAGAATATTAACAACCGAGATGAAGAAAACGCCTGACCTTAATCAATGCACCCTTCAATCAATTCTTGGTTCGATTATGCAAGCTAGCCAGCTTGGTCTTGAGGTCAGCAGTCTGATTGGCCATGGGTATTTAGTGCCATTCAACAAAAAAGATAAGACAACCGGAAAATTCGTTAAAGAATGTCAGTTTATTATTGGTTACAGGGGTATGATTGACCTTGCAAGACGATCAGGTCAACTCGTTTCCCTTACTGCTCAGGCGGTTTATGAGAATGATCATTTTGATTTTAAGTATGGATTAGAGGAAAAGCTTGACCATATCCCGCACCAAGGTGATAGGGGGGAGTTTATATGCTCATATGCCATAGCAAAGCTAAAGGACGGATCCTACCAGTTTGGGGTTATGTTCAGAAACGAAATAGACGCTATCCGATCAAGGTCTAAAGCAGGGGATTTTGGGCCGTGGAAAACAGACTACCCGGAAATGGCTAAAAAGACCGTAATAAGAAATCTTTTCAAGTATCTACCAATAAGTATTGAGCTGTACGAAAACTTGGTAAAAGAAGAAATAAGAGAAATAAAAGATATATCACCAGATATACTTGCTGGATTCTCAGAAGAAGAACCGCAACTATTATCACAAACAAAATCAGAAGAAGTGGCAAATAAAATACAAGAATCATATCAAGACAAAAAATCTGCAGAATCAACAATACAACAATAAAATAAAATAAAATAAGTTATGCGCCCATGTCAAAATTAAAGTTAACCACTTATATTATAATATGGGCGCGCCAAACAAAAAAATATAAAATACCAATATGTATCGTGCGGCATTTACTATCTTAAATTTGACTGTTAACACTATAGAGATGTTTGCACGATACGCCATAAAAGGACAAGGGAATTTTAACTAAACTTACTTAAACAGGAGAAGGATTTATGCTTATTTTAACAAGACATGTAGGCGAGTCTATAATTATAAACGACAATATTGAGGTTCGAGTTTTGGGAATAAAGGGAAACCAGATCAGGCTTGGATTTGTTGCCCCTGATGATGTAATAATTCACAGAGAAGAAATCCAACAAAGGATTGATAGGGAGAAAAAAGATGACCGATGATGAAAAGATAAAGCTTACGCAGGAGATGTTTGTCAATACTGTTGAGTTTTTAGAACGTGAAATGACGTTACAGCTCAAATTTAAAGATACCTCTTTTACAGAAGATATTCAGATTAAGACAGCATTAATTAAAAACGTGTTAATCCATCATATATTTATGTTGTCAAAATTTTCAGACGTTTCACCCCAAGATGTTTTGAAAAGTTTTAACCTAGAATATGAAGTTAATTCTATTTCAGATAAACTGAAAACCTATACGTGCCCAGACTGTCAAAAAATTCATGCGTAATGAGGATTTTGAGTTTATTTTGGCGTTAATGTTTTTAGCAATATGTTTTTTGATTTTAATTCATTGATAATAAAAATTGCTTTTTTAACCCAGAAAAATTGAGGGAAATCATGCAGGACACAAACATTGAATCAATCGGCGAATTGATCGTCGTCGAACACAAAACATTGCCAGTACTTTTTTCAGAGGGGAAGGCTTCAGCAATAGTTGATGATATCGAAAAGAAGGTACGCTCATTCGTCCCCGATATTGATACTGCCAAAGGCCGAAAGGAAATTTCATCGTTGGCATACAAAATCGCCAGATCAAAAAAGATCATGGACGACGCAGGAAAGACGCTGACGGCCGACTGGAAGGCCAGAGCGAAAGTTATTGATCAAGAGAGGTCAAAGATATGGTCAAGGCTTGAGGCTCTTCAGGAGGAGATCAGGAAGCCCTTGACGGAGTATGAAGAAAAGGAGAGGCAGAGGGTTGAATCTCACAGACGTTCGCTTGATCATTTTAAAACCCTTCTTCAGGCTGGTATTAACTGGACATTAATTGATCAAATGGAAAAAGGAATATCTGCTATCAAAGATCATTTTGAGTCGAGAGACTGGGAAGAGTATCAAGATCAAGCAAAAGAGTTATGCGAAAAGTGCGATCTGATCTTAAAAGAGAAGCTGTCCAATAAAAAGCTTGAAATCGAAACCCAAAAGCGCGAAGAAGCGGAAAGACAATTAGTCAAAGAGCGGGAGAGAATAATCATAGAGAAACAACAAGAAGATGCGAAAAAAATATCTATTCAAAGAATAGAAGAAAATATAAAACTTCTTGGGGATGACGCAAAAGATCATGAAGAAATTATAGCAGAAGGAAAAGAAATACAACGCAAAATACATGAGGATATTAAAAATGGAATTATTGATAAAGAGGATCTTATTTCGATTAGAGAAATATTTGAGCAAGAAATTGAAGAAACAGAGGTGATCGACAGAGATGATCGAATGAACAGAGACTTTAGGTTTAGGGTGTGGAATGAAGAAAAAAAATTAATGGATTATAATGAATTTGTTATTGGTGTTGGTATAGATGAAAAAACAGTTGTTTTTGATGACTGGAGAGATCACGAGGATTACATTGTATCTAAATCAATATTAATGCAATACACAGGACTTAAAGATAAAAGCGGAAAAGAGATTTATGAGGATGATATTGTTGAGTCATCACTTACGAAAGTAAGGTTGGTAATAGTATATGATTCAGAAAGAGCATTATTTAGATTTAGGGATCATAATCATATAAAAATAAGCATTTATGAAAACACTCAAATTATTTCTGTAATCGGCAATATTTATCAACACTCTCATCTCTTGGAGAAAAAATGAAAAAATACCTTTTTTTCCTAATGATTTTTATCATCACGGTATCGGCTCTCGTCTTTACTTTTAGCGGAGCTATACATTTACTTACACATATGGGGTTGGTGAAATGAAAGAGAATGAGTGGGTGAGCATAAATGATAGATTACCAAGAATTGGTGAAGAGGTTTCAATCGTTCACAAAATTATTAATCCAGAATCAATAGGCGCATTTGACATCTACAAAAATTATTTAATGGCATATGATGACTCCACCTACCAATGGCACCATAATTTCTTGAAAGGAATTGTAACGTACTGGAGACCTATTCAAGAAAAACGCCCTGACTTTTCGAAGCTTAGGGAGGGGGATTTATTGCGTGTATTTTGGGATTCAAATAAATCATTTGGTAAATTCGATGAAATAGATTCTTTTGATTTTATGATTATTGATCAATCCTCTTGCTGCAAGTTGCATATAAAAATCAATGACATAAAAAAAATCACCCGCATAAACCTTGAAGAACAGAAGTTTGAGGAGATTTGATGTGCTTGAAATTATCACAGAGAGTGGAAAAATATTTAAATGCCCGTTTAGTTGCGAACATTTTGAAAGCCTTGATGGCGAACAATTAAAAAGCATAAAAGAACGGGGGATTGATTATGTAGAAAATGGCGCAAAACAAAAAGTTTTATCTGTAAAACTAATGCCATTTCCAACAATGGTAGGAGAATGGATGTCGGGAAGATGGTCCCCCTTGAAAATCAATAAACATACTTTTTAGGAGATTTGATATGCTAATTGATGAATATATGTTAGTAACTGTTGACCAAAGTTATATGATTCCCGGTAAAACCTATAAATCAGAGGAAGAAGCCGATAAAGCTTGCGAGAAATATAACTTAGAAAATCCTAATTCACCAGTGGAAGTTCAATATATTGGTCAAGTACATGGCTGAGGAGATTTAAAATGCCAAAGACTGAAGAAAACGACTGGGATTACAGCTACAAAAAATCTCCCGTTTGCCCACACTGTGATCACGTACATGACATGGATGATATGTGGAATCTATATTCTGATGACGACACTCATGAAGTTAACTGCCCTAATTGCCAAAAAACCTACTTGGTAGATACTCATATAGAGTGTACATTTTCCACTAGCTATGAGGAAGATTAAATGACCGCACTTGACGAACAAATAGGCGGAAGCCATTACAAGGATATGAATATTCAGCCAATCGAATTTATTATGAAGAACAAACTGGGATTTGCTGAGGGCTGTATTATTAAATATATATGCCGTCATCCGTTTAAGGGTGGAATTATTGATTTGCAGAAGGCCAAACAAAATATTGATTTTATGATTGAGCATTATTATCCTGAAAAATCATATGATAATTCAGAATGCTGCAAACAATATCATTCATACGTTGTTGCGCACCCATTTTCAGAATATTCTGAAGAAAGCCAAAAATCGCTTGTAAAAATATATCATAAACAATGTATATGCGGTTGCCACAAGGAGACTAAAGATGACTGAAGAGAAAAGAATATCTTTTTATGAAAACATCCTTAAATCAATAGAAATATTGAATAACAGAGTATCAGAGCTGGAAACTCAAGTGTGCAATCTTAATGATAAGAAAGAAATCACCGACACAGAAAGGTTGGATTTTATTGAGAAAAACAGTTGTGATGCTTTATGTTACTCTGAGCCAATAGATTTTAAATGGAGAATAAGAGATTTAGACGGAAGATGCTTGTCGAATCATCATACCGCGCGACAAGCCATAGACGCCGCAATGAGGGATAAGGATGGAGAATAAAGCATGTTCAAACTGTGGGAAGTTTATGATCGAATGGAAAGATGACGTTATTCTTTGCTCTTTCCCTCCGAAGGTAAAAATAGATTTTAAATGCGCGTGCGGGAATTCTGAGTTTTCTCGTTTTGAGGTGACCCAATCATATACGCCATCATTTGAAAATCAATGGAAAAAAGCTAATGGAGAATAAAAAAACCTGCAAGTGGTCACAAGAAGGAGACCCTGACATTAAAATATGGCATGAAACCAACTGCGGAGAGTCCTTTTATTCTTATTCGGGTACTTATAAAGATATACATTTCAAATACTGCCCATACTGCGGGAAGCCAATTGAGGAGATTAAAGAGTGAATAAATTTTACGATTTTGAAGGTTTTGGCATTAAAGATGAAAATCATAATGTTATTTTCAATAGCGATACTTCATTGAATCCATGCGAAATCGCTAGATTAAAGTATGATGGAACGTTTATTGTCATGGGCAGAGAATATAAGGCATAGAGGAGGTTAAATCATGAATGATAAATTTTCAGGTAAATTTTCAGGTAAATTGTCAGACGACATATACATTGAAGAAAAAAATCTTCTTATTGATCTATTTAAAAAAATAGAAGTCCTTGAGGCCATGATCCAAGCAGAGCGATTCGAAAGAGAGGAGGACGCCATGCGGTTATGCTCAGAAATAAACTCATTAACCCTTCAGGGATGCTGCTGCTTGTACCATGAAAAACCCCTTGACTGATCGCATGGGATGTGATCAAATTGTCATAATGAAGACAAAACGAGGAAATAGCATGTCAAAAGAATTGATAGAGTCATTCGATATAATAAAGAAAACATTGATGGAAAGAGCAGAAGTTATTCAGGGGGAGAATAATAGCACTCCTATCATTCGAGCAATCTCCCTTTCATTTTCTGTGTTTACTGAATTATTCCTTGAGTATTTCCCGCCAGAACAACGAGCAGATATGTTTGAAAAATTTGTCGCCCAAGGAAAATATACCATTTATCTTGCTACAAAAAATCAAAAACAAAAAGAGGGATGCGAAAACAAATGAAAGCACGATTATTTCTACTATTGTTCTGCGTCAGCATAACCATAGCTCACGCCTACCCCGCCGACGTCTCCGTATGCTTCACGCCAGGAGACAGGTGCGACCAAAAGATTATATCCGAAATAAGCCGCGCTCAAAATTCCGTGAGCGTTCAGGCGTATCAACTGACGTCACAGCCCATTCGGCAGGCATTGTCAAGCGATAATAATCGAGGGATCAAGGTATTAGTAATACTTGACAAAAGCCAGGTTTCATCAATAAAAAGGGTTTCTGCTGCACAATTTTTCTATGACAATAAAATACCCGTATGGATTGATAGAAAACCAAGGATAGCCCACAACAAAATCATGATAATAGACGGCAAAGAGGTCATAACCGGAAGCTATAATTTTTCTCATGCTGCACAATTTAATAATGCTGAGAATGTAGTTTTTATAAAGTCACCGGATATTAGTAGCCAGTACTTGAAAAACTTTAATTCGAGGCTTGCAAAGTCTTTTGAGTTTAATCCAGAAAAATAGGGGAGAAAGATATGTCGTTTGTAATAGTTAATGTATTAAATGCTCACGCAAAACCGAAGAATTACAAAGCATTAGTCAATTTAAATAAGGTTTCGGTTATAACGGAACACCCTGATGTATCATTGATATCGTTTGACTACAGCAGCAATACATTACAAGTAAAGGAAACCATAGAAGAAATAATTAATTCCTCTCTTTTTGTTATGGCAGAAAAATAGGGGTTCAATCATGAGTGAAAACATTTACAGCAAAAACGTAAGTGATGCCATAACTGTATACGCGTATGATTATCAGGAAATAATTCAGCTAATAACCGAAAAACAGGCAGAAGGATATATAACTCTTAGCGCTGGAATTCTTCAGACAAAATTTCCTAACGGCTCGTCCACGTTTTCTGTATTTATGGCAAAACATGAGGATAAATAAGTGGATAGAAAGATAGTTGATTATAAAGTAGTGAACCTCTTTTATGATCCTGCTGATTCCATGAAGAGATTTATTGATATAGGATATCAGCCTTATGGATATCCCGTTATTCATGAGAGTAATTATATGCAGGCCATGGTCAAGTACGAGGATTGAGATATGAAATTAAATCTAACTTATGAGCAAGAATGCGAATTAATCTATTTAATAGATGACTGGTATTTATCCTGGAAAACCAATATGACTGATGATGGACACCAACACAGGTTGGGTGTCGCAAAAGAAGAGCTTAAGGATTTAATTTTATCGTTCAACAAAAATAGGGAACAATGATCGAATACTATATAAGCCAACCGATTGAGTGCTTCTCATGCGGTGCATTGTGCGCAATGGGTGGGTCTCTTAACCATAATGGTATTGTTTACCATTATTGTGATCATAGGTGCTACGTAAAGGCTTGCAGAATTCTAAAAATCAAAGATTCCTATTCTGTTCTGCAATGACAACGTCTTTCTTTTGTGAACTTAAAGATGTTCCAAAATAGAATCCACACTTTTCGCCAAGAGATTTAATGGCATATCCAAGCACCATACCAAGCAGACCAACTAATCCCGAATCTATTGGCTTATCATAAAACATAGCACCGATTATCGCGGCCAAGGACGCATACAAAACCCACATATCTGTATTAACCAGCTTCATTTTTATTGCATTATCCACTGGACTTGCGTTAATGGTTGCGCTATTCTTTCGCGCGCTATCGACATTTTGAAATTCGATTTCCGACATCTGTTCCTCATGTCGATTGCGCTCTTTCACCATTTCAAACACGCTGATTTTTTCTTTTGCTTTTTCGGGATTGTGTTGTATGTAGTCCATGACGCTGTCAGGTGTTGCGTCAACTCCAAACATGTTGGCAATGATTGTGCCCGCACCAATTGCTGCACCGATGGGAGATGATAGCGTAGTTGCGACCAAGGGAGCATATTTCGCGATTGCTGATGATATGTCTGCCCATTCCATGCTACACCTCAATAAACATTTGATATTCTACTTCACGCCTATTGCAAAGTCCTTCAACTATCCTGCCTCCTGACTTATGCCATTTTTCAAATTCATCAGATGCACCTTGGTAATCACCCAAATTTAGCTTTTTAAGCAATGTTGAACCTGCAAAATCTGTTTCACCAATATTATAAACCAATGAAATTAATGCGCCGTATTGGTTGGCGTTAAGGTGTACTTTTACACGATTTTTAATGGCTTGCCCATATTGAAACAGGTCATTGATTAGCGTTATTCTTGCTTCTTCTTTCGTAAAAATTCTGTCTTTTGTATCTTGATATTTTGGATTTCCAGCAGAATCGGTATGACCATACATAACTGTTGGTACTTTCCACCCAAGAATTGCATCTGGATACCAAATTTCAGAAAATGATTCAAAGCCCATGATAAGTGTTATGGCTCTATCGCTTAATTGTTTATCCACCATTTCTTTCATTCCTCATTACGCTTTGAGCTGTGTTTGATATCTTATATTTATCAATAAAGTGCACGATATTTTTAACCCCTCCATCAAATGCGAATCCTAAACTTGACGAAGCAAAAAATAGCCACAGAATTAATTTCCAATGACTTTTGATCAATTTTATTGTCGTTATAGTTTCTTCAATCTCTTTTATTTTTGCATCATTGCTTTTTAATTTTTCAAAAATTACCGACAATTGATCTGTTATTTTTTCTACAGAAATAACAATATTACCTTGCGTTTTGTGATTATCATACATTCTATCATTAAATGTCATCATCATATTTTCTACTCCATCTACTCTCTTTGACATTTCAATATATGAATCAACTTCTTTTATCATGATTTGTTTTCCCTATGGAACATAATAACTTATGTGACTTCCGAAAGCTCCAACATAAGCGTTTGTAAAATTAGTTTGATCTAGTCTTCCTATAGTGATATTTCCCATATCTCCAAATGAGATAACGCCAGCCGAGAATGACGCGGGAGAAATTAAGGATGACCCATCGATTATTGATATTAACCATACCGGTGGATTTCCCGATATTATGGTTGGTCGAAATCTTTCTGGTACCAAGTCTGCCGTAAACAAAATATCTGTACCAGTTCTTGTTTTTTGAAATCCATCCCATGCCATTACAACATTTTTACCCGTTCTTGAAAATGTGACCGGAAAATCAAAAGTTGGCGTAACTGCTCCGGTCATTTGAAATATTATAGTTTCTGATCCATTGTAATCTATAACTGTTTGAACGCCATCCACAGAGGGAAATATAGCACCTTGACAATCTACTATCCCAGATGTTGATATGTTAAATACAGAGCTCATTATTCATATATCTCTAATATTTTAAGCATCCGCAATCCATGTTTGAGTTCCACCGGGAATCCCTACATGTTCACCGATCGCGAAGGTTGCTGCATTAGCTTTTGAAAAAGAAACTGACCAAGATGTCGGCCCCCCAGTTATTATAAATAATCCTTGAGAATCTGTTACGGTAGAAACCCCATCATATACGGGTTGATTTGCGACATACGACCCACTCGCCGGCAAGAATCTGGAGTTTGCGCCAGTTACTGTATTTGAGGTCATTACGGCGGCAGCGGTAGCGGTAACGGCAGCGAAATTGTCCCAAGCCATTACAACAATATTTCCAACTCTAGTTAGAATAACGGGCAAACTTCTTGATGCCCATGGCCCACTTATTGTAAGCGTGATTGCAGTTGATTGTTCATAACGATCCAATGTTGATGGGACATAACCAAATTGAGAATTTGCAAGTTGGAGCCCTCCCCCCGCAATTGTGCTAACAATCTTGTTGCCACCAATATTAAAAAGGTCTTGTGATGTGGTTGAAGTTAATCCGCAACGAAAAATGTGCGAGCTTAGCGTCTGATCAACATGATATACCTGCGCGCCAGAATTGACGTTTATTCCGTAATATTGATGAGCGTTAGAGGATCCATTAAATAAAACAATTCCCCTTGCAGTTGTAGAGGACCCTAAATTAATCTCAGACCCAGATGCAAGAGAAAGAACTTTTGTTGAATCAGTCCAAGTTAAATTTGCGCTTCCGATCAAGTTATTTGAAGGATTTCCAAAACCAACTTGAGTATTTGCAATCGTAACACTTCCAGTTATTCCAAGAAGTGCTTGTACTTGAGTCACAGTCAAATCAAGTGGTGTCGCAACACCGCCAGTATTATTTCCTTTTATAGTATTTGATGGCATCGTTGATAAAAGACTATTGGTAATCGTATTTGGTGCTATTTTTGACCCTGTAATCGTTGCCGACGCTATGTCCGCCGCAACTATCAAGCTTGTTGAGAAAACACCCAAAGAATTGTTGTGCACAATTCCCGCTGTATTTAAAATTGAGTTCGTAATTGTTCCAGAATTTATAATATTTCCTGATGTATCTACATTAAAAGCTGATGACATAATAATATTCCTCGTATCTGATTAATTAAGCAGAAATTGCCCAAGCGGCTGCCGCAGGTTTCCATACGCAAAGTTGATCTAGATCATAGTCATAAAAAATACCCGCCAATGATCCTGTCGGTATTGCCAATCTTTGTGCAGTTGTTCCCCCAGGAACCCCCATCATCTTTGTAGTTGATGTTATTTGAAGAATAAGTGAAGAATTTGGCGTTCCACCCCCAAGATTCATTAATCCTGTCGATGGGTTATATGTAATATTTGCGCTTCCGATTATATTGTTTGACGCATCACCAAAGGCCATCTGATTAAGACCAATAGTAATTGTTCCACTAGTCGAAAGCATGGCCTGTACTTGAGCGACAGTCAGATCAAGTACTGGACCAGTCGATCCGGTATTATTTCCCTTTATTGTCAAAGTTGGCATATTCGCCATTTTTGCATTTGTCACAACGCCCACACCTATTAACGTTGCCGACTGAGGTCCAGATACATCTCCGGCTAAATTGCCAGAAAAATTTATAGCAGTTGTGGCTGTGGTTGCATTTCCGATTAGTGATGCTGTAATTGTTCCTGCCGAGAAATTGCCAGAAGCATCTCTTTTTACAATAGTTGACGCAGTATTTAAATTTGTTGCGGCAAGAGCCAGTACAGTTGCAGAAGCCACATTCGCAGATGTTTGACCACCGACAGAAACTACGGTGGCCGCAGCAGATCCAGGGCCTGTTGCAGTGACATCTCCTGTAAGAGCAGTAATATAGTTTCCTGATGCCTGTTTCGAATTGAATATATTCCAGTCAGTATTGGACAGATAACCATTTGTTGAAGTGCTTGACTGCGTAATTGATAGAACTGTTCCGGTCAAAACTAAAGGAGCAGAAACAGAAAGCATTATATTGCTGTTAAGCAGTATCATATTTGTGGCAGTTATTGATGGTGCCATGCCAGGAAGGTAGTCTATATATAGCGCATATAAATTTTGATTTGATACGTTTCCTGTTAATGTCCATCCTGAAACTTCTTTATTTATAAAGCAATCCTGAATTTTAAACATTGAAGAAGGAGAGCTTGAAAAGTTTAATGATATTCCACTAACAAGATCAAGAGATTTTGAAAACCCATCAAACATCAAAATACCAGAAACGCCAGACCATGAGCCATCAAGAGAAATGGCGTTTGTAATTTTTAATGATCCACCATTTCCTTGAAAAATAATATTTGGAATTAATGTCGGCATTGTTTCTATAAAATCACCGAAACAATCGAAAAGATATATTTTGCCAGATACATATGAGGTTTGAGCCAAGGCATATGCTATTGTCTTATATGGCCGTATTTCTGACCCTCTGTTGGGTTGATCTATCCCCTCAACTGCTCTAACAGTCACAACAGTGAGGCCTGTTAAAATAGAGTTTAACGAATTACCCTGAGACATAAAATTCCCCTAAAGATTTAATTTATTTAATAATTTTTCTTGATTTAGTAATTTTTCTTTAGCGAGACACTGCAAATCTCAAATAATAATTAAGTGTATATCTTTGTTTTTATAGTAGCAATTGATTCTGATGTGCAAAATATGACCCTCGAATTCCTTACGAAAAGTATATTGTATTCAGTAAGGCCATCTATTGCGCAAAATGCGAAACCGTCCATATTCTCTACAGAAATCTTTGTGTTTGTAAATGGAGGATCAAAAGGATTTCCTGTATTAATAATCACAAATTCTTGAGTTGCTTCTGTTGCAGCAGCAATTAATGACTCCAATTCGATAACAGTTAAATTAGCAATGAAATTTTCTGTATTCATCTGAGAATTTGAAAACGTAATTTTCGTTTTTGTCGCGTCATCAGGATCAACAACATACGAAGCTATTGACTCTACCTTAACGCACATGTCTTTTTCTTCATCTTCGTATGAAAAGGTTAAATTTATGAATCTGCTCATGTAAAAACTCCCAATTTAGTTAATCTAAAAATTAGTGCCCTACAGCTTGCCATCTTCCAGTTACGGCGTTAGTTATTGGCAGACCTCCGGATCCTGTATCTAAGTAAAAATCAAACCCAGTAGAAGTTAAACTCTCAACTTCAGTAGAACATTGACCTATCGAAGAACTAGGAGTACCAGTGTATGATGTTGTTACCGTGAATGCTTCGTTAGGAAATGGTATTGGGAAAGTTACCGCTGAAAATAATCTTGATGACCCACCTGGCCCTATGGTCACATTTCCCCATTGCTCTATTTTTCCTGTTACATGATTTATCTGATATCCATTTGACGAAATCAATGCGGTAAATAGTGACGCAGGATTAAAGGAATCTGTTTGAATATTGATCATTAATTCAGTTGCAGATTTTGCTACGCCAACAGAAACTGAATTGTTTGTTGGCTGTATGGTTGTCAATGCGCCAGCGGTAACGGTCGAAAGATAATATGTGCTCCCAGGCGTTAACCCAGTCATGAAGGATACGATGCCATTCGTAAATACCCTTCCTGTATCAACATTAGCAAACCCGACAACTTTCTGAGGCGCAGAACCATTCGCTAACGCCTGCTTGAAAGTTGAAGATACCGAATCGTAATAAACGGCGTTTCCAGTGGCTACCGCGCCATCTAATGCCGCATTGTCTATCGCTGTGGCAGTAGCGGTGTTGTCTAATAATAACCAATCAGTCTTAACGGTAGGTAAGCTTGTATTTGTGTTTTTCTTTGACATGAATTTTTTTGCGCCATTCACGCCATCATCATATACAACAACCGCGTATATTCCATATGGATATGGAGAGCCACCGTTTTGCAAAGTTGTTATGAAATTTGGCGCACCTACCTGTTGGTATTGCTGAAGATTTGATGTTATATCAAGATATAATTGATTTGTCTGATTTCTGGGTATATCTAAAGATGCAGGATCAGTTTGCACCAACTCATACCCAATAGGAAAGCCCTGTTCGTATGACATAGCTCCGCTTGGCTGCGTATCATCTGGAACTGGTGCAACATCTCCCGCTATAGCAAAAGGGTTTATAAAATATTTGGTTGCTGTCATTTAAATATCTCCGATGAAATTGCCATTGTTGAAATTCTTCCTATATTGCCCAAACCCCCAAACTTGTTGATTTTTGTAAATATATTTTATTCCTACTCCTGCTGATCTTGGTATTAGATCATGCTGCTTTATGAACTCTATTAATGTAATATTTATATTGAATCCAACAACCACGGTGATGTGCATGCCAAAATTTTCTAATATGTAAAAATCGCCCAAATCTTTAAAAACAAAACTCAAAAATCTGTTGGTATTTGGTATTGCTGCATTTGATACCAATTGATAATATCTTAATTTTAGCACAATTCTTTTTTCTTCTGTTGTTAAACTGGATGAGTCTGCTGTCGCATTGAAATTTCCATTCTCAAAGTTTTTTCGATATTGTCCAAATCCCCATATCCTGTCGTTTTCTGATGGAGGAGGATTAAGCTGTATTGGCAATTGCAATATTATTGCCCAAACAGATAGCCCAAAATCATTTGCTGTCTGAAGATTAAATACATTGTTATACCAATCATTCCAGAAATCAGTATGATTTATCTGATAAAAATCCTGCTCTTGAGTTAAAATTGTCTGTAAATTAATTGCTTCATTATATTGCCATAAAATTGCTTGCAATAAGTCCATGTCAAAATTAAATTGCTGGATATTCATATCAAAATTACCGTAATAGATGATTGTTCTATCACTGCTTTCTGCCATCCTGCTATTGGTATGCTGTTGTTGCTAAAGCTTAATGGAAAAACTAAAGATATCTCCATATTTTGAACGAATAGTTCTGGCGATTCTCTGTTTACAGCTCCGCTTAATTCAAAACATGAAACATCTGCGCCGACAATCAATCCGGTTGTTCCTGGCACCATATTGTTTGAATAATCAACAATTGCCTGTCTGACGGCCGATGCTGGATCCTCTATGGCTTGATTTATTCCTACTGTCGCGCGCACGAGTATTTGCACAAGCAGTGGCCTATCGAAAAGAACATTAACAACTTGCCCACTATATTGATTTGTGACCGGAACAGAGACCGCCGTGCCAGGACCATTATTATATGAGCATCCTCCCCCTTTGGTTCTATTTATTGATTGCGCCACATCTAAATCTGATCCTCCATCAACGCACAAGTATATTGAGTGAGCTATCATCGTGACACCATCAATAACTTGAGTTACATCAGCATTATTTTCTCTGAAAAATAAACTATGCACACCCGCAGTTTTATAAACCGCAGATGTTATTGCTTCAGCTATATTTGTTGCTTGCAATGCTAATGTAAATTTTCTTCTGATTTTTGCGTTTGAATCTGATTCAGTTGTCGTACCCAAAGATGCGTCAGATAAATTTGTTATTGTTTCAAGACCTATCGCGCCAGAAACTATTGAGTTTAATGTTCCTGCGGAGGCAGGTATTGGACCCGCTACAATGGACGCAAATTCTACTGTGGCAGCACCAGTCCCATCTAATGTCACGCCACTTTGAGATGAAAATATATCACCTGCGGGCGTTTGCCCTGTGACGCCTATGGGAACAACAGCACTTGGAACGCCAGCCATATTAACAAGAACTGTCGAAAAAGTTTGATCATCTCTAGCATATCCTGTCAGGGCTAAAATTGCGTCCAAGAATATACCGCCCGCAATCAATGGGTTTATCTGATTAGCAAGCGCAGCATTGTTTCTAACCAACAAATCTTTAACGATTGTCAATGCTGTTATAATTATTCCCTGAGGAGTATCGGGAGTGACAACCAAATCTTGACCAAAAACATCCTTGAAGCTTTGCTGAGTTTCGCCCAACAAATCTGCTGTATCGGGAATGATGACACCCGTCGAATTTATGTACTCATACGCCATTTGATATCACCTGACCATAAATAGTGTTGATAGTTATGCTATACGTCAATTGATTTTTATCAACTTTAATATCCAATGATTCTATACCAACCACGCCATCGACTGCCAATATTACAGATCGTAATGCAGAATCAAATTGTGATATATTTGGATTTCCTCCCCGCCAGATCGTTTGAAAGTTTGGCACTCCTTGATCATCCAAAAATATCATTTCGCCAAGCTGCGCTTTTGCCGCATGCTCGCACGCTTGAAGAACGGCATCAATACCAAATATCATGGAAATATTTCCATCCTGACCAATGAAAATATCATTGTTTTGATTTGTTGCTATCATTTGCGGCATAAAATATTCCTATGGCGGTGTTCCAGGCGTTATTGAACCAGAAGCGGTTATATCTCCTGCTACGGCGAATTTTGGCGTTGTGGTGATGATTTCTCCCGATGAATTTACTGTTATCGCAGGAGACGTTATCGAAGCCGTTGAGGATGCGTCTATTGCTAATGATGGTGTTGTTATTGATACTGAAGATGTCGCATTTATCACAAGATTTTCTGAATTTAATGTTATTGTTGGCGCGACAATTTTGATTGAATCAATCCCTAAAGAAATTTTAACTGTTCCATCAAGATTTTGTAGGACGGCATTGTCTGAATCATCGGATGATATGGTATATCCCGTCATGATATCCGGCAAAAAGAAACTATCTGAGAAATTCTTCTTTCTGTAAGTGTTTGGCGATGCCTGAGAATATGACTGTAAAAATTGAGAAATATCTCTGTCACAAGCCACTATCCATCCCAATGCACCTGGTTTTAAAGGAAAGTTAAGCAAAAATCCTCCGCCCCCATATTGATACACCGGAACGCTCGCTATCTGCGCGCGGGAAATACTTTGACCATTTGTGTTGATAATTCTAATTTGCGGTTGTACTTGTGCGCGATTTGTCACCCTGTCGTACGCTACTATAGTTGCCGGCAAAACATTGTCCATCTCCTGTATTGCTTTTCCTATCGCGACCTTTAGCACTCCCAGCAAAGTATCTTCATTCGCTGGATCAATGGATGGATTTGCATTTGTGTTTTCTGTCGTCATTATTGCACCCTCTTTCCTTCAGCTATCCAATAAAACGGAACATCACGACTCGCCAATTCAAATCCAAGCTTATAAATCACATAATCCCCATTTGTGGATGGATATATTTTACTCTTGATTCTCATTCGACCACCCAGCGTGGTTTTGTTATCAAACAGAAATTTAACCTTGATGCCCTGCTCTGTGACTTCAGGTATGCCGATCATTCCAGAATCTAGATCCACAATCTTTAGCGTATTTATCAAGGGTATGTTCATTCCCTTAACAACCAGCATGGCATCATCTATAAACGCGTTGTAATCTCCCAGCTCGCCCAATTTCTCAACCTGATTTAGGCTTGCCCCAGAATAAGAGTAATTAGAAACCTCTTTATCTTCTGCCTGAAAATTTAATGGCACGCCAAGGCTATCAGCAACGCCTTGGCTAATATCTTTCACGCTCTGACTGCTTTTTGAAACTGCCGCAACAACATTGCCTTTCTGATAATTTAGCGTGAGACACTTTAAAGTTATTGAAATATCGGGCGGTTGTGATGGAGATGACTTGGATATATTTCCCACAAAAACAGTCGAAACACCCGTTGATTTTCTTCCCGCTTCGAGTCTTAATAATTTCTTTGTTTTATTTTTATTAAAAGGTGATGTTTCAGTTAATATAAACTCTCTTGTAGATTTATCAAGATTTGCTATTTTTACTTCACATTCATTTTGATTTGCGTTTGCATATTTAGTCCCTGTCGCGGTAATTGCCAGCCCTTCGTATATTTTTAATTTCCCATTCACTTCTATCCCAACGCGTATCACGCGTGGATCAAGTTCTTTTTGTTTATCTGAAATATCTTGCATTTTAGAAAACTTCCTTGTTCAAATTATTTGCATTTATTTTTCTAAAATCATCAAGCAATGATTCTGGAACATAAAACAATGACTGGGTTATTCCAAATTGGTCATAATATGGGTAGTCATCATTTTCCGTAAGCATGAAAAAATTCCCACTTTCTTGATATTGATATGGAACTATAAGATATCCCGCCGACATTCTTGAGTTTGATTGTATTATGGTTCCGTTTCTTGATATAGAGCATGACATCACGCCATTCGCCTCCTTAATTAGGATGTCATAAAAATCATTATTTATAGTTATTGTTAATGATTGATTTGGTGTATTTTGTAATGTAATTTCTATCATATTTAATTTCCAAATACTGCATCTGCTATTTTTGCTCCGCCAGATCTGTTGTCTTCAGGTGTCGCATCTTTACCGTTTTGACTTCCTCTGTCGTTTGTGGATTTATTTTTTGGACTTTTCGGTGAGATAGGAACAGTTCCGTATTGAGGCTCAACAAACAAAGCTTCTTTCGTCTTTATATTGATTATTGTTCCATCAAAAATATCCGAAGACTCAATGTGTGGCATTGATGATATCAGTTGACTTTTATATGTTCCGGTATTGGTCTGCACGGTCAACAACGAAAAATCCTGGAATAATTTATTGATAATGCTGTATGTATTTTTATAGGATATACCCTTAATGAACACATCCATTTCGATTTCTATTGGCTGAATGATGGCATGATCAGATACCGTTTCCCCAGTCTCTAGCGGATGCTCCATCACTTTTGCCTCTTCCTTTACGTTAACTTTTATTATTTTTGCATCAGGAAATAGCTGATTGAAATTGCTATCAAACACTGCAACTGTATCAGCGGTATTTTGTGTTGGAAACGATGGGAAAGCCATTACGCGCGCACACCATCATCGTAATTGCTCTGCGCAAAATTCATCTGCTTTTTCATACTGTCTTGCCAAGCATTGGCTATTGCGTTTGGATCTGTGGCCTGTGTGTTTATCGTTTGTGGGCCAATATTAATATTGGTTGTTGAGCTTTTGTTTTGCGCGCCGTTAACTATTGAGCTATTGCTCTGAGAAGATAAGGGACTTTTATCAAATAAGGATATTGAGCTGGCAATGCCTTGAGTATTTTTTGATTTATCGCCGTCGTTACCTGTGACCATATTAAATAAAAATTTTCCTGCTTCAAAACCTTCTGATATTGCTCCCGAAAATTGTTTCCATAGATCCCAGCCTGCCTGCAACCCATCTACAATCCTGCCGATTATTGTTTCAATCATCTTTAGAGGATTTATTGTCCATCCACCAGAATTTAAATATGACTCAAATTCTCCAAGCTTTTCTGCCGCATATGAAAAAGCTTTTCCGATAGCCATAATCGCCTTGGCTAATTTAGGCCACTTCGCGAAAGCACGACCCGTCAAAGAGTCATGCCCTTGCTTGAATTTTTTTATGTCTTCATAGGCAAGACCAAATGCGATTCCTATCGCGATAACTGCTGCGGCCAGCAAAAAAGCAGGGTTGGTTAGCATTGCGGCACTAAGACGTATTAGAGCGGGAATCATCTTTGCTGTGATGACTGTAGCAATAGCACCGATCGCACCGATCAAAAAATCCTTGTGCTTCCTCGCGAGGATTGCAAACCCTTCCAGCGATTTATACGACCTCTCAAAGATTGGCAATATATCCATTAAAAGCGTAGAAAAAAGAGATCTAAATGCGTGAGATGTATCCTTTTGCTGGTTCTTAAATCTTTCGGCTAACTCGGTTTGCTCTTTTGTTACTACTCCCAATTCTTTTTCTCTGGCAATCAATTGATCAATTTCTTTGCTTCCTTTCTGTAAAAGCAAAATTGTTCCATAATCAAGACCCATTTTATAACCCAATGCTGAAGATTTAGCCTTGCTCATGCCTTCAAATGATTTAGCAATCTCTGGCAATAAATCAATAAATTGTTTGGCTTGACCGCTCGCATCTTTTATGCTGATTCCCAATGCTTTAAATGCTTTTGCTGCCTCTCCCTCTCCTGTCTTTGCCATTTCTTTTAAGGCAATATCCATTGATTGAACTGTGTATTGAAAGTAATAAGCACTTCCGCCCGCCTTCTCAACTGCTCCGCCCCACGAGTCTAAAACCTCCGTGCTATATCCCAACTGCCTCGACATTAGCCCAATAGTATCGATATGCTCAATTGCATTTTTAAATCCGGCAATGACTGCACCAACCGTAAAAAGCGCGGTGATGGCTCCAGAAGCCTGCTTTATCATTCCACCGAAAGACTTTCCAAGCTTGTCGCTTGCTGACTCGGCTTCTTTTAATTTCTTCTCTACTTTGCCTGTTGTTTTAACCGCTTCCTCTCCGCCTTTTTTAAGGTCGTCAGAATTCGATTTAAACAATACGAAAAAAGTGTCAAGAATCATTTTTGGTTCCTTTATTTCTTTTTCTGTGCATGTTTGACTGCCAGATATTCGTTATATCGCGTGACAGCGATGACCTCATATATCATGTGAGCATCTTCAAGCGTGAGATCTTCTTTTAGCTCTCTGTAGGTGGCGTGACCTGATGCGACGATTGCCCCAATGAATCCTTCAATGTTTTGGTAATCCACTGTGGGAGCTTCTGAGCGATATCCCCGAAGAAATTTGAGATCCGCCCATTTTGAAAAAAATCGCAATTGTATTCCAGCATCTTTGCTTCTAATTTAATTAACATTTCCCAAGAACTGGTTTTTGAAACTACATGGTTGTCTATTAAATCTTGATTTGAAAGAACAGTTTTAGTGCCGTTATCATCAATTCTTGCAACATATTTCATTATGTTGAGCATCATTTCTTCATTAGTACTATAATTCCCAATCTTTGGGACGCCGCTAGATATATATTGTGTGACAATCTTTCTTCCGGCAATCGCCGGAAATTTTGATATCACAAACTTCCTGTCCTCTATATCAATCTCCATCGGCTCTAAAAATTTTTCTATGGCCATGCTTTAAATCCTATTTTGTTGTAAAAGAAAAATTCTCAAATGCAAAATTATATGTCTTTGTTTTTAATCTCCCAGCACTTGATATTGCATTTCCTGGCATACCGTCTGTAATTGATCCGCCAGAATATGTAGCCGTGCTTCCGTCTGGATACAGGCAAGAAATAGTAATATCATCAAGGGAACTTTTCTTATTTTTGGCTACGCGATTTGCCTCAAGCAAAATCGCGAGATTTATATCATCATTGGTATTTGGCCCCACACTCAGATTCAGAGGCAATGGATTAGCTTTTGACCATGTATATAGATCTCCGTTAACTCCCATTGCTTTATCGGCAATCTGAAGAGAAGGAATATCCAAAGGATCGCTATCATCCGCAAATTGAGTAATCGTGATGCCAGCAGGAAATGTTGTGCTTGCAACAAGCCTGACTGATGCTCCAAAACCGCTTATATTGTTTGCCATTTGAATATTCTCTCTTTAATGAGTTAGATTAAAACATGCGTACCCTGAACAAATCTAATCGCATCATCTTTGCTGTAAACCAACAAATATGTTGCTTCAAATTCAGTTTGACCGCTGTTTTGATTGACAAAACTTGCAATGCTCACATCTAACCAATAACCAATTCCGCCAACCTGACGATAAGCAGCCGGATCACCCGTAATTTCAGATATAAATAGAATTTGCTGTATGGTTAATGTCTTCTCAGAACTAATAGTTCCATTTAATAATGCTTGATTTATGACGGATTGAAGAATTGTTAATATTTGTCCTCTGCCATTATTGTTGGCTGACACTCTTCCTACGCTTAATAGAAGCGTCATTATTGCTACACCCGCCGCATCTTTAAGCCAAATTTCATTTGCATAAACATTGATGTCTTTGGGACTTGTTGAAGGACCTACTAAAACGCCACGTTGATAAAATGCAATATTATTGCCTGCCGTTTGGGTAACGCCATAATAGTTTGTGAATTCAGAATCAAGAGTATTTGAAGTTGCGAAATCACTCACGGACGGATCTAAAGCAGCTTGATAAAACATATAATTTTGTACTGAATTGACTTTCGTGAAATCAGTTGCAGCAAAAATCGCCATGGGCAACATCTCTGGAAACTGACCAGAAATAATGTTGTAATTCAAGCACGTACCGCCGAATAACTTTAACGCATCATAGTAAGACGCTGCGTCAGTTAGGTTTGCGGTAGGAGGAGTCATGAACATATATTTCACGTTCTGCGCAGCATTCCATGTAGAAGCCTCAGTGACTTCAGATAAAGTTAATGCTGACGCTGTCGTGAAACAGAATGAACCAAAGTTATCAGAAACGGCAACTGAGGCATCTAGCGTTTCTGTGATTGTTTTTACCGCTGATCCATTAGAGAGGATAGCATCTACTCCCCAACCAATGGTTGTTTGAATGCTTACGCCGCCCGTCCCTGCTGTAACCAATATTACAGCATCTCCCGTCGCGCCGCTAACAAAGTTAAATGCTTGTCTTGTGGCGTCATATGTAACTGTTGCAGTTGCAAACTGAGGATCCGCGGAAAGTCTTATCGCCGCTTGTATTCTTGTAGCCACTGCCGCCAAACTGACATCAGTTGAAAAATCCAATGGGCCAATATTTAAAGCAATTCCACCAACTGAAATCCCAAAAACACCAGTTGTAATAAGCTGCAATTGAGAGAGAGTTACGGTTAATGGCGCGCCGTATATCAAAGCATTTGTTACAACGTCCGTAAATCGCGCAAACGAGATTGCTTGCGGGCGCGTGATGTTTTTGCTGACAAACGAGAAATAGAACAATGCGCGCAAATATTCTTCTGAAGAAGTTCCAAAATATGCTGCCACCAAATCCAATGAAGGAAATTGAATAAACGAATTTGTTGGAACCAAAGGATTTGTTGTAAAAACACGAGCGATAAAGCTTCTGCCATTAACACTTGCGCCCGCGCCCACGCCCGACGTGATGTTAATGTATTTCGAAAATGGTATTGACATTTTATGCCCCTTATAAATTACATTAAATATATCACAAATTCTTCAAAAGTTAATAATAATCATTATGATTAAAATCATACTTTTGGATAAAATTAAACTGGATAAATTCCTTCATTGATCAAGCTTACTGAATCTGATTCATTTGTGAACTCTTGTTTATGGTTTAAAGCGATATCAAATGAGGGTGACATCTCAAATAAGTCTCTGTCATCTTTAAAATATGGATTTCTTATTGGCGTGATACGTATTATCTGAACATCATTATTGAAAAGTGCTGTTATGCAATCTTCACTTTGCAAAATTTGTCTAACAGTATTGGCAAGATCAGATGCAGTCATACTATCCACTGCTGGATTCTGAGGATAAAGAGTGCCAACCTGAAAATGAGTTTCATAAATTTGTAATTCAGTATGAGTTTCAATAGTTGCCAATGGATCCCAATTATCCGTCCTTTCTGTCCACAATCTGGGAATGTCGTCCATTTTCGATATCAATACCATCGGTGTTTCTATAATTCCTTGTTGCGTTGGCTGATATGCCTGAAGAACCTGTATACCGCTTACGCTACGAAGCAGCAATCCAGAGTTTATTATTGATATTAAAAGTCTTATCAAGGCATTATCAAGCATTGTTCAATCCTATGAATGGCACAAGAGGCACTTTTACAGCAAGAATCGCCGTCCATCCGTCTATTGAAAACCAAGGCTCTGCTGATTCACACTGATATGTTTCTGAATTATAAATAAACTGATCTCCCGATACATCCCGATTAACATCCAAAATATTGTTTGGCACAAAAAGGTTCATGTATTTTTTTGAAAGATCAAGACCTAATTGAGCGTACATGTTCTTTTCTACAGGTTGAAGGCTGCCTCTTATTTGGACTGGTGCATCATAAAGTGTATTGTAAATGCCCAAATCATTGGCTGTGCGAGTTACATATTTATAATATTGAACGGGAGTTGAAGCTATCGCGCGCAATGCTGTATTCAATAAATTAGAACCAGGTATCATTCTATTACGCTCGTCAAAGTAGCAAGCATGTATCCAGTATCTATCAACGGCTTGGTAAGATTTCCAACTGTATTCTTATTTGCCATCTTTCTCATACGGGCCTGTATTGTTGATTCTTTTAATGGCGGTTCTTGAAGATTTGTTATCGTTTCCGCGATATCACCTTCTGGAATTTGAACAAATAATGAAAAAGCATCTTTTGCTGATCGTTGTCCTTTTATGACAGACCGAGATAACTTGAATGCTTTATCTTTCCATTCATTGGTTTTTGCGTTTATTGTTGATCTCATGAATGATCTTGATGGAATGTTGTGCGCTGGATCTCCAAATTCCATAATGGTAGCAACATAAGCGGTCTGTGTTCCATCAGGATAAACAGCAGATGCGTCCCATCCTACACGACCCTCATAATCTCCAAGGCCATTGATGATATGTTCAAACTTTGCTTTGTCTATTCCGCTTTCTCGTTTTACCTTTAGCAACATCCACCTCCATTTCCACCATACCAACCAGCAGAAGATGATGGGGATCCGAAGCACCCTCCAACAGTTCTAAATGCTATACGCTCAGGAGAACCGCCTATATAGAATCCACCAGCACTTGCAGTCTGAAGTAAAGCCAATAGTTGTTGACCGAAAGGAGTTTGATTTAACCACCATTGCCATTGATTCGGGTTTGGCGATCCTTGAAAGGTAACACTTATTTTGCTGATGGTCGCGCCGATCACTTGTCCTGGCGTTTCACCAGCAGCGATAATGATATTTAATTGTGCTAGATGGGCAACCATTAATTCTATAGCAAAATATCTACATGATCCTTGAAGATATCCATAATCACAATCACTGATATAGCAGGTTGCCCAGTCCCAGTATATTTGAAGCCTTGCATCTGAAAACAATGTCGGATCTGCAAACGCTGGAAAATCAATACGGAATTGCGCGATATCAAAAACAAATTTACCATCAATAACGACAATTGCCATTTCAATTTCCCAAAAAGTTTATTAATCTCCGCGTTTGTATTCCTTGACCTTAAGGTTCTCCAAATCCTTTAATACCTTTGGAGCTGTTTCATCTTTGGACTTCATGTCCTTCACTGCTTTATCAATATTTTTTTCTGCTTTTTCAAAGCTAATTTTTTCACGATCGACTTTTATAAATCCACGCTTTACGTGTTCTTGAAAATGAGTATTGTTTTCAAGAAGAATTAACTGATCTTCTGTGATTGGCGTTACTACACCATGAGGAGTAATGGGGCTTCTCATTCCTTCTGTCGGAAGATTTGCGCCACCCTTAATCAAAACCTGATTGACTTTAACATTCAGGTTTTGAGTTTTTTCATAATCAACATACAAGTTATCGCAGGTTAATGTAGAGTATACATGGTGCATATTTATTTTCCTTTAGATTTTAAAATTAAATTCCTGTAACTCGCGTTACAGCCCAAGGACGCTTAAGAATTGTTCCCGCTGTTGCGTTGGAATAGTCTTCAAGATAGCCTTTTGCTTGAGCCTGAACGCCAGTCACCATGAACTTCTGAGGAACAACCTGAATAAAGGTTTTTCCGCCATCTGTGCTTCCAGTGTCGTTCACGGTATCCGCAAACATGTACGCAACATTCGCGCCACCATTTGCAGCGTTCAACTCGGGAGCTGATATGATGCGCATTTTTGGGTGATTTTCGTTAATCCATTTACGTACAGAGTAACCAAAATCTGTGGACTGCGTTAAGAATTCAGCAGCAGCAGTAGCAACCACCAATGTCAATTCATCTCTTTCAGGATCAATATTATCTAAAGACTGAGTGCGTAATTTTTGGCACATATTTTTAATATCAGCAACGATTTCAAGATATGTTTTTCGTGACCATAAAGGAGAACCAGAAACACCATTAGGAACTGTAACATAAGCAGGCAACTGAGGATCGTTTAAAAATCCGTATGTTAAATTTGATCCGTTATTGTAACCATAAAATCCTATCAGATTTCTAACAACTTCAAGAGATAAAGCGCAACTAGCCCGCTTTTCAGCAGATGAGGAAATCATCATGCGTGAAGCTTGTGCTTCTTCCAGAATTCCAACAAGCATACCTTGTTCCATTCTGACGATTGTTCGTTTATTGAAGTTTACATTCCATGATGCAAGCGGGATATTTGTTGTATCACCATATTGCAATGCAACGTTTGTATCTTCTTTAATTCCAATTACAATTTCCTGATCTTCCCATGCGCCAGCGGTCATAATACCTACTATTTCATCAATTCGACGAACAGCAGTGATGACATTAACAAATCCTGGCAACCATTCTTGTAAAAACTGAATTGGCGTTGTAACACTTGGGGTCGTTACCGGAGATTGGATGGCGTCCATAGCGTGCATCATGCCGCTGATTTTTTTGTGATCGAATGTTACGCCTATTTTTTTTAATGACTGATACCCTTTTGCATCAAAGTTTTTTATCTGTTTGATATTTCTTCCAGAAACATATGAAATTTCTGGTGTTTCATATTTAGCAAGTGACATTATATCTTCTCCAATTTATATTACGCTAATACCGGAATTGTTGGGGTAGCTGTTACGCGAATCACAGCTAAACTGAAAGTTCCCGTTCCCACTGCCGTATTAGGTGTGAACCTATCAACAACTGCATAACCAGAAGAAAAGCCAACTGGCAAATTTGCTCCTGGCGCAATTGTTGCCAATGCCCCAGTAATATTGTTGTACACCACAAGATCACCAATATTTATAACTGTTGGCAATGCTGGAACTGGAAGAGACACAACTATAGAGCCCATCGTAAGAAGCTGTCCAATGTTGTTATCAGGCACAACTAATGTGGGGTCCAATGGATTTCCTGATGTTCCAAAAAGTGCTGAGTTTTTAGGATTAACAAGATAACCAGCAAAAACTTTATTTGCGCCAGGATTACCAACAACAGCAATATCTTGAGCCGAAACAGTAAAAGCATACCCGAAAATATTTGGATTTGTTATAGAGTTTAAAATAAATGGTTCTGCACGGTGTGGTCCTGTATCATATAATTCACCAGGTATTCCAAGCGCAGGGAAAAAATTTACTACTGATTGAAAAGTCATTATACCTGCTCCCCTCTTAAAAATTTATCAATTTGATCATTTGAGCCTACTCGGGAGTCAAGACTATATTTTGCGGTGCTAATCGATTTTGCTGCAAAATAACCATCTAATGCAGAGCATTCATGACCCGATTTGCAGTTAATGCCAAGCTTTTTTACGCCATAACGCGCAACAGCATCTAAACTTTTGTCTTTGTGATCAAAGACACCGATTACATTGGATAATTTATCGGCCAATTCGTTCTTTTTTGAAACATCAGAAATATTGACAGTATTTTTTTCCATCATAGCTAGACGTTTTTCAAGGCTTTTGATTTTTGAATCCATGGCAGATGATTTTTTTTCTTCATCCTTCACTTCTTTTTTTTCATCTTCATCTTCTGTTTCGTCTTCAGATTTTTTTTCTTTTCCTTCTTCCTCATCTTTTGCATCTTCTTTCTTTTCTTCGTCTTCTTCATCTTCAGTCTTTTTTTCTTCTTCATCCATGATGTCTTCATCTACTACGCCAGATGATTTAAGCTTTTCGATAGCAGCGTTCAGTTTACCTGCAAGAGATACAATCTCTGTAATACTCATTTCGCCTTCATCCTTTGCGATTTCTTCATCCTTTGTTTCTTTCTCGGCTGCCATTTTGTTTAACTCCGCTGCATCAAAAGTAAATTTAAAATGATCTAAGACCGCCACGTCGGGGCCTGATCTTCCTTCTTCAACTAGTGCTATGTGATTACCGCGAATATTTTTCTGGACGGCGTCGTATTGAACGCCATTGAATGAACCTGATGTTATATCATACTCACAACGATACCCGATTGACAACTCTATTTTTCCGTCATTTATTAAATTGCTCATATTCTTAGAAAAAATCTTAAGATTTCCCAACAAATAACCATCTTTAAAATAAACCTCTTCGCCGATTACTCCCTCTATGCCCTTTTCTTCTGCGGGCGTTAGACCTCCGTCAACATCATTCCCAAGCATGACATGTTCATTTATCCAAGGAACCAACTTGAAAGATTCTATGCACTCCTCTTTCGATAATTCCTGTTCTGGACGATATACCCTATATATTTTGTCAGGTTCAAGCTGTTTGCTTATCTGCGCGCCAGAATATTCAAATACGCCTACTTTTGAAATTGGATTATCTTTTATTTCTGTCCATCCATTTATATCTATTTCACGCTTTGATTCTGATTCTTTCTCGTCTTTTCCTGCTTCACTGTATGCAATAGCTTCTGCCTGCGCAGGGGAATGACCAGCATCAATTAATTCCTTTATATTATTGGATATTGTTTCTTCACTAGAGCCTTTTTGTAATGGCATAATCAATCCTCTTTTGTCTCAAAAGAAATTTTTACGGTCTTTATTTTTGTTATGAAATATCAATAATCATCCATAATTTTCAATTCGCACTCACTCCCTTTTGATCAAACAAAACTCTTTAACTTCAGTAAAATCAACTTTAACGATCTTGAGTATTACATCAATCTCATTTTTTTCACAAACAGACTTTATCATGTTCCTGGCGGCAATTTCTGCCCTAAGAAGATCATTAAAAAAAACCCTTCCGTTATCATGCGATATAATTTTTTCAAAACCGGAATCTGCCCCTTCGTTATAAAACTGAGTAATTAAATACTTATGTTCCATTTTTTCTTCTTTTTTATTTTCATCTTTCGCCTTTTTGTAAAGATGTGATTCATGCTTTTGCTCGTTCATTTTTAACCCTCTTCGCCATTGTCAAACTCAATTACAGGAGCCATCCTACACCTACAATTTATTGCCTGTCCAGGTATGCCGCGCTCCCCTGTTCGTTTATCAATCACAGGAAGATCATCAAAGCTGTAAATATTTCCATTCATCTCAATGTGATCTTTTCTTGGTTTTTGACCACCACCACTATGAAGCCATTTGAACTTTTTTACGCCAACCTTTTCCATTCTCGCTTTATTGATACAGTTATATGCCTTTCTTGTTTGATCAAGTGCTACGTTATTAGCATGACGTTCAGACATTCCATCAAACTTTTTAAGTTGTGGAATCAAATCTTTTAATCCTTGCCCAAATGTTATTGATCTTAAAACTGACTTCTGAACATTAGATAAATAAACATCTGCAATAGACTTTATCAGCGAGACGTTCTCAGCGACAATGGATTTCACAACCTCGTTTAAATCTCCCGTCATAAAGTTTGTTTTTATCGTCAATCCTCCGCTCAACTCTTTCAGGCTTGCGGCAAGACTCACTCTGCTATTTTTCAGTTGAGAATTGACCATCATTTCTGCTAAGTCAGGAGCCTTATCATTAAACAACCACGTGAATCGAGATATCAACTTATTTGTCAGAATTTTGGCTTGTGATGCCACGCTTGCGTCCTGAGCCATCTTGACTTGTTCCGCGTGGAACACTTCCATGTCATCGGATTTAAAGAACTTTTCTATCTCACGTCGCACCGTTTTTGTCATTCGTCTGACAAGCTTTTTCAATTCTTTTGAGTATTTTATTTGAGAGCTGAAATTATAATTAAGTGGATCACTTGTCATGATCTGACTGTCTCTTGACTCGTGCCAGTCCTTTTTGCTTTCCGTTACTTTAAAGTCTTTCGGCACTTCGGTATGGCTCCTCTACATCCTCGAACTCTCGTTTGTCTTCAGGTTCTTCTGATATCGGTTCTGGCATATCATCCATATCAAGTCCATTAAATCCACTGTCTGGATCATTGATAATGGTTTTTCTAACGTCTTCGCCATCAATTGCGCCAGCCGTAATTAGCACTGCAGATGTTTCTGCTTTCATCTTGTTAATCTCTGCCTGTTCTTTTGCATCAACAGAATTCAATGCTGACCAAGTGACATCGAAATCAAAAGGTTGAATGTTAAATTTCGGACAAATTACCGATCGAATCAAAATCTGAATATGGCGTTCAGCCAAAGGATCCAGATAATGCGTTTGTATACTTTCGAGAGACTCATGATAGTTTTTCTGTTGGTATTCGCCCGTTGCATTAAATCCTTTTGGTGCAGTCTCGATAAGCTTATCGGCCGGTATGCCAGCGATAGCAGCGACCAATTGATATTGAGTCATGATTAGGTTGTCTATATCGCCCAGCGCGGTATCTATATGGATCACATCGTCAAGATTGTCTATCGCTCGCACGCCGTAGTTATTCATAAACTGAGTGCTGAATGCCACCTTATTTTCAAACTGTGCTTGCTTTGAAACTGCTTTTCCCATATCGGTTTTATATATCACCGATCGCTTCGTCATTAGAAGCTGCGGGGCTTCGTTTGCGCTTCTCTCTGCTGCATACACTCTTTCATAAATCTTTTGAGGAACTGAGACGCCACCATAAAAGTAAGTTGATTTCAAAATGTCCGCGACTTCGCTATTCTTCATTATGACAAGATGGGATTTATGATATCTGATTCCGCTTATGTTCCAATATGTAGGCTCATAGAAATCTATTGATGAAGGATCCGTGACAGACTTTTCATCAAGCTCTGGCGCCATCCAATATGGATCCACTTGCGCGATTCCCTTATAACTTCCTGGTGTTATGCCATCAAGATTAAAAGGCTTTTCATAATATAATTTATCATTTGATTCAACTTTGAATATGGCAATTCTAATTCCAAATATTCTGCCGAATCTAACATATTGAAGCATGTTTTGATCAAGCTTGAATTTTTTGTTTTGCTTTCTGATCTCATCAATAACTTCTTCACCTACTTCTTGTCCGTCATTTACCGTTATATCATAACCGTTACGAATAGCATCTTCAGCAGGAATAGTGCATGCTTTATCCACAAGCCAGTGTTGCGCAATGATGGCGCATGCCTGAAAGCTTATAAACCCTTGTGACGCGTACCACGCTAACTGAGCTTCAGAGATAATAGATTGGCATGAACCAAAAGAATTAAGGTTGTACATGCTGGACTTTAATGAGCTATCCATGGCAGTGCCCGCAATAGCATTGCCCGATACGGGCTTCATTATCTCTACGTCGCGCTGAAAGCTTTTTGCCAAAGCATTTTCAAGATTATATCGGCTATCTTCTTGAGTTTTTACATAATCATAGTCAGTAGAAAAAATCTTCTCTGGCTCCTCGATCTGTTTCGGCTTCTTTTTAAAAATTGAAACAATTTTATCAATCATAATCACTCATCCAGCCCAATCTGTTAGTAGGAGAAAATGCTATCATAACGGCGTCTGCGTGATTGGGTGATTTCTGACCGTCAGGCATTTTTTGAATCATTAATTTACCGTTTTTACTTTGACAAAAAGTTGGTTGAGATAATTCACTAACCAACTTCATATATTCTGGTGATTCAGATGATATTGAAATTATGTCATTAATATCATATGGTTGATTTTCTTCAATGGCACGATATGTTGATTGAAATCTAAGTCGAAGAGACCACCATGCCTGAGCCTTAAGGTTTTCAAAAAAGTCTTGATTGGTTCTTCCAGCTACCATTTCTTTATCTGGGTCAATAACTGATCCAGATCCTCTGAATGTTTCAAACTCTATTATTCTTGCTCCATTCATGCTTCTTTTATCATTAATGACCCTTGCATCTCCCTTCGCGCCCGCGCCGACTCCATCAGCATCATAGAAAACGATAGGGTAATCATGAGTGTCACAATTAAAAAATACTTTTTCAACGCTTGCATATATGTCGTTACCTTTACCAGACCATGATTCGATATGCTCTATTAAAAAACCATGCCGACCACAAAACGCGTTTTTATCTTTTCCAGCATCAGCAATATCAAATCCTGCCTTTCTGATTCCGCTGACATTTATGCCAAGCTTCTTATGAGCGTCAATTGCAGATGCAACCCATTTTGACGGTATGACAATTCCCTCCATGGAAGCTGAATAATCAAGATCAATTTCTTGCGCAATGACAATTGGATCATCAATATCTTTTATTTTTTTCTGATACCATTCTTCATCCTTTCGAGGGTCGTCTCGCCAATGAAGAGAAAATACGTGAATGTTTCCGCTGAATCTTTTTCGCGCGAAGGGGTTAGCCAATCCGAATGGAGTTGATATATCAATTCTACAATTGGTTGTTTGAGATAATGATGCTTCGATTAATTCCGGTCTTTGTATGTGAGATGATTCATCAACAAAATAAATACTTGTTCTATCTCCTCGACCCATTCCATCGCCAGCCTCACCTGTCATAACGGCGTTTGTTGGCCTTAGCATAATTCTCATATGAGCCGAATCTGTTTTTTGATTCCACGCGCCCGTAAATACAGAAGGAAGCAAAGAAAGAAATTGACGCGCCTTGTAGAATAATGATTTTGGATCACCTATCTTATCGACGTATTCCTCCTTTCGAGAACCAAACCCCACAACGAAATCATCATTGAATAAGCACATAGTGCATGCAAATGCCACTGATAACCAACTCATACCCATCTCACGAGACTTATCAGTAATGCCTGGCTCTTGTGCCTTCCATCTCTCAATTACCCAATGAACCCAGTCTTCTTGCTTTTGAAATAGGATAAAAGGAATGACGGCAGGTAATCCACGCTCAACATTTCTTGGATCCGCGGTCATTCCCCAGTCAATGATAAATTGAGCAGGATTATCTCTATAAAACTGAAATAGAAATCCTATACTTTCTGGATGTTTTTTTATTCTATCTAGTCTTTCCAATCTCCATTCAAAAACACTGACATAATCAGGATTTTTAAAATCGAATTTGAAAGGTATTGGCATTACAATACTGAAATATTGCCTGACTCAGAAACAGCAGTCCAAAGAGTATTTGCTGTAATACAGGTCAATTTAACAACATCATATCTATAGGTAGATTGCAAGCTTCCCGTTGATGGTGTTGATGAAGATTCTCCCAATATAATTTGTTGGCCAGAATTTTCAGCTATTTTCCATCCGCCCGCTCCTTTTCCATAAACGGTAATTTGATCTCCTACAACTGAAGTTGTGGGCAATGTTAGTGTTACTAGCCCTGCATTATTTGTAGAATAGCTTGTGTTAGAAACCATTGCTTGAGATGTGCCAGTCACCTCAATAAATGAAGAACCTGCGCCAGCAGTCGCAAGAGTAACAGCGCCGCCAAGAGGAACAAAACCACCACCAATTAATCCGGTTCCTGCAATGATTGTAACGCCACCAGTAGATCCACCGAAAGGAACCTTAAAAACTCTGAGCCATTTATAAAACTCTCCCGCGCTAACCATTACTGCTTCACCCATAGCGAGATATTCGTGACGTCCGCCCCCGAATAAGTAAATGTTTGCACGTATGTATTTCCCGCATATTGAATCGTTATAGTTGATAAATTTCCAGATACATAAGCAAAAGCCATTGCTATTGAATAAACGGGAATTTGAGTCCCATCATCTGCTAGTTCGGTAGCGGCCATTTAATCTGTCCTCGTAATAATTTCTCTGTATGTTTTGGCCGCCAAAATTGGATCATTTGGCATGCTTTCTCTCTTTGTAGATTCTTTAGATTTCTTCTCATTGACAGTCATATTGACTTGACTCTTTTCTCTCAATCCACCTTGTGTCTTCAACAAAAAGCACATCATGGTCGGATTCTTCAAATCATTTGCCATGTGATAAGCAGTTTGAAGCAAACCATCTATACCAATTCTTTTGCCTCTCGAAAGCTCACGCTTGCATCTTCTTTTTAATGTTGCCAAAGAAATATCTTTGATTATCGCAATATCGGCATATCTCATTCCTCGAGATGCCATCTCAAAAATTTCTCTTCTGTCTTTATCTGTTATCTTAAGCTGTGGACGCATAGTGGCCTTTTCTTTTATAACGGCTCAAAACCAATTGACAATCATAAAATATGATTTTAATCATATTACACCATAAAAAAATCAAATTCCACCATTGTTAAATCTCATTTTATTACCACGAGAGGCCATATTTTTTTGATAATCAATATTAGATATCAATTGGCACTTGTTGCATTTTGGGTGTATTCGAGAGAATCTTCTGAATTTGCAGATATGGAATGTTTTTTTACACTCAACGCATTCTTTACGTAGCGATGCTATCGTTTCCAACATTTTTATTTCCAGACATTAATCAATGTTGATTTTTATCATATTCTGAATGGAAATTGCAAATATTTTGTATATGTTAAGATTTTAAATTAAATAATTAAAGGGTGGGGGAGCTGGAGTTGAACCCAGCCATAACGGGACATGAGCGGTGGTACCTATCCGACAGAGGTGGCGTTACTTCCTAATTTTCCCCCATAAAAAAGGAGCTACCTCACATAACCCCTTTCGACTTCGTCTTTCCGAAGAGTCATTTGTAAGCTATATACATCAAGAGTATGTAGTATATCATTAAATATACTTAAAACTAAGGCGCTACGAGTACGATTTTTCCGTATGTTTTCGGTTTTTTGGGCAATTGCTTGAACGCCCACCATTCGCTACCATTATACTCGGTACGCTCCAACCACCAGTCTAATCCAACGATCTTAAGTTTCAGACTTATTTGACATTCTCCATATCCGTCATAGTATTCTATATCTTTCGCCCATTCTTTGAAATCTTCAAAAGACATAAAGATATCATCGCACATAACAAAGCACACGTCATGAGCAAATTTACCGTGAACATCTAAGTCATTCATGGTTTCGTTTAAAAGATTCATGGTTTTCCCCTTCAGTTACCTCGAAAAACTATTATCACATTTCAGATTATCAGGTTCGCTCGAGTCCTTAATGATTTCCAGAATAAATTTAAACATATATTTTATATGATAAAAATATTCCAAACTATTAAAATTATTTTTGTCAAGTCCGTTTATAAAATTTTCCATAGCCAATATGTCCGCGTATTTAGCCTCTTCACTAGCGGAATACGGAATGCCAAATCTGCCTGGATTATTAAAAAACATCTGACGAGTTTCATTTTGAGAATGAAATTTTATCATCGTTTTTCTCTGTTTACTTAAATCTGGTCTCTCCTGCATTTTTATACCTCATAAATTTAACGATTTAACTCTTCAAGAGCCTTTATTGCTTTATCTTTACTCTCAATCTTTATCCACCTGCATAAATAGAACCAGCCCTTTTCTTTCATTCTTTTTGTATAATTGTTTTTCCAGATTCTTTGGATTGCGGTATCACTACGTTTTTTTGTAGATTTAATATTTTGTGTTGGTTGATTCATTTTAAAAAAGTCCCGTAAAATCAAACTAGTCCTGAAGCAGGAGCAATAACATATTTATCTGATATTTCCGTTAATTTATTATTCTGTTGAATATGATACCCTTCAGGCTTAAAAAATCTTGATTTCACAGCACAGTAACCAATTGAAGTCATCGTTGCAGCAGATCCCAAAGCTATTCCAACACCAGTAAAAAAATCAGTAGGATGCGACAACATGTGGTCACAGTATAACAAATAAAATCCGCCTGAAAATGTAGTAAGAGCCAAAGTCCCGACAATTACTGAGGCGCATATTTTCAAATTTCTCATCTCTTTTTGTTCAAACATTCACTTCTCTCCTTCAATAAAAAATTAAAATACTGATTTATCATTTTCAACATTATACTCCCGCTCAAACCTATCATGAATCGCAGAACACAAGCCATTTATTTCTGCGCGGAATTCGACAGCCGATTCAGGTGATTCTTTATGACAAGAAAGAACATCAATAACGGATTTTATCATTTTTCTATATTCAAGAGGACACCATTTATCTAATCTAACATAACCCCTTTTTCGCATATTAATTCTATAATTTCTGTCATATTCTTTACTGGTCATTTTCACTCCTGTATAGTCTCAATTTGGATATCATATTTTCTTTTATTATGATTTTCCCAGCATTTAAAAACACCATCTTCAATAAATTTTTTAGCGGATTGCTTGCTTTTAAACAATCCTTCCAGCCTATACTCAGGACTCTTTGGAATAGAATAAACTGCGTAGACTTTCATTTATCAAATACTCCTGCATCTATATCGTGTAAAATTGCACGATATACTTTTACATAACAAAAAATATTATTTGCAATTTCACCATCATCATTTGGATGGCCAGGAATTTTTATGTTTTTTTGCGCAGACATCATAAGCGCATTATGATGATACCGAAGCTTATTAGTTATATAAAACTTAAGATCTTCCTTATCAATCATACATC
>Ga0070712_100000118_pt1 | contig 41105 bp, 28 predicted proteins | sample LARL81metaG_FD_71396 | JGI IMG/M metagenome (GOLD analysis project Ga0070712, IMG submission 71396) | Corn, switchgrass and miscanthus rhizosphere microbial communities from Kellogg Biological Station, Michigan, USA - LAR L8-1 metaG | ecosystem: Host-associated > Plants > Roots > Rhizosphere ...
GGTTCCAACGTTTACGTGATATGGCTTGACGGTACAACAAGCAACCAGATTTTGTTTCGAGCAGGGACAATAAGCAATATCAGCATTGTATTTGATGCATCACAGTATACTCTTAGTCAGACAGCGCAAATCACTGTAACAGATCCAAGCTCAAACCATAATAATGCAGTAATTGAAACAATCCTAGTTACAGTAACTTCTACCTCTGATCCTGCTGGAATTACACTAACTCTTACCGAAACTACTGCAAGCAGTGGAATATTTACAGGGCAAATGACATTTACATCAGGATCTTCTTCTGGGACTGTGCTAAAAGCATCTAGCGGTGATACGATCACTACTAGTTTTTCTGGTCAGACAGGAATTGCTTTTATCTTTACAAAAACCATAACATTTGATCTTCCTCATTATAACATGGGTTCAAAGGCAGTAGTTACAGTAACTGATCAAAGTGCTAACATAAATCCTGGAACCATTGATACTGTACAGATTACAGTAGCATCAACTACATATCCTGCAGGAATTCCACTTACACTCACAGAAACAGGGGCAAACACTGGAGTCTTTACAAGTACTGGTTTAATTTTTACAAATGGTAACCAACAATACTCGATTGGAGATAACATTACTGCAACTGTAACAGATTCTTTGGCAAACACAGATCCATCTACAATAGAGACAGTACCAATGAAAATCAAATCAACAACAGATTCCACAGGAATTACACTTACACTCACAGAAACAGGGGCAAATACTGGAGTCTTTACAGGCAAGTTTACACTGTCAAGCGGCTCATCATCTGGTCACTATATCCACGTTTCTCAAGGTGATATCGTAAGTACATCATACAAAGTGGGAGTAGATACGGGAACTTCAAACCTATTGGTAATTCCAAATTCTAACAGCGGTTTGGGTGCGCTCCGGGCTGCAGAGAATGATATCATTACTGCTTCCTATTCCAGTGCAACTGGAACATCTCAAATACTTTCAGGTGGTCCTGGAGGAGGTGGAGGGGGTCTAATTCGTCCAGGATTGGTACTAGATGTAGTATTATCTTCTTTAGGCGGGAGTGGGGCCATGTTTAGCTCTCCTCCGATATATTCATTTGATAAAACAGAAATTGAAAAATTGCTAATTCCAGAAGATGTGAAAAAATTAATACTTCATCCAAGCCCATCTCAACCCATTCCGCCGTTAGAGAATATTGGAGATGTACTTCCATTTTATATCAACAAGGAAGGATTTGCAATTTCATCATATGCAAATACAATCCAGACAGATACTGAGAAAGTAGGTAATCCAATTCTTGTCAAGCTAAATGTTGAAAACTATGATGAAATGACACATGTTGGCTTGTATACAAATATTCAAGGAGCATCAAAAGAGATCTATGACAGTGATACTTACATAATATACGACAAGGGCTCTCCTTTGGTAATAGTTGATCCGCATCATTTATTTTCAAATGTAACACTTGACACATCTAAAAATGGAATGCAATACAGTTTCCATTACGACATAACATTTGCAAAACCAATGAACAAGTCTGATATAATATTTAGAACTTGGAACGACAAGAGAAGCTCTGCGGATCTTAAGATTTACGATGCTTGGCAAGTTACCGAGCCTGTATTGACTAATATGACAAAATCACCTGCTACTCTAATCAGTAACTCTAGTACAATCTCTTCTGAATCAAAAATTTCACAACTAGATTCAAATCAATACATTTTATCAGATATCAAAATGTGGGGAGGATATCTACCTCAATCCATTTCAGATTCAAAATTCTTAAGTGATCTGGGAATTGAGGGCAATCATATACCTTCATGGGTTATGAAGATGACAAAGCTTGTAGTAGAAAATTCTATGACTGAACAAGAATTTGTAAACGTTATCAAGTTTCTAGATGAAAATAAAATAATTAAATAAATTCTATCCATCTGGAAAATATAATTTGTTAAAAGTTTGATGATTTTTATTGTCTAAATTTATTTTTTATCAAAATTCCTTACATATATGTAAATTCTATACAATTTGTTCTCTTGATACTTTAATTCTTATATATTATTAGGATGGCAAGTTCCTAATTGATGGAAAATAAGTTAAAACTACTATTATCTTGTTTTTTGACAGTTATAGCATTTGGGACAATCTTACAGTCAGCTTCTGCAATTACTGTGCCTGACGCACCTACATCTTTAACTGTAGAGCAAAAGGGTGCAACAAGAAATGACTTGTCTTGGCAATTTACTGGAAATACTGGAGGATCGCCAGTTATTGGATATTATGCTACGAGAAGTACTGACGGAGGAACAACTTTTGTGGAAGAACCGTTTACATCTACACCGCAATCATATTGGAAGTTTGATGGCAGCACTACCATAACAGATTATGGAAGTTATGGTAATGCATTGACCTATGGACCTAGTGGTAGTCCTAGTTATATGACCACTTCAACTACTGGAGCATCTTCAATGATTGGTCCATACATAACACTTGACGGAAGTCACTATCTTACAAATTCAGATTCTCGTTACAATATAGCTGCAACAGGTCAGCAATTTAGCATATCATTTTGGATACAAGCAAATTCCGAAGTTATTGGAACTAGTAATGTCGCGCTAATTACAAAAGTAAGCTCTGGTGCATTTATTGGCCCAGGATGGTCTGTATGGATGGGCGGATGGGGAGCAGGATCAACGCTTGCAACTCTCAATTTTAACATAATGGACTCTGCTGGACATTATATCAGAGCCTATGGATATCCGCACATACTTGACAATATTCCCCATCATGTTGTAGTAACATATTCTGGAAGTGGAACATCTTCTGGAATCTCTATTTATGTTGACAAGGCTCTACTGGCTACATATCTTAATCCAGATACAATATCTGCAACTACACTAGTATCTGATCCGTTAACTATTGGAGCAATATCTACAACAAATACTAATGGACTAAATGGGGCACTAGATGATATACGAATTTTTACAAGTGTCTCTCTTAATCAACAACAAGTAACGGATCTCTATTCTGTAAAAGCATCTATGGAGCAGTCAAATGTTCCAGTAGTATCTCCAGCCAGTGCCGTAGCAAATCCTAACACATTCACATTTTCTGATAATAACGCAATACCCGGTGCTGCATCATGCTACAAGGTCTTTGCAGTAAACTCTGTAGGTCAGGGTGCAGGCTCTACTCAGAAATGTATATCAGGCAATGTTCCTCCAAACCCGCCCATCTCTTTGGCAGTAACCAATTCAAATGGTATCAATACCTTGACTTGGGTTGCATCAACAAATACCGGAACATCTCCGCTAGTAGGATATTACATAACAAGAATGGCTGCAAGTGGAACTGCAACAGAACAACCCTTCACATCAACTCCGCTCTCCTACTGGAAGTTTGATGGAACTATTTCAGGTCTAAAAGATTATGGAAGTCTTTCAAATGACTTGACAAAACAGGGCTCTGGTGTTTTGTCATATGGCACACTTGGTTTACCACTAAACCTTGAAGGAACACCAAGCCTTGGAAATGCACTAAGCTTGGATGGTAACACCTGGCTGACTGTACCAACTGGTGATTCCTACAGTTTTGATAACACTACTCCATTTTCAGTATCATTTTGGATGCAAGCAAATTCAGCAGATATTGGAACTAATAATTGGCCCATTATCTCAAAAGTAAACTCTGGATCATTTACAGGACAAGGATGGTCTGTATGGATGAGCGGATGGGGAGCAGGATCAACGCTTGCAACTCTTAATTTCAACTTGGAATACAACGATGGAAATATGGCAAGAGTCATAGCATATCCACCAAGACTTCTTGATAGCAATCCACACCATGTTGTAATAACATATGCTGGAAACGATGCAAACGCACCTGGAATGCATATCTTTGTTGATGGTGTTTCACAATCTGTTACGATAAACTCACGATACACGACAGGTGTTAGTATGAAAAATAATATCCCACTAACAATTGGAGCCTTGTCAACTAATACTGGATTGGTAAAATTCAAAGGACTCTTGGATGAAGTAAGAATTTTTGGCACAGACATTTCACAACAAACCAATGCAATTTCAGATCTGTTTACTTTTCGTATGACTTCTGCAAATACTTTATCCATTCAAGATGCTACAACCTTGTCAAATCCACTTTATGCAGTATATGCAGTAAACCAAGATGCTGGTGAAGGATCAAGATCACTGCTTGTTTCCTTATCGCTCACTGGAACTGCACCAAAAATAAGTGTAGATCCTCAAAACCCGCCATATTATGTGGATCATGGACTGTTTGTTTCTATAACTGACCCTTCAGCAAACCTGAGAAGTTCTACACAGGACGTAATAACTGCAACAGTAACTGATACATCACTAACTCCTCCAACTAGTATAGACATAACACTGACAGAAACTGGACCAAGTACAGGAATTTTTGACAATTCAAGAAACATTCTAGTATTTTCTTCTTCAGGACAAAATACTCCAGGAAGTTCAGTCTTGGGAGTAAGAGCAGGACAGACTGACTCTATCAAGATTTCTTATACTGGTGCAAATGATGTGAATATCCCAGTATCTCCTCTTCCAAGTGGTACGTTGCCAACTCCAATCTCTCTAGGTTCTGTTTCAACTGTAGATTGTAGTGGAGATCCATCTCATCCAAGTGTCATGCTTTCAGATGGATTGTGTTCGTACTGGGTAGATCAAGGATCACATCCTAATACAATGGCTGTCAGAGCCAACATCAATGGTCAGTGGGTGGAATATGATTATGCATGTGGAGGAACAACAGGTGACTTATGCCCTAGTACTAATACAAACGATATCTATGTTGAATATGACTGGATGGCAGGGCATCAACCTGATCAATCCGCGATAAATGCTGTTGTAGCTGCTTTTGCATCACGTGGAATAAATCTTCATCTGATACGTGGTGATGAAATTCCATATCATGATAATGTAACTCCTGTACATGATGACGGTTCGGCAGATGTATCTTATGATAAGCTAAAGTCCATGTACTTTGGTACGCTGCAAGAGAGATCCACACTTACAAGTGCCCAGTTGACTGCAAAGAGTTATGCATTTCATTATGCGTTATTTGTCCATTCCATAAAGGGAACTACATGGACTGGTGATGCAGGCACCATTGGCCCTGATATTATAATTTCACTTGGAACAGTACCAAACCTTGTTGGAAGTCCTGATCTACAAGCTGGAACTTTAATGCATGAGCTTGGACATAACTTGGGACTAAGACATGGAGGCTCTGATGACACAAATTGCAAGCCAAATTACCTAAGTGTTATGAGCTACACAAGACAATCATCAGATTTTATTTACAATAGGAACTTGGATTATTCTGGAGTGGCATTACCTAACCTGGATGAGCGAACCCAGGCAAACGGTGGTACGGGACTAAACGAGGGTAATGGCATAGGAGATGTGCTGACTGGACACGGAACAACACAGGGACTAAAAACTACAGTAGGTGGATTTGATATCAACAATGTTCCATATACTCCGATAATACAATGGACAAGCAACTACCCAATTGATTATAATCGAAATGGTGTTACAAATTCACAGGTGTTTGGTCAGAACGTGCACTATTTTACCAATGTCTGCCCTGATGCATCATTGCAAAACTTGCAAGGCTTTAACGATTGGTTAGGTCTGCAATATAGATTTGTAAGTTCTAGTACTTATGGAGCAGGAGCACCAACTGATAAAGAGATCACAAATGATAATTTGAAACAGATTCGCTCAGATCGTATACAGATGCTAAAACAGGAGGTAATCACACTACCATGACTTTTGGTCTAAATAAAACAGAGAATATTGGAATAGTCTCATCAATAATTTTACTGACAATAATGTTGAATGGGATGCCACCGGTACATGCTTCAACAAACGCAAACTTGTTTGTATCTGCCGAGAATTCTCTATTCAATAATTACTTTTCTGGCCCTCAAGTAATCCAAGTTGTTGTGTCTGATCCTGATATAAACAGATTAGACCAGGCTTATGGAGAACCTGTTGTAACTGTAAACGGTAAACGACTACACATGGCTCAAGCAACAGACGGAAATTGGTATGCGTACTTTGCAGATAGAAATCAGGCAATTGCTGCAGCAAACACTGCACCATTATCAGGTAAGGGCCTCAACTTTGGTGGCTTTTGTGGACCAACAAGTACATTCAGCCCAAAAACTGGTGTAACCTATTCTGACACTAAAGGATTCACACTTGCAAGAGGAGGATTTGGTTCACAAAACTTTACAATTGGAACTCCAATCACATCTGGTGGTTTGCCAGCATGTACCAATACACAAGATACACTGACATCATTTCAACAGGAACATGTTGTAAGACAGAACAAGACTCTAAACAATAACCCATCTGGATTTAATGCCGCTGCTGGTTCTTATCCAAATGTTTGGCCAATAATTCAGTTATATGATTTTTCAGCAATTCCATCAACAGTAACAGTTGACTATCAAAAGGCTGGTGGAGATCAAATCACAACCTTGACTTTTGACAGGATTCCACAGAACCTGATTACAGTTAAAACAGATAATGCAGCTTATCCAGCAAACTCTCAAGTATTCTTGACAATGAACGACCCACAGCTGAACATTGACCCAACAGAGGACGACTCATGGACCTGGGGTGCAAGCAGTGCAAACAATACTTTGTACTATGAAGCATTCACCAGAAACGGTGCAAGAGATGCAGACGGTACTGCCGGGATGCAAAACCTCATCGGCAACTTAACCACCATCATGTTCAACCACAACGGAAAATTGACAGTTAACCCCGCAGCACAAGGTGTTCGGATTATTGACTTTGCCGCAAACGGTAAACAGATCCTCAATGGTTCATCAACAGCTAGAGGCGATCCAGCTACTCTAAGAACAGCAAGCATAGGCCTAGGCTCTGAACCAATTACGTTCATCGAGTCTGGCGGTGTAAACACTGGAATCTTTGCAAACTGGGATGGATCACATAAATCCACTATTGTCACAGTAAATGATCCAAGCATAAGCGGCAAATCTGCTACCTTCGAGTACAATGATATTACTAGTACAATATACATGACAAATGCCACTTCTACTACAAAAAATATTCTACTTGCAGGTCTAGATGATGCAAATAGTCTCGTCCAGCAGGATAGAATCATGGATGCTGCAGACAAGCTTTTGGATGTTATTGCGCAAGTTCAAACCTCTGTTGCAGATCCTCTAAAGACACAACTTACCAATAACATTACAAGTACAATTTATTCATATATGATTGCAGCTACCCCTGGAGGAATCCATGACTATCCAGTACAATGTAATCTCCATGAGATGCTAACAGACATTTCACCCAACGCACCGGGTCAGCTCGTCTTTACATACAGCTCTTCAACTCACATGGACTTTGTCAATAAACCAATGGACAAGACGTGCATTCCATATCTTATACGGGGAGCTACTGTAACAAGTGCAGCAATTGACAACTCTAATAAATTGACTATACATCTGACACCTTCATCACCTCCATCCAAAGGACGGATAATAGTATCCCTTGACAGGTCGCTACTTGACTATAAGGATGGCTCAGGTAATGACAAATCATTTACTTCACTTGTTGATGGCATACAAAATAATCATCAAGAGAACAATACTGCTACAATTCGATTACTTACTATTCCATTCCCAGCAAGTGCAAGTGAAGTAAAGATTACATCTGGTTCACAGTGTGGAGCAAATGCAGGTACAACACAGACAGTAGGGCCAAATGTACAAGTTACACTTGATGCAAGTGCAAGCACATGCACCGTGTACTCTTGGACTCAGATAAGCGGTCCTCCAGTAAAATTGTCATCTTCGAGTACTGCTCATCCAACATTTACTTCACCAAATGTAGCATCAGGACAAAAGATAATCCTAAAGTTCGTTCTTACTGCAAGTGATGCCAACGGACAGAGTAGTACAAGTACTGTAACGATCATCGTGGCAAACCAGCCAATTATTGTAATCACTGACAAATCACAATACAACATTGGAGAAGCAATTCAAATTACTGGTTCAGTAAATCCAATAACCACTGGAACACCGATAACTCTTAAGATAATAAATCCTCTGGGTAATGTAATAAACGTAGACCAGCTTACAGTCAACAACGGAGCTTTTACTAAATCATTTATCAGCGGTAGTCCATTATCCGCAGCAACTGGAACCTATACAGTTCAAGTTCAGTATGGAGATAAAAATATGCAAGCATCAACCACATTTGATATTGTATCACCTGTTCTAATGGGTAAACAATGGAATATGGGAATGTCCAAGGATGGTACAACTACAATCAACATTGCAACTTCAACTGTAACAAGCGGTAAACCATTGTCCATAGCATTATCATTTATCGATGCCAAATCATCTTTTGGGCAAACACAGATCAAGATGCAGAAACAAAACTATGAAATCATAATAAAACAAACCGGACAAATAATATTTGATAAGACAAGCTATGCAGTAGCAGGAGATGATATGCTTACAACACCCGATGTACTAAAGTCATCTGAGCCAGTTGACATTGAAATAAAATTATTGGGTCAGGGAGACCCGACTAATCCAAAAGCATGGATAGGTTCAACAGATTCCATTATGGCAACTTCAATAGTGCCAGAGTTTGGACCAATTGTAATATCTGCACTTGTCATTGCATTTGCCTCAATCATTATATTTGCAAGACTTGGTCAAAGAATTAGATTCTAAATGTCATACTTGGAAATTTAATCTATTTTGAATGATGGAACAATTTTTTGTTGTCATCTATTACGTCTGATACTATCTTTCGTACCTTGTCATAGGAAAGCTTGTTTGCAAATTCGGAACTAAGATTGATTTTTTCCTTTCGTATGACTTTTGAGGTGGAGAGATTGCTTGGTATGGCATACATTCCATCCAGTTCCTTGCAGCGCTGAAATTCAAATTCTGTCATCAACTCTTCATACATCTTTTCTCCAGTCCTGATTCCAGTCTCTTGAGGTGTGACGCGTTTAAACGAGTATCTGGAAGACAATTCGTCTATGGTTGCTTGAATTAAATCTATGACACGTACTGCTGGCATCTTTGGAACAAATATCATTCCGTCTAATTTCATTGCACTTGCATGCAAGATAAAATCTGCAGCCTGTTTTTCTGTAAGTAAAAATCGCGTCATCTGTTTATCTGTAATAAATGGTCTTTCACCATGCTGTAACTGTTCTGAGATCAAGTGAACAAGAGAACCCTTGGTACCAATTACATTTCCAAACCTTACAACACAAAATGAAGTCTTCTGATTTCCTACATAGTTGTGAGCTGCTATTACAAGCCTCTCGCTTAGAAGTTTGGAAGCGCCCAAGGTATTGATTGCATTTACAACTTTATCTGTGCTAATGTGCACCATCTGAGATACATTGTTTTCAAGTGCAACATCGATTACATTTTGAGTACCTGTGACATTTGTCTTTGCAGCCTCAAACGGATTTTCTTCACAGAGTGGTACGTGTTTTAGCGCAGCTGTGTGAAATATTATATCCACACCTTTTACTGCTCGCTGCAATCTCTCTTTTTCTGTAATACTTCCTACAAAGAATCTTACATTTTTATGATTTTTTAGCTGTTGTTCTAAAAAGAAGAGTTGGTTTTCTGATATGTCTAAAACTCTGATTACTTTGGGTGAATAATTTAATAAAATCTTGACTATGGCGCTACCAATAGAGCCTGTTCCGCCTGTGATTAGTATACTCTTGCCCTTTATGTGACTTAGTATGTTCTTACTTTTCAAAGAATTTTCTTACCTCTGATGTTACCAGTTTCATCTCAATTTTAGTCATGTGAGGATATAATGGCAATGTAAGTATATCCTTTGATATCTTTTCAGTTACTGGAAGTTCTCCACCCTTGAATCCAAAAGACTTTTTGTAGAACTTTGTCAGGTGGATTGGCTGAAAATAGACTTTGGACATTATTCCTGCAGATTTTAATGATTTGGCCAAACTATCTCTCATTTTATTTTTGACTCTTATGGAATATAGCTGGTATATGTGATTTGATTGTGGTACGGGTTTTGGAAGTATGATCTCTTTTATGCTGGATAACTCGTTGTAATAAAATGATGCAATCATTTGGCGCATCTTTATTATTTTATTGATCTTTTTTAATTGAGACAAACCAAGAGCTGCAATCATGCTTGCCATTCGAAAATTATATCCCAGATCAATGTAATTGGCTTGATCTGAGCTTGCAAAGTAATTGACTACATCATTTCTACCATGTGATCTTGTCAAAAGTAATCTTTCGTAAATCTCTCTAGAATCAGTAAGCACTGCACCGCCCTCACCAGTTGTAATTATTTTATTTGGGGCAAAACTAACAATTGCAGAATCGCCAAAAGTGCCTGTCATTTTCTTTTTGTATGATGATCCTAATGACTCGGCAGCATCTTCAATTACCGGAATTTTTTTCCGTTTTGCAATATCTACAATCTCATCTATCTTGCAGGAAAGTCCTGCGTAGTGCACTGGAATGATAGCATCAATCTTTTGTTTTTTTATAACAAGATCTAATTCTTTGGGATCCATTCCGAGATTTTCTTCTTCAATATCGACAAAGACAGGTTTTGCATCAACAAACAGAACTGAATTGGAAGTAGCAATGAATGAAAATGATGGAACTGCAACTTTTGAACCACGTTTTATCTTGTGAGATATTAAAGAAGCATGCAGTGCCGATGTTCCAGAGTTAAAAGCTACACAGTATTTTGTTCCAACATACTCCGAGATTTTCTTTTCAAATTCTTTAATCTCTGGTCCGACTGCCCAATCTTGGCCTCTTTTAATGACTTTGCTGACCACTCTTACATCTTCTTGGTCGTTATAGATTCTAAATAATGGGACCTTCCACATTGTACTTGTGTTCCAGATGAATACTTTGTATATTTATGTAATCTCTTAAAATCAGATACCTACGCTTACATACTTATGAGAATGTTGATGATGACAAAGAAATGAAGATTGCATTATTGGTCCAGCGTTTTCCTCATGGTGGTGCAGAGAGTTACGTAGAGGAGATTGCAAAACGACTGCATGCCCAAGGCGAAGATGTAACAGTGATAACATCTCAAAACGGCGATGATAAAAAATATGGTTTTAGGATTATACGACTCGCTTCTAGGTTTTCACTAGGTGAATATTCTTGGTGGATGGGTCTTGAGGATGTATTGAAAAAAGAAAGATTTGACTTGGTTCACACAAATACATATGGATATTTTCATTCTGACAAGGCTGCATCGCTTAAGAAAAAACTTGGATACAAGCTAGTTATGACAAGTCATGGTTTTACAGGAATGGATATACATAATCTAAAAAAGACAGGTGTCATAAAGAAAAGTTCTAGATTTGATTTTATCAGACCATTTTATGATAACTACATAGGACAGAAAACTTTGAAGAGATGTGATCATCTAATAGCACTGTCACAGAAAGATGTTGATCTTTACACAGAAGTAGGAATTGAAAAATCAAAGATAACAATTATTCCTCCTGGAATACGAGATGAATTTTTTGTACATGATGAAAAAATAAAAGATTTTAAGAGTAAACTTGGTGCTGATCCAATTTTGCTTTCAGTTGGCGAACTAAGTTTTATTAAAAATCAAATACTGCTAGTCAAAGCAATGCCACAAATTCTTGAGATAAAACCTGATACTAAACTATTTTTTATTGGTAGGGATGGTGGAGAGCTAGAAAATCTCAGAAAACTTTGCAGTAACCTTCATCTTGATGGAAAAATAGTATTTCTTGATGTTAAAAACTCAGATGAAGTATCAAAATACATGAGGTCAGCTGATCTGTTGATTCATGTTTCGCTCGCTGAAGGTCTAAGCACAGTACTTTTAGAATCAATGGCATGCGGATTGCCATTTATGACTACTCCTGCAGGAGGTAATGGCTACCTAGTACAGGAAAGCAAAGCAGGAATGGGAACACCCTTTGAAGATGAGAAGGAACTTGCCAAAAATATCATTGGCTTAATCGAGAACAAAGCCAAGTTGCAGCAAATGGCTCTAGATGGAATATCATATGCTGCAGACCTTCATTGGGCTAAAACATTTGAAAAGATTATGCAATTATACCAAAACCTTGTTGGAAATGAGAAATGAGTGGCAAAACAATCCTGTTTATTCCAAGCAACGAAAATCATTGTAAGATATTCCAATCAATTGGAGTACATCTCAAAGAATACAACCAAGTCTATCTTTCTCAAGGCTCATACAAAGATGAGGGAGTAGAAGAAACACTTGAAAAACTTGGAACAAGTTTCACACGAATTGATGATTATGAAAAGAAAGATGCAGAATATATTTTAAGAAAAGAGAATGTGGGTGTAGTAATAGTAGGCAATGATAGTGATGTCATACCTCAATGGTTTGTAAACTCAGCAAAAAATCTTGGAATACCTTCTGTATTTGTACAAGATGGAATGATGGTAGAAATTAAGACACTGGGAAGAAATATTGTCAAATCAACTAGGGACAAGCTTACACAATCTAGCCTAAAACTCAAGATGCTAGCAATTCAGCTTGGGAGGAAAAAACAATACAAGAAGACTAGTTATGGCCTGGGAGGATGTACTCAGATACATGCATGGGGAGAGCAATCTGCTTCTTACTATATCAATAAAGGAGTTGACAGGAAAAAAATCATGATAACTGGAATTCCAAAAATCTATGATTCCAGTATAATTTCATCTGATGGTGAAAAGATCATACTATATACACCAACAGATTTTGTTCGTATGAATATTGTAAAATCTGATTATGCTAAGGAATTAGCATACAATGTCTGTTCTGTTGTTACGCCAATAAAAAATGTAAGATTGATCATAAAACCTCATCCACGAGAGGACCTGAATTTGTATGCATATTTACCTGAAAAGTTTGGTTCTAGGGTGCAGATTTCATATGAGGATGTGACAAAACTCCTGCCACTCTCAAGCTTGGTTATTAGTGATCTATCTACGGTTGGATTAGAAGCAATAGGTCTCCAAAAGCCAGTAGTGATATACCTTCCAAAGGTGGAATCATTTACTGAAAAAAATGTCTTTCCAAATGATGTAATTGCACAAAACTTGGTACTCTACGCAAAGAATGAACAATCTCTTTTAGAGCAAATTACAAAACTTTTGGAAAAAAAATGGTCATTACAAGAAGAAAACTTGGCTATAGTTAAGAAATATCTTGGTCCTCTTGATAATAATGCAACATTAAGATCATCTATGTATATTGAACAATTATTGAAAGATTGAGTTCACAGCAATGATAAAATCCTACATCTGATTCTAGTTGCGATAGGTATGCCTTCTGAACTTTATGAAAAACCAATTCTGATCGTTGGTGTTATGAGATCAGGAACTACTCTGCTTAATAGAATCCTTAATGCACATCCTCAATTGTATTTTTTCTATAATCAAACAGACTTTCTTAGAAGATATAATAACAAATATGATCCTTTAAACGAAAATACCTTCTTCAAATTTTTAAATGATTATAAACTACACATGAATCAATTACAAATTGAGATTTCAGATCACGAAATTGAGATAATTAGAAATTTTATCAAGGAACATTATATCAGTTATAAAAATCTCTACCTTGCTTTAGCAATATCTCATTTGCAACCATCAGACAATGGGAGATGGGGAGAAAAATATGCTGGCTTTGGTGTAGAACAACAACGGTTTATTGATTTGTTTCCAAAAGGACAGGTTATTGCAATTACTAGAAATTTAGTTGACGTATACATTTCTAATAAAGAAAAGGTAAAACGTGAAAACCCCCAAGCATATGAGAGAGGAGACCATCTTCTAATTCTTGATGATTGGCGTCAGTTTACTAAAAATTGGCGTGAATTTACCAGAAAGGCTGAAAATAACTCGTACTTACACATAACCTACGAAGATTTATTGAGTAATCCGATTACAATAACAAAGAAAATCTGTGCTTTTTTGAATCTTGAATGGAGTAACGATATGATCGATGAAAAAAAATTAGTATATGAAGATGGAAAGATTTGGAATGCTAATACTAGTTTTGATTACAAAATAATGGGTTTGGATAAAAATAATATTGGCCGACATAGGAAGGAAATATTGAATGATGAGCTTGAATTGATCCAATTTCTTGAAAAAAACTATGCTATGAAAAAAAGCGATGATCAATTACATGCAATGCCAATTAACAATCCGTTGGTGCAAAAATTGGAATCTGTAGTAAGCATGTGGAAGTCAGCAAGAAACTATTAGAAATAAAATACTGATCTTTTTATATCATATATTGTTAATTATGTCATTTTTGATTCTGAATTTTTGTAAACCAACATTTCCAAAAATATCTGATGATGCAATTCCTAATACACATTCATTTGGAATAGTTTCTCTATCAACCTGCCAAACATGTTGGCCAATATTGTAAGCTGGATGATATCTGAATTTATTTATAGAAATATCTTTACTTGTAACATATGGCATTGGTCCAAACAATGTTTTTGATGTTCTAATGCGTATAGCATCAATATTTCTAACTTCATCATGAATCATTTTTACATCAAAATGTGGAGGTTGTTTATTCTGAAATCCACAAACATTCTGTGCTCCATTTAATGCATTTGTATATGACCAAGAAACTTTTGGGTATTTCTTTGCCAACTCTGTTATTGGTTTTATAAAGAAATCCATTATGTCATCTGCTTTCTCTCTAAAGTCATGTTCATACGCAGCTATGACCGTATCTTTTCCATTCATACATCGAATAAATGCATCCTCAATTTCCTTTTCAGTTATCTGATGGATTCTTGTTTTTATGTCCAATAGTCTGAAAATATGTCTATTCATGGAGCCTCTTAATCTGTAATCTTCAAACGAAGGTCTGTATTCACTCCAATCTGAAGGCGCGTTTTTCCAATCCAGCACATCACCCACAGTTTTTCCTTGTTCTTCTGCAGCATTTAGATCTAGTTTGAATGAATTTCTGTTTGAGAAATCAAATGGGAACCAATTATCTATCCAATGTGAAGCATCATTTTTTTCAGTGACTACCTGTATAACAGATGGAAAATAATCACGTTCTATTACATATCTATTAAGAATCTCAAAGTAATTGCTGTTGTGAAACCAGTCTAACCCCCATTCATTTCCTATGCCAGATGCCGCAGGATGATTGTACATCCAATACATTCCATCACCATATCTTTCCATTTCATTTTTGAATTTTGACAAATAATGATCATATATCGTAAACCATCCAAAATCCCGATGAACTGGATTTGTCTTAAAACCAGACCAGTTGACAAAAAACCAGCTAAATGTAAGTGGATTTCCTCTGGAGTCTAGAAATTTATGACGATACACTGGATCAAATAATTTTGAAATATGCTCATCTACTCTATTCCAAGAATCTAATAAATCCTCATGGCGGGGATCTTTTACTGGTCCCATTATGTTCATAGCAGGTACTACGAACAGCTTTCCTAGAGTCATTGTACTAATCCTTTTAATTTACTGAAAAATCCATCTTGAGAATTTTTTGATGTCAATATCTTAAATATTCTAGCAGCTGCCATACCATCATTTTTGTAATTGAAATAGTATTCATACTTTTTTCTTGTTTTCTTCAATTTTTTCTGAACCTCCTTATCCGACAAAATTCTTTCTATGGATGATTCTAACTCTTTTTTAGATGTAGCCAATAATGCTATGCCAAATTCATCATACCTCACAAAAGGAAATGATTCTCCCATGAAATTTGCAACTATGATTGGTTTATCATATAAAGCTGCGATAACACCAACGTTAGAATAATCAGTAATAAGAATATCCGATATTGCTACAAAATTTGTAACTTCTGTTTTCTGAATGAGGTGGAGATCTTTGTCGTACAATTCTAATCTCTTTTGTGGATCATTTATCTCCATACCCGGATGAAATTTTAAAATTACATCATAATTATTTTTCTTTGCGAAATGTAATAATTCCTCCATCCATATTATTTCATTTTTGTCAATACTTGAGGTAGCTACTAAAATTATCGGTTTGGTAAAATCAATTTTAAAAGTCTGTGTTATGTTAGATCTTATATCATCCAGTTCACTTTTCTTTATGTTATCATAAATAGGATTTCCAGTCAGAACTAGCCTATTGTTCTTGTAACCTAGTTTTTGATATGCTTCTCTTGCCTGTTCTCCATAACATGCAATTATCTTGGTAGTATTGTGAAGTATGGAACGTATATTGGATGTGACCGATGAGGCTATTGTCGTAACTGTTTTAATTCCGTAATTATCTCCAAGGTTACATAATATCTCAGAGTCATCAATTCCTGCAGGCATTACAAAAATTGATCTAGGTTTTAAAACAGGAATTATTTCTGAAAAAAACTGTGTTATCTTGAATTTTTCTACAATTTCAGAAAAAAAAGCGTCATTCAAAAGATATCTGCAAAAACAAGTTAAGACGGATGATTTTTCGCTCAAAGCTATATCTCTGATTTTTTTAATGATCTGCTGAATTTCTTGTTGACCATCAAATTCTAAATAGTCAAGACAAGAAATCACATCAATGAAATCTATTTTTCTTTCAGCAAGAAATTTCTTTGCTCGTGGATCTGTGGTAAAAATAAGATGAGCGAATTTGTGATCTTCAAACTCTTTGATAACGGGATAGACAGGCTTTAGATACAGGTCAAAATTATTTGTAGTTAATAAAAAAATCGTAGGTTTTTTATCTATAAAATCTTCTAATCGTTTATAAAAAAAAGACGATTCTTTTTCATTGTCATGATTAGAAGTAAATTTATTTAGGAATTCTATATTGCCATACAGCATTCTCAAAATCTTGGTGTGCTCAACCACTTGATGGAGTGAAAGTATAGTTAATTCCTTGTTTTTTACCGTAAGGGGAAGATCAATTTCAAATCCTATCATCTCTGCCATGTCAAGACAAGAAAAATGATAGTAATTCCAGTGTGTTAAGCATAAAATGATGTTATTATTACGATTTGAATTTAATATGAAATAGATTTTCTCTAGAAAAATTAATTCGTCCATTATCTTATTTTTAAGCATAGAGATAGCTGTAACTTTTTTGTACTTTACATCAGAAGCCTTTACAACAAAAGATGTTGTAATATCATATGCATCTTGATACGATGCTATCTCTTGTGGGCTATCAGTAGGTACAAGATCGTCAACTGATTTACAACTATTTATTATGCTGTTGAACTTGTTTTTCACGAATTCATTATTTGTTATGATTAGGAAATCTGATGAGAAATTGGTTTTTGCGTATTCTAATATGACATCTACGTCTTCTATCTTTGAATCTATTATCAGTCTAAACTGTTTTTTATCTGTCATTTTTCTTATTGTAGGTAAGGCTATGCTGGATACTAAACGATGGCTTATCATGGGTGTTTATATCTGAATTTGATATTTTTTCTAAAATTACCAGCCATTCATAAAATTCTTTGGGTTGTCCCGAACTGAACTTATTTTTCATAAAAAAACCACGTCTTTCAAAGAATCTTTCATAAACAGGTTTCATACCTATCTTGACTGCAAATTCTAGCATTTCATTATAATTTGTAAATGTGTGGTTAATTTTTTTTTCAGTTACTGCAACTTCTGCAGAATATGCTTCAATATCATCTGAATGATATGTATGAGATTTTCCTGTCAATAAAAGCATGCCACCTATCTTAAGACATCTATTCATTTCAAGAAACGCACTCTCTTGTTTGCACAATTCAAAAACTCCCCAACAAAATATTCTATCAAAACTATTTTCTGGAAAATTTATTTCTTCTGCACTTGAAGTTTTTAATTCTTCACATATGGAGGATACTCTGATTTTTGCCAACTCTATTAATTTTGGATTTCTGTCAATACCATATAACTTGCAACCAAAAACATCAAAGGTCTCTTTTAGCAATCTCCCTAAGCCACATCCTATTTCTAATACATAATCATCTTTCTTTATTTTCATTAATTTCATATAACTAAGAAAAATGTCTATGTCAGGACCTGCAAAATTTGGAGATTTTTCATCATGGTCGTATCCTCTAACACCACAGTTTTTCTTCAAATATTCTATATACTCATCAGACTGAAGATAGTCCATAATTTCTCTACTGTTTTGTTACGTACATAATAAATGCTATTTCTGCTCAGATAAGTAAGAAGTTAGACCACGAAAAGTTGCTTTGCCAGAACCTAATATTTGTAAATATACATCGATGTATTTCGCAGTTTCAATATGTCTAGTTACAGCACAAAACTCCCATTTCCCACTACCTGAATGAAACTCAGATGCAACATCGCCTTTATCCGTGGATACTTGAATCCTGGCTGAATTTGGTTGATCTGATAATATCCAACATCCTAACCCAAATGAACAATCATGAATTTTTTCAATATCTGACAAGCGTTGAAACAAAGCAGCAGTTTCTAATTTGTGATTTTCTAGGTAAAGAATATTCTGATTATTATCTGACCCCTTTTTGACAGATGTGTCGTTACCCACAAGCGACCAATTAAGTGGAAACTCTACTTCTGACCAATTGTCAAACAGAGCATTATGTATTATAGTGTATTCATGTAAGATATCCGAGTCTTTGCCAGTCAATATTTCTAAAATGGGAGAAAGCTTTTCCTTATCAATATGTGCATCTTGATCTCCCGACAGTAGAAAGATTTTGGGTATATCAGAAAATGAATCTTGAGTTTCAAAAGATTCTATAATGTGATAGGTATCTGATGTTAAATTATTTTTGTCAATTAATTCTCGATGCTTCTTGGAAGTAAATATAACGGCATGAGGATCTAACTTTACAGCTTCTTCTATTGGGATTACCTGAATGTTATGAAATAGACCCTTTGATTCTTTGTCCCAAACAAAAGCTTTAGTAACTAATCCTAAATCTTTTGCCACTTTTGCATAAGCAATAGCTAGATTATCCGTTCCAGTTATGATTACTCCATTTTTTTGAGACTTAGATTGTGATAAAAGAACGTTTGATAGTTGTGAATACAAAACTTTTGCTAGATCAATTGAATTATCTTGATTTTTTGTCTCAAGCCATTTTGAATATATGTTTGTATTTCTCCTATGAATAAACTCTTGAAAATTATCAAGTAAAGTAGAATTTGAATTTTTTTTGGTTAATAAAAGAGAAACATATCCGTAGACAGAAATGTCCAAAATATAACTAAATTTTTCAAAATATTTTACTACTGTTTTTACAGTTGGATGTGAAAAACCATCATCTTTTATAAGGCCTGAACCATCGGTCATCTGAATCCAATATATTATACCGTAATCAGAAAGTAGATCTATTACGGATTTTCCTACATTTTGCCAATCTTGACTATTCCAATCTACTATTTTTTGAGCAACACCTAGACCTCTACAAAATATGAAATCAAATTTTCCTTTAAGATCATCTTTTTTTGGTAAATCAAATATGTCTAAAATAAAAAAAGTGCATGAGGGAAAATCTTTACGTGCTACATCGATCATATACTGGTTCACATCTGCACCAAATGCATCCATTCCATGTGTTGCAAAAATATAGCTAGCCCAACCTGTTCCACAGCCTATATCCAAAACCTTGCTATTTTTCTTTAAACCAACCTCGTTAATCAAATATTTTATAAAATCTTGATTTTCTGAAATCCTCCTTCCTTCAGGACTATCAGGTTCCACATTGCAGATAGGTTTAGCTTCTTTTTTTGATCTAAATAATTTACTTGATGAAATAGTTTCATCCTTAATTGCAAGATCTTTATGATCCACAGTAAATCTCAAGTACATTTTTTCCCATTCATTTGCCTCTTCATTATTTGTAAATGGTACTGATGTAAGTATTGGTGGTCTTGCAATGTTAGCTTTCTCTAAAAATATTTGGATATCATTAAATCCAGTATATGTAGTTTGAATGAGGTAATCTTCAATACGCACTATTCCATTGCCAGTTTTCACATCAAATGTGGAATCATCATTGATTTGTAGTATAGAGCCATATTTTTTTTCAGTAAATTCATCTTTGTTTAAATTTTGAATTTCTTTACATTTGCGAATTATTACTTTAAATCCATATAGGAATGAAAAAAAATCAGAATTTGAGGAATTTATTAATTTACAAATTTCATTTGCTGGCATATTCCATTGTATGCTTTTACCAATACTTTGATCTGCACTCAAACAGAGATCACTTCCTTTGAACTCTCTGATGTCAGTATTCCAAATATTCTAGAAGCTGCCATACCATCATTTTTGTAATTATACCAATGTTGGTATTTTTTCCTAGATTCTAATAGCTGCTTTTGTACCTCTTCTTCAACTATGGTTTTATCAATACATGATTCCAGTTCCTTGTTAGAGGTAGCTAAAAGTGCTACTCCATACTCGTCATATCTGTTATCTGGATAAGGTTCTCCCATGAAATTTGTGACAATTACAGGCTTGTCAGCTAAAACTGCTAGCATTCCAGTACTTGAATTATCAGTGATCACAACTGTGGAGATACAAATTACTTCATTAATTTCAATATCAGTGTATTTTAGAAAATGGAATCTCATTCCTTTGGCTCTATCTAAAAGATCTTTACTACGTTCTGCTTCAAATAGGGGATGAAATTTTATTATGATTTCATAATTTTTCTTTTTTGCATGAGTTATTGCATCAAGCATCCAATCTACTTCATTTTTATCATGTCCAGACGTTGCGATAAGAATTATGGGACGATCAAAATTAATCTCATTTTCTTTGGACAGTATTTTTCTAATTGCCAAAGGATCTAAATTTTTTATGCTGTCATAACGAGGATTTCCTGTCATGACAAGTCTATCCTTACCATATCCCATTCCTGTAAGGGAGATATTGCAGTCTTCCCCATACGTTGCAATGATGCTTGCGCCCATGAATCCCACGGACCTTGCAGTTGGAGCTATCAGGTTTGCTAAGGTACTAAGGGTTTTAATTCCAAATTTCTTTGCTACTTGGCACATGACCAACTGATCCCCTATGTTATCAGGCATGACAAAAATTGAGATTGGATTTAATTTAGTGATTAATGCAGAAAAGAATCTGATCAATCTCAAATTATTTATCACTTCAAGACAAAATACATCATTGAGTAAATATTGAAAATAAATACTAATTACAGAATCATTTTTGACTGCTATTTCTCTGATTGCATTTAACATCTTTTTTACCGTTTCAAAATCATATCCAAAATCATACAGGTATGGCTGATAGTCCAGAAAATCGATTTTTCTGCGGGAAAGTGCTTCTTGTGCTCTTGAATCATGAGCTAAAACAAAGTATGGGTATTGTTCTTTTTGAAACTCTTCAATAACAGGATATACAGGTTTTAGGTACAAATCCATATCATTTGTATGAGTAAATAATATGCACGGTCTTTTGTCGAACTTGTACTTTGCAAGTTTCTTAAATAATTTTGATTCGGGTTTATCACTTAGATGTTTCAGATGTTCTTCTGGATCGTATTTGATCTCATTTTTCTTTATCTTGATTGCATTTATGAAACCATGTCTTCTAAGGCCTTGTAACAGATTTCTTCTAATTTTATATGGCCTAGTCTTTACAGGCTTTCCAAAAATTTCTTTGTATGTAGATATCTTATCATGATATAGAGCTTCATAAACATGCCACTGTCCTGCAATTGGAAGAGAGTCTGTAGTAACAAGGTTGTTGTCTTTCACAGTTAATGGCCAATCAACCACATATCCTAACAATGATGCTATTCCTGTACATACTAAGTAATGGTAGCTACTATATGATATACAAAATATGACATGTGATTTTTTTTTTGCAAGTAATATGGAATGAAATTTTTCTAACATAATTAATTCGTCATGAATTATATGTCTAAATCCAAGAAAAACTTCAGCTTCGTTATACTTGATATCTGAAAAAATTTCTCTTAATGATTTTACATGATCCCAGACTGCTTGATAAATTCTCTTTTCTTCATTACTATTGGTTGGTATGATATCAAGTGTGGTTTCAGCATGAAATCCATTTTTGTTGAATTGGTCTTTTAATGAATCACTGTCAGTAATTATCACAAAATTACCCGAAACTTCTTTTTTTATGTAATCTTGTATAATGTTAACGTGATCTGGCTTGCAGTCCACAATTAGCTCAAATCTTGGAACATTCTGCTTAAATCTTGGAACATTCTGCTTAAATCTTGGAACATCTGTTTTAGAAGATGATTGTTTCTTCTGTGCCACGTGTGATGGTTTATCTATGTTACCAAGTTTTTTTCGCAATAACTCATTTTCTTTCTCAAGTGATTCTATCCTACTTTTATAATATTCAACATCTTTCTCAGAACTCATTGAATTCATTACCAAATTTTCATAGACTTAATAAAAGTTAACTCTGAGTACAGGCCATTGTGAAGTTATATCGTGATTAAGTTATATGAATCGATAAAAAATAAGACTTGTAAAGACGTGATAATGACTGAAACATGAAAAAAAGGTTGACATCATAAATTGACTAACTTTATTCATTCATTATTTTTAGAACCTGTAAAGGCATTCACAAATAATAAGGACTTGATAATGTATCTTGTCAAGGCAGAGATAAAAAGTAGGCACTTTAGAAAATTGCTTGGACCATTGTGGTGGCTGTTTGAACCTCTATCTATGGCAATAGTCTATTACTTTTTGACCATAATTGTATTTCATTCCTCTACTGGATCAAATCAATTTCTATTCATTCTAATTGCAGTAATTACATGGAGATGGTTTTCAAAATCCATTGATGAATCTCCTCTTCTCCTAGGTTCATATGCGAGCATAATTGGTAGAACAAATTTTCCGTTGCTACCTCTCTTGTATGTATACTCTGGTCTTCAGCTAGTATTTTTTGCAGCAGGAATAGTAGTGATATTTGCATTTTTGGCAGCTTATGGAATTCCTCTTACCTATAACATAATTTTCTTGCCGTTTATCATGTTGGTCCAGGGTACATTTATCATTGGATTGAGCAGCATACTTGCTAGAGTAGGAGTTTTTGTAAAAGATGTTGGATCTGCAGTATGGGTATTTACAGGAATTTGGTTCTATCTTTCTCCTGGAATTTATTCAGAAACATTAATTCCGCAACAATACAGATTTTTGTATGAAATAAATCCCTGGGCTACTATTTTTCCAGCATACAGAGCAGTTCTATTAGATGGCACAGCACCAGATTTTACAAAATTAGCAATATGGCTTGGAATATTTTCCGTAATGATGATAATTGGTCTTAAAGTATTGTCAAGAAACAGAGGGAGAATTTACAAGGAATTGTAGAATATGTTGGAAAAGAATCTGGAAGACAACTTGTTTACACAAGCTATTATTGAGATGGACAAAGGTAAGATCTCAAATGGCTTGGAATTACTTTATGAGGCACTCTCAAGTAGTTACAATAACATTGAAACTTTATTTGAGTACAACCCTCTTGGAAACAAGTCTAGTCACGAAAAGTTAGATGATGCATGGACCCACAAGGGAGATGGCCAAAAAGAGATCATGGCAAACATGTTAAGAACTACTGGGTTGGGTGGCACCGAGTCAGTTTATGATCATAAATTAGACACAAATCAAGAAGGAATTGTTATTGATTTTATTATGCAGAGAAATGGAGGTGGTGATGAAAACTGTCAACTTTCTGTTGATTGTCCTGTTGGATTTGAATTAATAAGATTCAACAAAACCTCCGTTCACTTGTCAAGCAATTCTTCCAAACTTGATCTTGACTTTGGCAAATTTCATGCATTCAGATTGATAATGGAAAATAACATATCTGCTCTTGTTGTTGATGGCAAATCTATTCTTCTATCTTCGCCTATGAAACCCACAAAACTTGATAAAATCTCATTTGGTTCTACAGGTGGACTTTCCACTGCAGACATTGAGGGCCTTTGGGTTCTTATACGAGTAGGTCATGGAAATAATCTTTTTGAAAAAACTGGCATGTCAAATCTAGTCGACAAATTTTATCATGCTGCAGAACAACAATCCATTGAAGGAAAAAACTCGTTGTGTTTGAATGAGTTATCAAAAGTATTGCTTTTAAATCCAAATCATACAAAGTCAGTGGATTTGTTAAGATCTATTATAGATAAGACAACTGTAAGAGAATCAACAGTACATAAAATTGAGGATCTTGTTGAGAAGTTAAATAATTTAGAAATCTCACAGTATTGGTCAAATAAGAAATTAACCTTTAACACCAAAAAAATCATTGAGGTGGAAGACGTATCAGTAAAGTTTCTCACATCTATGAACTCAGGTACATTTGCAGGTATCTGGGATTCATTTTTCTCAAAAACTAAATCCGAGAAGTATTTTTGGGCTCTACAAAACGTCTCAATGTCTGCGTTACAGGGTGAAATAATAGGAATAATCGGACGCAATGGTTCTGGAAAATCTACACTTCTTAGGGTGATTGCTGGAATATTGTCCCCTGATAAGGGACATGCCAAGATTGATGGCAAGGCCATATTGCTTTATCCTGGAATAGGATTCCGAGAAGAGCTCAGTGGAAGAGATAATGTATACTTAGGATGCATGTTTATGGGAATGACAAAAAAGGATGTTGATAGACAATTCGAAGAAATAGTAAACTTTGCAGAACTTAGCCCATACATAGATAGATCGTTCAAGTATTATTCAGATGGGATGAAATCAAGACTCATTTTTTCAGTTGCTACTCATGTAAATCATGAAATATTATTACTTGATGAATTGTTAAGTGCTGGAGATATATCATTTAATGCAAAAGCAGCAAAAAGAATGGATGAATTAATAACTAAATCAAAAACCGCATTAATAGTAACCCACTCGACACAATTTGTACGCGAACATTGTACTAGGGCTCTTTATTTGGAAAAAGGAAACGTGAAATATTTTGGAGATCCTGATAGGGCAGTAGACATGTATGTTCTTGATTCTAAGACTTAATTCTCATTAACTTCATAAAATTTCTTTACTATGGTTTCTCTGGATTCCTCTCCATACGTAGTAAGAAGCCCATCTTTTAACAAGTTAATTGATCTTTCATTTTGAGTATTACTGAACTTTTCTTTGAATGATTCTATAGATGAAATTATCGAGTTTAAGGTAAGGCCACAAAAATCTATTGAGGAACCAAAATTTATCCAAAGTATTTTTTTTCCATACAATAATGACTGCAAAAGCAAAGTAGAGCACTTGCCAATCACTACCTGCGATCCTGCAACCAAATCTTCAATTTTGTATTTGTCGTTGTCTATTATTGTTATATTAGATTCTACAATCTTTTCTCTGTATGGCTCAGGCAGTAAAGTGGGATGAAGTTTGACTATTATCTTGGTATCATTTGGTATGACTTTACTCATCTCCTTGATGGAAGAAATCTCCTCATCTATTGTCAAAATGAATGTCCCAACATTGGTATTTGCAGATGCCACATAAAGCACGTATTTCCCAAGACCTGTATTCTGGTTGACCTTACTCTTCCAACTTCTGTGAAATCCGCCCTCGATTATCTTTGATTCTGGATATCCACGACTAATCAGTAGATCTTTGTAGTGTTTTCCCCATACGAAAATAGTGGGAATCAACTTTTGATTGAAGTTTTTTGGTATAAAGAAACTAGAGTTTGCAGGCAACTCTTCGCTTATTATGCCAAGCTGTATCGCAAATATCTTGACATTATTTTCATTACATGCAAGGGTTAATGATTTTCCAAGAAGATTACTTCCCTCCGAATTTAATATCCTAATTGGGGATTCTATTTGAAGATATTTTCTACATACTTCTATGTTTATCAGAGCATCTTTGGTTCTTTTTGTAATGTAGTCTACCATATCCTTAGTCAAAAAGGGAAATATTTCTATATCCTCAATTGAAAACTTTGCACAAGAATTTTTGACAAAATTTCTGACCAATTCATTATTCTCGTTTGATAGGTTTCTTTGTTTGACTAGATAGCTGGCAGGGAGATATGCTGAAATTGGTCTATAGCGTCCAGTCATGATATTTCCAAAATCATTAAAGATATCACGTAAAACATTCTTGTGAATTCTGGGCAAATTTAGAGAAATTACGAGTGGTCTCTTGTCAGACTTGATAAATGACTCGTGCAATTCATCCACATAAATATCGCTTATTGTCTCAGAAATTTTTTTTGCATAAAAACCATGAGTAAGAATTATGCTGGAATCAAATTTTTTCCTAAACAATAACAAGGATATTTTTCCTGCTATGAATCTCTCCAGAAACAAAATCTTGTTGCCTAAAACTCGGTGTTGTCTTTTCTTGTACTTTATAGGAACAGAGTTATTGATAAACTCAAACTGGAATTTTTTTGATAATGTTTCTAATATTTTGCTCAAATCAAATTCAAAACTTCCTCTTGTTTCCACAACTTTTGGCCTAGTTTTCTTGATAAAAGACAAGATGGTTTTCATATGATATATCTGGTCAAAAATACCTCCATGCGTCTCCAGAAGCTCATCATATACAAACTCCCACATGGATATGTCATTGATTTTAAATTCAGGTGATGATACGTTTGATAGCCAGTCTCTGCAGTGTTCAATTACACTTTTCCAAATCTCAGGGCTCTGTCCTTCCCTGCTAAACAGTATTACATCTTGACTTGATCTTTTTAATTTCAATTCATCTGACAAATTCATAGTTGCAACAAAAGTATCCTGCAAATCCAAATTGACATAATCTACAGAGGATCCTAAAAACAACAACTTGTGCATTTTATCATTCATTGTTTTGAACCTATTTGGTTCTTTCCTAGACTAGGTGACAAACCATTGTAGTAAGAAAAGTTTGAGATGGCAGTATTAATATAGAAATTCTCTTCACCTGAATTAAATTGCGTTTTAAGAATTGGAAAAAACCAGTAATACGAGAAGGAAAATTAACAAAATGGAACTGGATGGTTCAAAGTGTAAAAAATTTTAAAATGGGAAATTATGTAGATATAGGTGCATTTACCTACATTAATGCTAAGTTTTATGTGATTGTGGAAGACAATGTAGAGATAGGATCACATTGTTCAATTTACTCGTACTCTTCAATTGACAATAAAAAAGGTCCTGTAGTGCTCAAAAAAAATTGCAAGATAGGAACTCATTCAGTAGTGATGCCAAATGTGACAATAGGGGAGAATTCGACTGTTGCAGCATTTAGCTTTGTCAACAAGAATGTACCTTCAAATGTAATAGTCGCAGGAATACCTGCAAAAATAATCAAGAAATTACCAAAGAGTAAGATCAAATCTTAACCAAGTTTAATAGTAAAAAAATGATGAACTAACTAAAATCATGACAAAAAAATATTCCAAACGAAAAATTGCAATAGTCACTGGAACAAGAGCAGAATATGGAATTCTAAAACCTCTATTACAAGAAATAAAACAGAGTAAAAAACTAGATCTACATCTGATTGTGGCAGGAACCCATCTTGAAAAAAAATTTGGTTATTCCATTAAAGAAATTATCAAAGATGGCTTCAAAATATCATGCACTGTAAAAATGACGCCCTCTGGAAACACAGGTCATGACATGTCAATTGCCACATCAAAAGGAATTGAACAGTTTTCCGAAATTTACAAAAAAATCAAGCCAGACTTTAATATTATACTTGGAGATAGAGATGAAGCCTTTGCATCATCTATTGCCGCTATGCATATGAACATAATCAATGTACACATTCATGGAGGGGAGAGCTCTAAGGGGGGAATAGATGAGTATATGAGACATGCAATAACCAAGATCTCAAACCTTCATCTTGCAGCAACCAAGCAAAGTGCACAACGAATACTCAAAATGGGTGAAAATAAAAAACATGTCTTTGTCACAGGCTCTCCTGCAGTTGATGGTATAATGAAAACCAAATATCTTACAAAGAACCAAATTCTTGAAAAATTCAAATTAAAAAATAATTATGTCCTTGTAATACAGCATTCGATCACTACACAAATAAAAGATGCTGGTAATCAGATGAAAAAAACACTTGATGCACTAGTACGATGGGGACAAGATGCTATTATCATAGGACCAAATTCTGATGCAGGGCATCATGAAATATTTCAAATGATTAAACAATACACTAAATCATATGACTTTTTAAAATTTCATACAAATCTTTCGAGACAAGACTATCTCTCCTTGTTAAAACATTGTGATTTTATTATTGGGAATTCTAGCAGTGGAGTAATAGATGCTCCATCGTTTAAGAAGCCAGCAATCAACATAGGTATACGACAGTTGGGAAGAGAATCAGCAGATAATGTGGTAAACACTCCCCACAACACAGATTCAATCCTAAAAGCTATAAAACACGTGCATTCTCCTCAATTCCAGAAAACCTTGCAAAAATGTACAAATCCATATGGAGATGGCAAGGCATCAAAGAGAATTGTCAAAATACTTGAAACAATTCGAATTTCTGATGATATGATTCAAAAGAAAATGTCGTATTAGCGCATGGAAATCTTTTTACTTGTACTGATTATATCGAGAACACGCTAGTTTGAAGATTACAAAATCACTCAAATATCTAAAACACGCAGAAAAGAGGATACCTGCTCTCACTCAGACATTTAGCAAGGCGGCTTTTACTTTTGTAAAGGGGGTCTACCCTGTCTACATAGACCATGCCTATGGCAGCCACATGGTTGACGTTGATGGCAATGACTATATCGATTATCTCTGTGGTCTTGGACCAATAATTTTGGGATATGGATACAAGCCTGTAAATGACGCAATAAAGGAGCAGCTAAAAAACGGCATTCTGTTTTCTCTGCCACACAAGCTAGAGCTTGATCTTGCAGAAACAATATGTGATACAGTACCATGTGCCGAGATGGTAAAATATTCCAAGACAGGCTCTGATGCAGTAACACTTGCAATTCGAGCTGCAAGGGCAATTACAAAAAGAGACAAGATAGCTTATTGTGGAACAATGGGAGTGCAGCATGACTGGCAGACTACGTTGACCACAAGAGATTATGGAATACCATCTTGGAATAGAAAACAGATCGAGGTCTTTGAGTATAATAAAATTGAAACGCTTGAAGAAATTTTTGAAAGAGATGGAAAAAACATTGCAGCTGTATGCATGGAGCCTACAATGTTTGAGCTGCCAAAAGCAAATTTCCTCAAGAAAGCAAAAGAAATAGCTCACAAAAATGGTGCAGTATTAATCTTTGATGAAATTGTAACAGGGTATCGTTTTGCAATTGGAGGTGGACAGGAGAAATTTGGAGTTGTACCTGACATTACTACATTGGGCAAGGGGCTTGCTAATGGTATGCCACTTGGCGCGGTTGTAGGAAAGACTGAATTCATGAAGATATTTGATGACGTATTCTTTTCATCAACAAACCAAGGAGAGACATTGTCTCTTGCTGCCGGCAAGGCAACCATTGATGAAATTCGCAGCAAAAATGTTCCCAAGTATATTTGGGGTATCGGCACAAAATTGATGGACGGATATAACAAAATAGCAAAAGAAAATGAGACAGGAATAAGCTTTACAGGTTATCCTATACGAATGAGACCCATGTGTGTAGATTCTAATGGAAACGAGTCACTTGAAATCAAGAGTCTATTGCTGCAAGAAATGATAACACGAGGAATTTTCCTTCATCCAGGTGTTGACTATATTGGATTTTCTCACACATTAAATGATGTCAAGAAAACACTTGCTGCATTTGAGGAATCTGTAAAGGTTGTCAAAAAGGCCGTGGCAAGTAATACTGTCAAAAAGCAACTCAGAGGAGATGTAATAAAGCCAGTCTTTCCTCCAAAGAAAACAGGTATCAAGAAATGAAATTCCTAGTAGTGGGATTGGGAAGTATGGGCAAGCGTAGAATACGCAACCTAAAATATCTTAATCATAATGATGTAATCGGATGTGATACATCTCAGGAAAGAAGATCAGAAGTTGAATCAAAATATTCTATCAAGACTTTTTCAAGTCTCGATGAAGCATTTGCACAAAAGCCAAATGCTATAATAATATCAACTCCGCCTGACAAGCATTATGATATTGCAGTAAAGACCGCAGAGCATGGCTTTCCATTTTTCATGGAGGCAAATGTAATTCCAGATGGTTTTGAAAAAGTAGTGTCAACATGTTCCAAGAAGGGAGTGTTTTATGCTCCATCATGTACCATGAGATTCAATCCTAGTCTGAGAAAAGTCAATGAACTTGTACAAAAGAAAAGCATTGGGAAAATTCTATCATTTGTGTATCATGTTGGTCAATATCTTCCCGACTGGCATCCGTATGAAGACTATAGGACATTTTATGTCAGTAAAAAAGAAACAGGTGCATGCAGGGAAATTGTACCGTTTGAGCTGAATTGGCTGTCTTGGACATTTGGAGATATCACAAATCTTACTGCCATGAAAAGAAAGGTGTCAAAACTAGAATCTGATATAGATGATATCTATGCCACACTTTTAGAATTTGAGTCTGGAATTATAGGAAATTTGGTTGTCGATGTATTAAGCAGGGTACCATACCGTTCTTTGAAAATAATTGGAGAGGAAGGCGTCATAACATGGGAATGGGTAGAAAAGAAAGTTCGAGTGTATCATACTTCTACAAAATCATGGGAAGAACATGTGGAACCTCCGGGAATTAAGATTGAAGGTTATGTTGCAGAGGAAAACCAATACATTGATGAGATGTCCTCATTCGTATCAGGTCTGCAAAATCCTTCTAATTACTCACACAATCCACAAAGCGAGCAGAGAATACTTGACATTTTAAAGAAAATAGAGGAAAGTTCCGACAAGGGAATACAGGAAAAAGTAAAACGATAGGGATATTGAAGAAAAGACTAGTCATGGACAAAAACTGGAAACAAATAATCAAGATTGGCAAACATTTTCTTGGAAAAAATAAACCTGTATTTGTAATTGCTGAAGCTGGAGTAAACCATAATGGAAAAATCCATCTAGCAAAGAGACTTGTTGATGCTGCTATTGATGCAAATGCAGATGCCATAAAATTCCAGACTTATGTCACAAACAAGCTTGTCTCGAAGAAACTGGCTCCACAGATGTACAAAATGCTTCAAAAATACGAAATGAGAGATAAAGACTTTGAAGAGCTTCGAGATTATTCAAAAAGTAGTGGAATAATTTTCAGCTCTACTCCATTTGATACCAAGAGCTGCGACCTACTTGAAAAATTATCTGTACCATTTTACAAGCTTGGTTCTGGTGACCTTGAAAATATTCCATTGATCATACATGCATCAAAAAAGAAAAAACCAATACTGCTTTCAACTGGAATGAGTACAAATCAAGAAATTACACAAGCACTACATAGTATCTTGCCTTACAACAATAATCTAATCTTAATGCACTGTACATCATTGTATCCTGCAAATTTTAATGAAGCAAACCTCAATATCATACCTGAAATGAATAAGAGATTTAGAGTTCCTATGGGATACTCTGATCATACATTGGGATATGAAGCAAGTCTTGCTGCAGTATCACTTGGGGCATGCGTCATAGAAAAACACATTACACTTGACAACAAAATGCAAGGGCCAGATCACAAGGCCTCACTTGATCCTCAAACATTCAAAAAAATGATATCATCAATTAGAAATATCGAGAAATCATTTGGAAGTAATACAAAGAAGGTGCTTACTAGAGAATTACAAACAAAAAAGATTGCAAGAAGGAGCATAGTGGCGATTCACAATATTCCAAAGGGAAAGGTAATCGACAAGTCTGACATTGATATCCTAAGACCTTATGGAGGCATCGAACCAAAATACTTCAATAAAGTTTTAGGAAAAAAATCAAAGATATCTATCAAAAATGGAAGCTTCGTCTCATGGAAAATGCTTGACTAGAATGGTTTTACTTTTGTGATTCCTTGAGATGTTGTTCGTACAGCAACTGGGCATCCTTGTTAATCTCCAAGAGTTCTGGATTGTCAGTAATAAAATCAACTATTGCCTCCAGGGTTATTGGCCTGTTTTCTTGGTATAGTGCATCAAAGATCTTTTGAATTAACTCATAGTCTTGCTTGTAATCCAAAGTAAGCCGTATCTCAGGCCTTTGGAGCTTCTTTTCTGGAATCACAAATGATTTCTTGAATTCATTTCTTTCTGTAAACAGGCTTCCCCATACCTCTGTATTTGTCTGCGTCTTTGTCTTACAGACCTTTTCTAATGCTTCTCTTTTGATACCAAATGGCGTGGCTCCAAGCGGTGCATCTTTTACAATGATATAATCTGCACCAGTTATATCAAACTCGTCTACGCACATGTCAATTAGTTTTGGATCACAAAATACATCATCGCCGTCTACAACTAAGATAAAATCTGTAGAGAACTTGGATGCTGCATTCAGATATCTGTCAAGTTTGTCATCCTCACTTCCCCTGAAAAAATCGATTTTGTTTTTCTTGGCAATATCGACAAGAATGTCATCATCTGGATTGGTGGATGTACAAAGAACTATCTGAGATACCTTGGTAGATAGCTTTAGCCTCTCTATGAGATGTTCTGTGAGAGTCTTGCCCTTTACAACTTTCAATACTTTGCCTGGGAATCTTTTTGCCTTGTTTCGTACAGACAGGTAAATGGCGTATCTCAATTAGCTAAACGACCTTTTCTAAAGTTATGCCGTCATCTTTTTTAATATCTGTCTTTGCAACTCTTCCAATTATGGAATTTCTATGATCCAGTTCTAGTCCCTCATCAGATCTTTTACCCGTAATCTTTTCAGCAGTTATGATCTCACCTTTTGCGATATCTGTTAGAGCAACAATTCTTTTCATGGAGACTGACCTGTAAAATAACTCATCCTTGCTTAGCTGTTTTATGTGTGGATTCTTTAACGAATCCTCAATCTTTCTAATCCACTCCACTAGTTTGATTATTCCTTCTCTGTCTAGTGCAGCTTCATAGTCCTCTCCCTTTAGACTTCGATCATGGGTAACATGTTTCTCTATGAGATTAGAGCCTGCCACTACTCCTGCGATTGGAACAACAAGGGCTAATTCCGAGCCTCCATCTGTATGGTCTGCCATGCCCGCCGGTAGACCAAACGTACTTTGTAATGTCCTGATGTATCCAATCTTTGCATTTTCAATTGATGTGGGATATGTCTGAATTCCATAAAGCAAACAAATATCCAAGTTTCCAGATTCTCTGATCCAGCCTATGGCTCTGTCAATCTCTCCAATTGAACATCCTCCAACATTAAGTATGACTGGCTTGCCATTTTTAGCAACTTTTTTAATCAATTCTTCTTCTGCCATGCATGACGGGTGTAATGCATAGAGATCAGGCTCCAATGTTGATACAAATTTTTCACTTGGTATGTCATTGCATAATGCACTTACTAAAAGTCCCTTTGACTTGGCATATGGTACCAGAACCTTCCAATCCTCTTGTGATAAATTGATCTGTTCCAAATATTCAAACAATGGTTTTGTATTTGATGTGGAGGAGCTCTTTCCAACTCCTGCAGTATAATTTCGAACCATATAGTCAGGCATTGATGTGATATGAAAATTAATTGCGTCTACCTTTGCATCTGCTGCATGGTCGATAATTTTTTTGGCCTTGTCAACTGAACCGTCATGGCCCCACGCAGTTTCTACTATTATAAATGTAGGATATCCATCACCAATTATCTTGTTTTTTACATGAATTTCTCTCATGTTTCACTTTCGATCAGAAGCGTTTGTAATTATTAACATTATGGCAATGTCTGTGATAGTACAATCAGGTTTGAAAATACATGACATGCTTATATAAGTCCCAAAACATTTCGCAGTTATGGTCAGCGTCTCACGTTCTAGATTGGATGAAATCTATTCACTTTCAAGCAAGATTACAGGTAAAGAGTTTGTTGATCTTGTTGCAGGAGGACCCAAAATATTCGAAAAAGCTCTTCATGAATTTACTAAATACATTGATCCTTACACTGGCAAAGTCAAAAATGAATTTGCGATAATACGAGACAAGTGCCCACTATGTTTTTCCAAAGATTTCGGTTACACATTTACCAAAGATGGCTTTGATCACATGATTTGTAACTCATGTGACATGATCTTTACACTGCAGATACTTGACAATGACAAGACAAAATATTTGGAAGAAGGTGAAGAAGGAGACGCTTATGGGGAAATCAAAGAAAAGCCTGCTATAAGTGAAAATGACAAGAAAAAATATGAAATTGTTTTTGAAGAAATAGGAAAACATGGAAAAGTCAAGGACATACTTGACATTGGTAGTCAAATTGGAACTTTTGTACAATGGGCAGCTGACAAAGGATTTAACATAATTGGCCATGAATATCACAATCCATTACGTAAAGTGGCCCAGTCAAGGGGTCTAACTGTCTTAAATGACAATTTAGAAAAAATAATATTTGATAAACAATTTGACTTGATAACCATGTGGGACTATATCGACCACGTAATAGGCCCACATGAAGTCATAAAGAATTTAACAAAATATCTAAAAAAAGGTGGACTATTTTTCTATGCTATCAACAATAGGGATAGCTTGTCTGCAAAAATTCTTCATCAATATTGTCCTAATTTCATAGGGCCTCATCACACAATGCACTATGGTATTAAACAATTAGAGAGATTGATGGGTAATGACTATGAATTATTAGAATACGAGTCTTATGTATCAGAGCTAAACTGGATATCAAATTGGATGTCATTCAAAAGCCCGTGGTTTGGTGATGCACCACTTGCATACGAGCTCTTTGATCCCAAGAAAATCTGTGAGCTTGGAATGGGCATAAAACTGAACGCGATTTTCAGAAAAAAGTAATCTCATAAAACTAAATTGTAATTACCTAGTTACTTGGACTAGACAATAATGAGGATTCTATATTTTACCCAGTTATTCTATCCTGCACTCTTTGGCGGTGGAGAGTACATCTTTTACCAGTGGGCTGCAGACTTGGCAAAAAAAGGCCATGATATTCATGTTATAACACAAAAACTGGCTGGAACAAAATCATATGAAATTCACAGAGGAATTCACATCTATCGTGTAGGATCTACACTAAACCTAGTAGGTACACTACCAATAGGAATTGTTCCAAACCTAACATTTCTTGTAGAGTCTTTCTTCAAGGGAATCCAAATATCAAAGAAAAATAAAATCAATGTAATACACTCCAATACCTATGTTCCTGTAATATCGGCCCAGTTATGCTCAAGCCTCTTGCAAATACCGCATGTTACAACAGTGCATGATGTTTATAGCACATCGCAAAAAGATTTCTGGAAAACTTGGTCTGATCAAGCAGGAGTCTCAAAAAGCACGGGTTTTCTTGGGCCAATAATGGAAAAACTTGTCACAAAGATGCCTGTTACAATATTTCATACTGTAAGTGAGAAAAGCAAGCAAGACCTCGAATCCCTTGGGGCATCAAAAATTATTGTAATCCCAAATGGAATCAATCTAGATGACTATCAAACTAGTGTCACAACAAAAAAGAACCAAGCAATCTTTGTCGGAAGACTGGTTTTTTATAAAAATCTTGATGTGATAATCAATGCGTTTGCAAAGATAGCTGACAAAATCCCAGATGTCAAGCTCGTAATAGTTGGAAATGGTCCACAAAGAAACCATCTTGAAAAACTATCTGAAAGCCTTGGATTAAAAAACAATGTATTATTTACTGGAAGAATACACGATGCAGAAAAAATCAAGTTAATCTCTGAATCAACAGTACTACTAAATCCAAGCTTGGTAGAGGGATTTGGTATTGTAATTCTAGAAGGATTTGCATGCAGCAAGCCTGTTGTGGTATCTGACTCAAAGCCACTCTCAGACTTGGTGAATGATTCAATTGATGGATATGTCATACCTGCTACAGATGCAAATTCCTGGGCTGATAAAATAATGGAATTATTTTCGGATGATATCAAGTGTGCAAAAATGGGCCTAGAGGGAAAGAAAAAGGTGACTGCAAAGTATTCTATCTCAAAGCTAGGTGATGATATTCTGTCATTATATAGTCAAGTGATAAAATGAGTATTGTTAAACAACTAATATACGTCAAACATGTCTGAACAGATTTTTAATAAATGGATTCAGTTAACAACCAGTTCCAATACAAATGTCTCCTGAAGAGGCAATTTTCATTTTAGTGCCATCATAATTTATGTAATTAGCAGAGTTTCCGCTGTCAAAAGAGAGTTTCTTATTTGTATCCAATGCAATTTCTCTATGAGTGTGTATTTTTTGATCCTGCCCGACATTAAGTTCCATGTATGGAGTCAAAACACCGTTCTCAGATACATATAGTCTAAGTCGTCCTTGTTCTTGTCCAACTGTATAACTATCTCCCATGATTTCTAGTGCTCCAAAATTATGTGCTCCCAGACCATCAACATTTTGAAAATAGAAATCTCCAATTACGTTATTTGGTACTGGGCTATTATATCGTGACTGGAAATTAATCACCCCTGCAGAACCAAGTGGGCCTCTGAAAAAAGTCTGTTGAGTGAACGTATTAAAAGAATTCAAAAGTGAAAATGTGTCAGAAGAACCAACTATCATAGATGAAGGTGGTAATGAAACTGTCTTACCATTCTCTGTTATTGAAACAATGCTTCCATTTTGTGTGATATAGTTATTTCCAGTGCCTCCATCCAAACCAATTTTTTTTCCAGTAGCAACATCTACGTCATCACCACCACCAATTGTTGTCCATGCAAATGATGAGCTGATTGAAATTGCACCCAATACAATTAAGAGAATTCTGAAAGCAGAGAGTTTCATCATGTTTTCAAGTCCTTTTTGAATAAATAAGTTTTTACGAAATTGAGATATGTTTTCAATCAACAGCACCGCCAGATTTTATCAAAACTCCTCCGCCTGATTTTACAAGCAAATGATGATGGATAAAATCAATATGCAATCTCAGCCCGTTTGGAATGGTCAAAACTGTCCCAGATTGTACTATGACATTTGCTGGCGCAGTAGCAGTGCTTACAAGGGTGCAACTTGATGCGATGGTCCAGTCACCAGACAAGGGTGGAAGGCATGCAAGAGTATGTGTCATTTGTAATGAATCTGTAATTGATGCCGAGTCGACAAGTGGTAAAATGGTATCTGTGCTTCCAATGAATGTAGACCATGTAGCACTTGTATGATATTCTCCTGCAACCCATACTTTGGCTACCGAGGGATCTGATGCTGCCCCGAAATAATCACCATATCTTCCCGAGGTATCAGCTACAGTTCCTGATGCAAGTATTACTGGTGATTCCAAGGTATTGACAGGATCATTAGTTGCTTGCTTTGTAACGGCCAAACTTGGATAACTGGTAGAAGAAGAATAGCCAAAAATAACTACCAAGTTGCCAAGACTGTCAACACTTAGTGCGGGATAAAAGTAATAGTAACCCGAGCTTCCAAGTTCTATATTTTGAGTTAGGGTGTTAGAGGAGGTATCAATTTGTGCAATATGGGCACAGGAACGAATTTGAGTATCACCTAATGGAGTACAACCGTCATCAAATGAAAACCATAGTTTGTTTTGATACCATTTTGCATCTTGGATTCTTGCATCACTAGTATCAATTGTAGCCAAAGTTCCTGGCTGAACTCCTGCAACAGGTTCTTGAATTTGAGAAATCGGGATGTTGGAAGTGCTTACTGTCGCACTTGGTACAGTTCCAGTGACAGAAAATAGTTGAACTTGGTTTAAAGCAGATTGATCTGTTGAAACCATGTATAATGTAGAGGTAGAACTCAAAGACTGGACTGGATGAATTGAAAATTTGGATGAATCGGGCGTAGAATATTGTGAATTTACACTGGTACCTGCAACTGCCTGAGCTTTATCTAGTATGGCATACTGAGCCCCGACAAAGCTTGAAGTCGGCGAGCAATTATTGGTAAAATCATTGCCACTAAGTACAATCTTATCATTACTTATTCCAAGAATTGGTTGATCCGGACAATTGCTGAAAGACGTCAAGTTATAGATATGCCAGCCAGCTACGGTAGGATCACTAGTTGTAGATACGGCCAAAACTATGGTGTCAGTCGAGGTATCAAGTATAGAGGCAAACCACCTCCCACTTGATGAATCATACAATATCTTTGGGTCAGTTATAACATGCGTATTTCCTATTGTAAAAAAGGAGCGTAATGAAAATGTGCTCACTGGAGTTCCCTGTTTTGTCCAAATCTCACCTGCAATATTTACAAATTCTGCAACATGGTTTGGTCCAACCGCCACTTGCACATCTGGTGGGACACATCCACCACATGCAGTAATTTCGTCTAGCCCAGTAAATCCTTGATTCAAGTTGACTGCAAGTGGATGGTTGACATTTGTCACAATATTTGGAGAATTACTTATGTTGCTTACCTCTACTTGTGGTTGTTGAATTTTTGCAAGAGCGTGTAATTTAGGCTGGTGATATAAAGATGCATTGTAACGATGTATTGGAGGTATGGTAACATGCGATTGATTTTCAAATTTCTGAAAAGGATTAGAATTCGTATGTGGACTGACTTGTACAATGCCCAGAGTCTGATTGCTTGACGTCGAGTTGACGGCATTTGATACAGTTTGAGAATAGACATCAGACGAAAACAAGACTGCAAGAACAACCACTGCCAATCCAGTAACAATCAACAGACCTTTCATCATTTAACGAATTCCAGAATCCATCGTTATATTAAATACCGTAGTCTTGTTTGTGTCGATTTTTAACAAATTGGATTTCATGATATTATGAAATATGGCACTTGTTGGAATCACAACATTGTACTTGCCTGGTTCAAGTTCCATCTGGTATATTCCATGCATATCCGAGTTGGTCTGGCCCGCAATCGTCTTATTGTCAAGAGCATAAACAGTCACGGTGTAATTGTGGGCATTGCCAGTGCATGGCATGTCTGTTGGCCGTTCTACCGGCCTGCATGGATAGTATGTGACATATCCTGTCAAGAGTCCTTTTGAGGATGTATTGTTGTGCAATACCAGAATCCAATCCTGTTTTAAGAGTCTTGTACTGGTAGGTTTGATGCAGGAAGGAGTGGCATCGTGCAATCGTATTGCCAGAATGAGATTCTTATCACAGTGTATGTCTTGTGCCAAAATGCCAGATTTGAATTGCCCCAGTGGCGAAGATGGAATAAAACCATATGCAGTACTAGTTAAAACCAAAGCGCATACAAGCATTGAAAGTAGAATAATTCTCATCATCTAAACAAGAATGATTATCCTATTAGATATTGCTTAGATTATAGTGCAAATTAATGAATTAAACTAGAAATGTATCCGGTAAGACTGGACTATTTTCTTACATGTAGTTGATATGATTTAATCTAACTTGATCAGTCAAGAACAGAAATTCCATAAAATATAACTGAGCCTAGTTCTGTTTGAGATTGTGCAATCTCCCGTAATCTGGCTGACAGGAATTCCAGCTTCAGGCAAGACAACGATATCCAAATTGCTCAAAGAACGCTTTCAAAAACAAAACCTTCCTGCTGATATACTGGATGGCGACGAAATAAGGGCAACACTTAGCAAGGATCTGGGATTCTCAGAGCAGGACAGAAAGGAGCACAACCGAAGAATCATTTTCATTGCCAAACTATTATCAAAAAATGGAATCATCACAATTGTACCATTGATATCACCATATCGAGAGACAAGGGAACTTGCAAGAAGGGAACTTCCAAACTTTGTCGAGGTATACGTCAAGGCATCTTTAGACACATGCATAAAACGTGACCCAAAGGGCTTGTACCAAAAGGCAAAAAACGGAGAAATCACAAACCTTACTGGATTACAATCACCATATGAAGAGCCGCAAAACCCAGAATTGATCCTGGATACAGAAAAATCTACGCCGCAAGAATGTCTTAGTATCATAACATCATATCTTGAGCAAAAATATCTTAAAAAATAAAACCTACTAAACTTGATGGTAATCTCATTCCTCCATCTCCACAAAATTATTCCAGACTCGGTCTTCCTGCGCCTTCTCCCACTTGTGCTCTGGCAGATACTTGAATTGCGTACTCTTCATACTGCCTCTATTTGCCTTTGCCTCCTCGATATGCTTCCACCACTCTGGTGAAATTGTCTTGCCTATGGTGACAGGGTCTACTGTAAGCTTGTATGAGTTACCATATCCATATCTGCCACGGGATTTTGACTGGGATACCACCATGCCAGTATTTTCAAGCTCCGTCAGTAATTCAGAGATGCGTCTGTATCCAAGCGCCTCAGATGGAGGTGCACTTTTCATACAAATTCTCTGATACTGATGATAAATCCTGGATGTGGTATGCCACTCCTGGTCCGTTAGATAGCTAAGCCTTGCAAGTGATGTACACAGATTCTTCATCTGCACCGAGGCAAATCTTAGCACCACCTCAGTCCTGTCACGCTCTAGCTTGTCATGTGCGCGCCTTACATGTTCTGATGATATCTTCTCACCCTTGTCTGATGCAAGTTCTGCGGCAGTGCGCAGTAAATCAATTGCACGTCGTGCATCGCCATGCTCTGATGAGCTGATATCCGCACACTGCTTCAAGATGCCGTCATCAATCTTTTTTGCAAATGCATGACTTGACCGCTTGCGCAATATGTCAAGCACCATATCTCTTCTATATGGTTCAAAAAAGACCTCGGTATTTCCAATCCTTGACCGTACCCTGTCATCAAGCTCATAGTCATAAAGAATATTATTTGATATTGTAATGATGCAAACCAGAAATCCCCGCGATTTTAAATTCTCCTCCAGTACAAGCAGCTTGTATGCAAAGTCCGATGGCTTGTTGCGCTTGTCTGAAAATATTATATCATATTCATCAAGAACCAGGACAAAGAGTTTCTTTCCATCTTTTTTCAATATGTCTGCAATGCCCTCCTCAATTTTTTGAACCGCCTGGCCCAGTCCATTTGCACTCTTGAGGCTTGGCTGTCCAA